>NNBU01000705.1_pt1 | contig 44231 bp, 35 predicted proteins | sample 1173781 | NCBI WGS metagenome assembly NNBU01 (sample SAMN07173937, study PRJNA388173) | plant metagenome | biome: Plant school; feature: Soil; material: Symbiotic tissue of Blasia pusilla L.; isolation source: symbiotic tissue sample KVJ2 | host: Blasia pusilla | place: Norway: Troms, Kvaloya...
GCCGACCGGCATCGAGCGGACCACGGCTGCGAGCCCCAGCGACCTGCCCAAGCAGCAGGCCGCCGTGGCTTACTGGCTGAGCAAGAAGTACCGCGTGGCCGCCGAGCCGCTGAGCGTGCTGGTGGCCGAGGCCTACGGCATCGGCAAGCGCACGAAGATCGACCCGACGCTGATCCTCGCGATCATGGCCGTCGAGTCCAGCTTCAACCCGTTCGCCCAGAGCCAGGTCGGCGCGCAGGGCCTGATGCAGGTCATGACCCGCGTGCACGGCGACAAGTACGAAAGCGCGGGCGGCACGCTCACCGCCTTCGACCCCGTGACCAACATGCGCGTGGGCGTCAAGGTGCTGCAGGAATGCATCGCGCGCGCCGGTTCGCTCGAAGGCGGCCTGCGCTACTACGTGGGCGCGGCCAACCTGGAGGACGACGGCGGCTACGCCAGCAAGGTCATGGCCGAGCACGAGCGCCTGCTGCAGGTGGCCAACGGCCGCGCGCCGTCGACCACGGTCACGCCGCCGGGCGTGCGTGCCCAGCCGCTTCCGGTGGTGGCACCGGCCAAGCCTGAAGAGGCCGAGCCGGCCAAGGTGGCCCTGCTGTCTTCCGTCTACTGACATTCATCTTGCCGGGTGTGGTGCGCTACACTCGGCGGGTACGCGACTGGCGATAGGCGCAGCACCCGCACAAGGTGCCCCGCGCTGACGTGGAATACCACTGGGAAGCGTGCCGCCTGACCACATCGGGCGTTCAGCCGTTCGCCTGGGCAGCCCTTGTTTGGTTGAAGAACAAGGACCTCGTCTTCAAAGGACTGCCATGTACCAACGCAATATCCTGGTCGAACAGACCGATCCCGAAATCTGGGCCGCAATTCAAGCCGAAAACGCGCGCCAGGAACATCACATCGAGCTGATCGCCAGCGAGAACTACGCCTCGCCGGCCGTCATGGCCGCCCAGGGCTCGCAGCTCACCAACAAGTACGCCGAAGGCTACCCGGGCAAGCGCTACTACGGCGGTTGCGAGCACGTCGACGTGGCCGAGCAGCTGGCCATCGACCGCGTCAAGCAGCTCTTCGGCGCCGACGCCGCCAACGTGCAGCCGCATTGCGGCGCCTCGGCCAACGAAGCCGTGATGCTCGCCTTCCTGAAGCCTGGCGACACCATCATGGGCATGAGCCTGGCCGAAGGCGGCCATCTGACCCACGGCATGCCGCTGAACATGAGCGGCAAGTGGTTCAACGTCGTGAGCTATGGCCTGGACGCCAACGAAGCCATCGACTACGACGCAATGGAACGCAAGGCGCATGAACACATGCCCAAGCTGATCATCGCGGGTGCTTCGGCCTACTCGCTGCGCATCGATTTCGAACGCTTCGCCAAGGTGGCCAAGGATGTGGGCGCGATCTTCATGGTCGACATCGCCCACTACGCCGGCCTCGTGGCCGCGGGCGTGTACCCCAACCCGGTGCCGCACGCCGACATCGTCACCTCCACCACCCACAAGAGCCTGCGCGGCCCGCGCGGCGGCATCATCTTGATGAAGTCGCAGCACGAGAAGGCCATCAACAGCGCCATCTTCCCGGGCCTGCAAGGCGGCCCGCTGATGCACGTGATCGCCGCCAAGGCCGTCGCGTTCAAGGAAGCGATGGCGCCCGAGTTCAAGGCCTACCAGCAACAGGTGGTCAAGAACGCGCAGATCGTGGCCGACACCCTCACCCAGCGCGGCCTGCGCATCGTGAGCGGACGCACCGAAAGCCACGTGATGCTGGTCGACCTTCGCGCCAAGGGCATCACGGGCAAGGAAGCCGAAGCCGTGCTGGGCAGCGCCCACATGACGATCAACAAGAACGCGATCCCCAACGACCCCGAAAAGCCGATGGTCACCAGCGGCGTGCGCATCGGCACCCCCGCCATGACCACGCGCGGCTTCAAGGACGAAGAGGCCCGCGCCACCGCCAACCTGATCGCCGACGTGCTCGAGAACCCGCGCGACGCGGCGAACATCGACGCAGTGCGCGCCAAGGTGCACGCGCTGACGAGCCGCTTCCCTGTCTACCGCTGATCGACCCGAAGACCTGACCGCATGAAATGCCCTTTTTGCGGTCATCTTGAGACGCAGGTTGTCGAAACGCGCGTTTCGGAAGATGCCGACTTCGTTCGCAGGCGCCGCCAGTGCGGCGCCTGCGACAAGCGCTTCACCACCTACGAGCGGCCCGACGTCAATTTTCCCGTCGTCGTGAAGAAGGACGGCAGCCGTGCCGATTTCGACTCGGCCAAGGTGCGCGCCTCGATGATGCTGGCGCTGCGCAAGCGGCCGGTGAGCATCGAGCAGATCGACAACGCCCTGTTGCGCATCGAGCAGAAGCTGCTGGCCAGCGGCCTGCGCGAAATCGAGTCGACGAAGGTCGGCGAACTCGTGATGCGCGAGCTCAAGAAGCTCGACAAGGTCGCCTATGTGCGCTTTGCCTCGGTGTACCGCAGCTTCGAGGACGTGGACGAATTCAGGCAATTGCTGCGCGACATCTGACGCTCGCTCAGCCGCGCTCCTCTTTTTTGGCGGCCTTGCCGCAGACCCCGGTGCCGCAGTCTCCCTGCTGGTCCGGATTGCAGACCCGGGCCCGCCCTGATGCCGACACCACGATCGATGCCCTGCGGCCCGTGTCGGCCTTCAGCGTGAGGCATCCCGCACCGAAGCCCGCACGGTTGGCCTGACGCGAGAATCCGTTGCTGTCGTAGCGCACGCCCTGCGCAAATCCGTCGCCGAGCGACGCATCCACGCTGACACCGTCCGGCAATCCGTCGAAGCGGCGCAGCGTCGTGGGTGCATCGGGCGCTGTGGACCCGCTCACCCCCGTTGTCACGACCCAGCCCCCGGACCAATCACTGCCCGCGAGCGCGGTCACTCGCACGCTGCGGGAACGCTGGATGGCTTCCATGCGCGCAAGGCTCAAGGCGGCATTGAAAGCCTGCGCCGCTCCGGCCAGGCGCTGGTTGAGCAGCAGTTGCCGAAAGCTCGGCATGCCGATGCCGGCAAGCACCGCCACGATGGCCACGACCACCATCAGTTCCAGCAGCGCGAATCCGCCCGCGGGCCCCGCCCTGCATGGCCCGGCGTTCACTGCCAGCACCTCGTGCGCTGCGTGCCGTTGCAGCCCTTGGCGCCCGTGCTGTCGATCCAGAGTGCGCCAACCCGCGGATCGGCATACGCAGGCTTCAGGCTCGCAGTCAGCCGGATGCAACTGTCGATGCTGCCGAGTCCCTCGCAGTTGCCGCTCTCGATGGTGTACTTGCCCGCCGCACCGCCGCCGCTCGAATCGCCCGAATCCCCCGTGTAGTGCCGATACCGGCCGGCCTGCGTGTAGTGGCGCTCCTGGTGCTGCATCTGCTGCATCAGCGCGGCGCGGGCCTCGCTGCGCCACCCTTGGCGAACGACGTCCATGTACGACGGGTACGAAATGGCCGCCAGGATGACGGTGATCGCAACGACCATCATCACTTCGATCAACGTGAATCCACGCGCGCGATGCGCAGCCGCGTTCATCGCCTCGCCTCCCGGGCATCCACGACCTGGCGCCAGTTCAGGCGCCCCGCCACCTGCGAGACCGTGCCGCCCGCTACGGGCTGAGCCGTCGAGAAGCCGCTCTTGCCGCCACGCCCGCCCGCCTGGATGACGGCCAGGCGGCGGGTGTGCGTACGGCGCCCGAACACGTCGGCGGCGCTGTAGACGCTCTCCCCCAACTGCACCACCTGCGGTGTGCCGGGAATGCCGGCGTCCGAGGGCACGCAGGTGCCGCCCTTGGACAGGCCGGTCAGGGCATTCACCGCGCAACTGCGTCCGCCGCCACCGCCACATGCCGTGGCGGGGGGAATGAGCGTGTTGAAGAACAGCAGGCCGTCGCTCAAGACGGGCTCGGCGACCACGCGCTCGCCCTTGTCGCGGGACTCGGGCAGGTCGAGGTACCAGCCGCGCCGGGTCGACGTCTTGCTGTCGAAGGCGCCGTATGCGAACGCATCGCCGACGATGGAGAAGGGAGCCGATCCGCCGGCCGCCATCGCGCGCCGCGGCTGAAGCTGCGTGCGCGCGGCGCGCAGCCCGATGGCCTCGCCGTTGTCGTACACGCCATAGACCGTCTGCACGCCACGGCTCGATTGGCCCAGGTCTTCCGGACTCACGAACTTGCCGGTGCCGAACAGCACGATCGCTCCACCGGACGGCCCGATGCCGACCTTCGGCGCCACGGTGATCGGCTGGCGCCTGGCGCCCTCGCCCCACGCGACCATCAGCGGCCGCTCCTTGAACGGCAACGCGTTGCCCGCGCGCCACGGCGCATTGGCGGTGAAGACGAACTTCCACAGATTGCCCTGCGTGTCGCCCGCGTACAGGAAGCGCGTGGCACCGTCGGCGCCCGCGTAGTCGCCCGGTGCGCCCAGGGCATTCACCACGGTGGCGTCCGTGGGGGCCGGCAACACGATCTTGTGGTAGTTCACGTCCAGCACCCACGGCGCGTTCGCGGGCTTGTCGAGCGACAGCAGGAACAGGGCGGCGCGTTTTTCCGGGTTGGCGTTGTTGAAGCCGGACGGCACCACGGCAAACCATCGGTGCCTGGCCGGCTCGGTGCGCGTCGCCGCGGTGGTGCGGAACTTCAGGATGCGTGGCGCCTGTGTCTGGTGCCCCATGTCGGCGTCGTCCGCAGCGCCGAACTCCCACATCACATGGCTCGAGGAAAACTGGGCCGGGTTGCTCACGTCGAGCGCAAGTACACCGGTGGCACCGCCGCCCATGCCCGAGACCAGCACGCTTCGCCAGGCGCCGTCGGCCTGCTGCACATCGGCCACCGTCGCAGAGCCGTCGACGAGGCTCCGAGGCACATGGTCCGGCGAGGTGTAGGCCGCCAACCGGGGCAAGAGCGCGCGCGGCACATAGGCGAAAAGCTCCTCGCCGGTACGGGCCGAGAACGCATGGAGCATGCCGTCGTTGGCGCCGACGTACACCGCCGGAACACGGCCATCACGGCCTTCCGCGAAGAAGGGAACCGAGTGAGCCACGCGCCCCATGACGGAATCGCGCACGCGAAAGACGCCGCCGGCAACAGACTCCTCACGGCGCCGGTCGCCTCGCAGATAGGCCAGCCGATCGGGGCCCAAGTCATCAGATGCAGCAGGATCGGCATGGGGCGTTGCGCTCAGGTGGCCCCTCGACATCCCATCGAGCGCGCTCCATTCGAACGGCATGCCTGCGCCGGCGGCAGACAAGGTGAAGATCCGCCGGCTCGCCGGATCGCGCGCCGGCACGGCCGGTCTGGCCGCGGGGCTGCCGCTCAGCAAGGCGCCGGCGTCCCAATCGGGAAGATCGCGACGGCGCACGGCACCTGTGGCAGCGTCGTGAGTCAATGGAAACGACAGCAGGGTGCCCGCCCCGCGCTGTCCCGCGGACTGGGACACATAGAGACTGGCGCCCTCCTTCGAAAGGCCTGACGACGAGATCGCGCCGGCGCCCATGCCGTCTGCGTCAGGCTGCGCGGCCCGCGCCAAAGCCCGTCGCATCGCCGTCGCCATCTGCAGGGGCTCACCGGCAAGAAAGTACGTTCTGGGTCGTGGTTGGCCATCTCCACCCAGGCCTTCCGCCCACTCGGCATTGCTTTTCACATCCGGGCGGCCCAGCCCGTCGGAGGTCCGCAAAGGGTTGCCATCGCCGTTGGTGTCGACGAAGCCGCCGTACTTCGCCGCCAGCGAGAGCCCGCTGACGCGCTGCCCCGTGTCGATGACGAAGGTGCGTGCGCGCACGTCCGGATGGTCGTCACGAATCTTCTGTGTGTTGGCCCGGTAGGCGAGCCCCGCAATGCCGGACGGACGCGCCGAGGACAGCGCCTGGTCCTCCGCGAATGCGCCCACGAGGTGTTTCCAGGCACCGTCGTCGGGCCGGTCGTCGTGCTGTGGCGCATTCCCGATGACGACCATGTGGTTCTTCTGGCAACCGACCGCCACCGGGTCCGCCACGCCACGGCCAAGACCGATGCCCTGCAGGTAGCGCAGTGACTCGTCGTACAGCGCGCGAACGGCGTCGCTCTGGCCGTAGACACCGCCGCGGCCGACGCGATGGATCGCATCGACGACACCTTTCGCCGGGCCCGGTCCCGTCTTGAAGACACCGGTGACGGCATCCCACTCCGCCTGCGTGTTGGTCACCTTGTCGAACGACGCATCGACCTTCAGCGGACCGGTGTGCTTCATCGGCGCGAGCAACGCACCGCCCGCCAGAGCGCCGAAGACCGAGAAGCGCATGTGTTCCGAATGGGTCTGGACAACGCCGACCGGCTTGTGATGGCCGCTCGGATAACGCAGGCACAGCGCGCCGCGTGTGGCCGCCTCGTCCGGCGTGCACACCGCCACGCGCGCCAGGTACGCGCCGTGGCGCCGGTCGCTTCCGGGCTCGGCGCACGAACCCGTGGCGGAAGGCCCAACGAAGACCTGATCGCCGCAGTTGTTGAAATGAAGGGCGTCGCCCGTGGTCAGCGGCGTGAACAGTTCCGCGCGCGCTTTCAAGACCTTGTCGGGGAAGTGCACGCTGCGATAGAAGCTGGCTGGCAGTTCTGCCCGCCGCAAGACCGTTCGATCGACCTCGTCCACCGCGCGGTCGCCCCCGGTCAGCGCCAGCCGCACACCGTCGATGCTGGATGTCGCGGCCCAGTTCAACAGGTTGCCGCTCCATTGGCGGTTGCAGACGATCTCGCCGCCGGCGCCTTGGCCTGCCGTTGCCTCGCGCTTGAAGTAGCCGTCGGTGCTCGCGTAGCTGTAGCAGCCCATGGGGTCCCACAGGCCGGTGTGGCGCACCGTTGCGTCGAAATCGCTGCGGTAGGCCGCGCCGGCATTCGAGACATCGAGTGCGAGGTCGAGCACGACATTGGGATCGACGCGCGACGCCAGCGTAGCCAGCGGCTCGCTCGGCAGTACCGCGTCGGGCGGCGTGGCCGCATGGGCGTGGGGGGCCGCACAAATGGCGCAGATGGCGCAGAGTGCGCAGAAGGCCCGCACAGCCAGGCACCGAGTTCGAAGGCAACGCATCGATTCGCTTCTCACGAAGGGCAGCCGGGACTGGCCGCCGGTTTGAACAAGGTGGTCTGCAAAACCACCTGCGTTTCTTCGCGCACGCCGTAGCCGATGGCCGTCACGCGAAAAAGATAGCGGGCACCATCGGCGCTCGCGCTCTGGAGCTGGTCGGCCTGCCAGCCGCCATGGCTGCGCACGGCTTCGACGATGTAGCGCGGCGGCCGGGCCGACACCGCGCCGGCGCTCGGTCCCGTGGCTGTGCCGCCGCTGAGATAGGTCTGGCCGGTGAAGGCACCGTAGGCCACCGACTTGCTGGCATCGGCCGAGAAATCCGCGCCCATCCACACGGGTTCGGTGCCCGGCGCGACCGGCGCGCACAGCCCCTGGCGATCGCCGCCGGCACCGCACCCCGCCGCGAAGGCCGCGATGTCCCTGCTGTTGAAAACACACAGGCGCTGGCGGGTGTGGTCGTTGGGGCCGAGCACATCGGCTTCGGCGTCGAGCAGTGCGGCCTCGGCGGCCTGGAACGCCACCTCGGTGTCGCGGTCGTTGCGGGCGCCGCGCTCACTCACGAGCGAGGTCTGTGCCGCCCCGAGCCCGAGCACCGTGACCACAAGCAGCATCAGCAGCACGACGATCAGCGAGAACCCGCGCTGCGGGCCACCAGCGGCGCAGTTCACGGCGCGGTTCATGGCGCGGCTCATGGCGTGGCTCATGGCGTGGCGTCTTTCAGCGGGTTGCGCAGCATCACGGTGAACGTGGCCACGCGACGCAGCCGCCCGTCGGCCGCGGGCCTGAAGCTCACGCCGGGAAACTCGCGGCCCAGCGGATACAGCACCTCGTCCGCGCCACGCGGCCAGCCGTTGGCGCGCGCGCTGCGCGCCACCAGGCCGAAACGCAGCCCCACCACCTTGCGCCACTCGGCAGCCGCCTTGGCGGCAGACGGCGCGCGGGCTTCCAGCTGCGCCGCGTCGAGCCAGCGCTCAGGCACGCCGTCGCCGTCGCTGTCGTGGCCATAGACGACGTTGAACACCTCGACGCCCCGCGCCAGCGGCTCCGCGCGGAAGCTCCCGTTCTCGTCGCTGCGGTACTTGCAATAGAGCTCGGGCTCGCCGTCGGTGGCATTGGCGACGTAGAAGAAGCTCCATGCGCGGTCTGCGGACGTCTGCTGGCCCGGCATGGGACCCGGCTGCGGGAAGCCCATGCAGTCGACCATGGTGCCGTCGGGCTCGGTGGCATCGCCGTCCGCGCGGCTGCGGCCGAAGAAGCGCACGAGCAGGGAATCGCTGCCATTGACGCCCCGGCTGTTGTGGGTGCCGTAGCTTTCGTCCTTGCCCCCCACACGGGCGTTGCGCGCCCCCACGATGTGCAGCTCCCAGAGGTCGTCCGACTCCATGACCGTGCTCGGCAAGGGGATTGCGCCGTCCGCGTCCACGCGGTCCGGCGCATAGTCGGCGTAGCCCGCCTGCCGAACGATGCCCTTGACGACGAAGCCGGCGAACCGGAGGGTGTCTTCCACTGCCTGCGCCTCGGCATCCGCGGTGAACAGCTGCTTGCTGCCGACGAATGCGGCCGTGGCGCAGAGCACCACGAACAGCGCAAGGCCCATTGCGACCAGCAGTTCGACGAGCGCCACGCCGCATTGGCGCGCGCGCCGTGCGGACTCAGGAACCGACCTGGCCGTCATCGGACGCACCTGGCACCAGTTGCATCACCAGCCGGGGCGCGGGCGTCGTCTGCCCGGTCACCGCCGTGCCGCGCGGCGTCCAGCCGAGCTTGACGACCACGCTGCGGCCGGTATGACTGCAGGGCCACACATAGGCGCCCGCCGCTTCGCTCCACGGCGCCTCGTCGAAGCACACGCTGACGCGCGCATCGGGCAGCACGGCGGCAACGCGCTGCTTCCATTCGCGCAGGTCCCAGGCGGCAAGCTGCGCGGCCTTGCAAGGCGCACCCACCGTGGCACATGACGGCCCCGCGGCTGCTGGCGCCGTGGCTTCGGTCCAGTGCGCCAGCAGATAGGCGTTCGCCGCGTCGTTTCTCGCCGCCACGCCCGTGTTCATGCGCGCCTTCTCCGACAGGTCGCGCACGAGGTTGACGGCCGCCGTGAACGTTGCCGCCTCGTTGCTGGTGCGGGCGGCCGCCAGCAGCATGCCCATGGCGCCGAGCAATCCCATGCTCAACACCACGATGGAAACGAGTACCTCCACGAGCGAAAAGCCCGCGCTGAAATGCTTTCTTGAAGCCATAGGCCGATGTCCTCCCTGCGCGTGTGCAACTTGAGTCGCCTCTGTTTCGCGCCATCGAAAACCGAGCCTAAGCGGGCACCGGCATCGCGGCGCGTACCGTTCGTCCGCGTTCGAATGCCGCTCGTATGATCCAGCGACACCGCTGCCAACTTCTTCCGCTCGAGCCCTCATGCCCTCTCACGAACAAGACGCCCTGCACATCGCGACCGCGCTGCGCCTGGCCACGTCGGCACTGCTGCTGACCGATCCGAACCCGCGGGTGGGCTGCGTGCTGTGCGACGCTGAAGGCCGCGTGCTGGGCCAGGGCCACACGCAAAAGGCCGGCGGCCCGCATGCCGAGGTGATGGCGCTGCGCGACGCCGCGGCGCAAGGCCGCTCGGTCGAGGGCGCGACGGCGTACGTCACGCTCGAGCCCTGCTCGCACCACGGCCGCACCGGCCCGTGCTGCGACGCGTTGATCGCGGCCGGCGTTCGCAGGGTGGTCGCCTCGCTGGCAGACCCGAACCCGCTGGTCGCGGGCCAGGGCTTCGAGCGGCTGCGCGCGGCGGGCGTCGAGGTCGAGGTCGGTCCGGGTGCGGCCGAATCGCGCGAGCTCAACATCGGCTTCTTCAGCCGCATGGTCCGCCGGCTGCCCTGGGTGCGCATGAAGGTCGCTGCCTCGCTCGACGGCAAGACCGGCCTGGACAACGGCGTGAGCCAGTGGATCACCGCCGAGGCCGCCCGCACCGACGGCCACGCCTGGCGCGCCCGCGCCAGCGCGGTGCTGACCGGCGTCGGCACGGTGCTGGAAGACAACCCGCGGCTGGACGTTCGCCTGGTCGACACGCCGCGCCAGCCCCACCTGGTCGTGGTGGACAGCCGGCTCCAGACACCGCCCGATGCTCACATATTCATAGCTGGCCGCCCGGTCTGGATCTACGCGGCCAGCCGCAACGAAGAAAAGGCGGCGGCGCTCGAAGCCCGTGGCGCCACCGTCAGCTGCCTGCCCAACGCCGACGGCAAGGTCGACCTGCCGGCCCTGCTGGCAGACCTGGCGGCGCGCGGCGTGAACGAACTGCACGTCGAATCGGGCCACAAGCTCAATGGCTCGATGCTGCGCGAAGGCTGCGTCGACGAGCTGCTGGTGTACCTGGCGCCCAAGCTGATCGGCAGCGGCATGGACATCGCGAGCCACATTCATGCGGGCGGCCCGCTCACCTCGCTGGCAGGCGTTGTGCCCCTGGAATTCAGGTCGGTGGACCTGCTCGGCCCCGACCTGCGCGTGGTGGCGCGGGTTGCCGGAAAGGACGCGTTCTAGCGTTTACCCCGAACAGGCCTCGTTCTCTGCGAAAATGCGGGGATATGTTCACCGGAATCATCACCGGCGTGGGGCGCATCGCCGCCATTCACGACCTCGGCACCTCCTCCTCCTACGGCAAAAGACTCAGCATTGCGGTGCCTGACGGCTACCTCGATGACGTCGGGCTCGGCGACAGCATCGCGCTCAACGGCGCCTGCATGACCGTCACCACGCTCGTCCCCGAGCGGCAGCAGTTCACCATCGACATTTCGGCCGAGTCCCTCGACAAGACCGCCGGCCTGACCGACGAAGGCGGCCGCGTCAACCTCGAGAAGGCCCTGCGCGCAAGCGACCGCCTGGGCGGGCACATCGTGTCCGGCCACGTGGACGGCATCGGCAGCGTGAGCTTCTTCGAGCCGGTCGGCGAAAGCTGGCAATTGCGCGTGGTCGCGCCTCCGGCGCTGGCCCGCTTCCTGGCCTACAAGGGCTCGATCACCGTCAACGGCGTGAGCCTCACCGTCAACAGCGTGAGCGACATCGCCGACGGCGCCGAGGTCAGCATCAACCTGATCCCGCACACCGTCGAGAACACCTCCCTCGGCGGCCTGAAGGCCGGCTCGAAGGTCAACCTCGAAATCGATACCGTGGCGCGCTACGTGGAGCGCATGCTCCAGGCGGGCGTGCTGGTGCCCTCTGCTTCCACGTATTCCAAGGACACAGCCGAATGAACGCCTCCGTCACGCCGATCGGCGCTCCCCGCGCCGCGCGCGCCCCCGCCTCGATCTCGCCGGTCGAGGAAATCGTGGCCGAGCTCGCCGCCGGCCGCATGGTGATCCTGGTGGACGAGGAAGACCGCGAGAACGAAGGCGACATCGTCGTCGCGGCCGACCACATCACGGCCGAATCCATCAACTTCATGGCGCGCCATGCCCGCGGCCTGATCTGCCTGACGCTGTCGCGCGAGATGTGCGAGCGGTTGCAGCTGCCACCGATGGTGCAACGCAACGGCGCCAAGCATTCGACCGCCTTCACTGTGTCCATCGAAGCCGCCGAAGGCGTGACCACCGGCATTTCGGCCGCCGACCGCGCGCGCACCGTGCAGGCCGCCGTGGCGCCCAACGCCGTGGCCGCCGACCTGGTGCAGCCCGGCCACATCTTCCCGTTGCAGGCCGTGGACGGCGGCGTGCTGATGCGCGCCGGCCATACCGAAGCCGGCTGCGACCTGGCCGCCATGGCCGGCTGCTCGCCCGCCTCCGTGATCTGCGAGGTGATGAACGAAGACGGCACCATGGCCCGCCTGCCCGACCTGCAGATCTTCGCGGCCGAGCACAACCTGAAGATCGGCACCATCGCCGCGCTCATCGAGCACAGGAGCCGCGTCGAATCGCTGGTCGAGAAGGTCGGCTGCCGTGAAATTCAAACCGCCTGGGGCGCCTTCACGGCCCACGCCTTCATCGACAAGCCCAGCCGCGGCGTGCACCTGGCGCTGGTGCGCGGCACCTGGGCGCCCGAAGACACGGTGTCGGTGCGCGTGCACGAGCCGCTGTCGGTGCTCGATGCGCTCGAAATCAATCGCTCGCTGCACTCGTGGAGCCTGGACGCCAGCCTTTCGCACATCGCGACCGAGGGCAAGGGCGTGGCCGTGCTGCTGAACTGCGGCGAAACCGGCAGCGAGCTGCTCGCGCAGTTCGACGGCACCGCGCGCCCCGCGCAGGCCCCCGAGCGCGGCCGCATGGACCTGCGCAGCTACGGCATCGGCGCGCAAATTCTGCGCGAATGCGGCGTGCACAAGATGAACCTGCTGGGCACGCCGCGTCGCATGCCGAGCATGGCCGCGGGCTACGGCCTCGAAATTGCCGGCTACCTCACGAAGGACTGAACGACCATGCAAGGTGCAAACAAGGGCGAGAGCAAGCCGCTCGACGGAAAAGGGCTGCGCATCGGCATCGTGCAGGCGCGCTTCAATGCCGACATCACCGATGCGCTGGCCACGGCCTGCCTCGCAGAGCTCGAGTCGCTCGGCGTGAGCGCATCCGACATTCACCACCTGCACGTTCCCGGCGCGCTCGAAGTGCCGATCGCTCTGCAGGCGCTGGCCGAGCGCGGCGGCTACCACGCGCTCGTGGCGCTGGGCTGCATCATCCGCGGCGAGACCTACCACTTCGAGCTGGTGGCCAACGAATCGGGTGCGAGCGTGAGCCGCGTCTCGCTCGACTACAAGTTGCCCATCGCCAACGCGATCATCACCACCGAGAACCTAGAGCAAGCCGTTGCCCGCCAGACCGACAAGGGCCGCGACGCGGCCCGCGTGGCGGTCGAAATGGCGCGACTGCTGGCCACCCTTTCATGACCGACGACACCTCCAAGCCCCTCAAGCCCGTCACCGCCGCAAGCGACAAGCCGCGCCAGTCGCGCGTCGGCCTCACCAGCACGGGTGCGCGCAAGGCTTCGGCCAAGTCCAACCGCAGCCGCGCCCGCGAGTTCGCGCTGCAGGCGCTCTACCAGCACCTGGTGGGCCGCAACGACCCGACGGACATCGACCATTTCACGCGCGACCTCGCGGGCTTCCACAAGGCCGACGCCGCGCACTACGACGCGCTGCTGCACGGCTCGATCGAAGGCGCCGAGCAGCTCGACGCGCTGATCCGCCCGCTGCTGGACCGCAAGTTCGAGGAAATCTCGCCCGTGGAGCACGCCGTGATGTGGATCGGCGTGTACGAGTTCCAGAACTGCCTTGACGTGCCCTGGCGCGTGGTGCTCAACGAGTGCATCGAACTCGCCAAGGAATTCGGCGGCACCGACGGCCACAAGTACGTGAACGCCGTGCTCAACGGCCTGGCGCCGCAGCTGCGTCCCCTCGAAGTGGAAACCGACCGCGCGTCGGGCAAGGCACGCCCGTGAGGATTTCGACGCGCGCCCAGCGCATCGAGCCGTTCTACGTGATGGAGGTGGCCAAGGCGGCCGGCGCCCTGGCGCGCGAGGTCGCCCACACCGACCGGCCGATGATCTTCCTGAACATCGGCGAGCCCGACTTCACCGCCCCGCCGCTGGTGCAGGAAGCCGCCCTGCGCGCCGTGCGCGCGGGCGCCACGCAGTACACGCAGGCCACCGGCCTGGACCTCCTGCGCGAACGCATCAGCGGCTGGTATCGCCAGCGCTTCAACGTGGACGTGCCGGCGCGGCGCATCGTCGTCACCGCCGGTGCCTCGGCCGCGCTGCAGCTGGCCTGCCTGGCGCTGATCGAATCGGGCGACGAGATCCTCATGCCCGACCCCAGCTATCCGTGCAACCGCCATTTCGTGAGCGCGGCGGACGGCAAGGCGGTGCTGGTGCCGACCACGGCCGAAGAGCGCTTCCAGCTCACCGCCGACAAGGTGAAGGCGGCCTGGACCGACAAGACCCGCGGCGTGCTGCTCGCCTCGCCGTCGAACCCGACCGGCACCTCGATCGCGCCCGACGAGCTGCGCCGCATCCACGAGGTGGTGTCGCAGCGCGGTGGCATCACGATGATCGACGAGATCTATCTCGGCCTGTCGTATGACGACGCCTTCGGGCAGACCGCATTGGCCATCGACGACAACGTCATCAGCATCAACAGCTTCAGCAAGTACTTCAACATGACCGGCTGGCGCCTGGGCTGGCTGGTGGTGCCCGAGGCGCTGGTGCCGGTGGTCGAGCGCCTGGCGCAGAACCTCTTCATCTGCGCAAGCACGGTGTCGCAACATGCGGCGCTGGCCTGCTTCGAGGACGCGAGCATCGCCGAGTACGAACGCCGCCGCGCCGAGTTCAAGGCGCGCCGCGACTGGTTCATTCCGCAACTGAACGCGCTGGGCCTGAACGTGCCCGTGGTGCCCGACGGCGCCTTCTACGCCTGGGCCGACTGCACGGGCTTCGCTGAAAAGCTGGGCATCTCGGGCAGCTGGGACTTCGCCTTCGAGACCATGAAGCGCGCCCACGTCGCCATCACGCCGGGGCGCGACTTCGGCACCGCCGAAACCGCGAAGTTCGTGCGCTTTTCCACCGCCAGTTCGATGGCGCACCTGCGGGAAGCCATCGAGCGCCTGCGCGCCATGGCCGACCGGGCGGACCACAAGGCGCAATGAGCTACGCGTTCCCGATCCGCGTCTACTGGGAAGACACCGATGCCGGCGGCATCGTGTTCTATGCCAACTACCTGAAGTTCATGGAGCGCGCCCGCACCGAGTGGCTGCGCTCCCTGGGCATCGAGCAGCGCAGGCTGCGCGAGGACACCGGCGGCCAGTTCGTGGTGAGCGAAACGCAGCTCAAGTACCACCGCCCTTCCCGACTCGACGACGAACTGCTGGTTACAGCCGATCTCCAACAATTGGGCACCGCGTCGTTGATAATCGGTCAGCGCGTGCTATCAAAAACAGAGCAAGAGCGAACAGGTGCCGCGGCGCCTGTCTTGCTGTGCGAAGGCACGATCCGCATCGGCTGGGTGGATGCCGCCACGTTGCGTCCAGCGCGCATACCGAAACAAGTCACGGGAACCCTCGAGCGCTACAGCGGCTCCATGACTCAACCTATCAAGCCATGAACCAAGATCTTTCCATCATCAATCTCCTGCTCCACGCGAGCTTCGTGGTGCAACTGGTCGTGCTGCTGCTGGTGATCGTCTCGATCGCCAGCTGGGCAGCGATCATCCGCAAGTACTTCTCGCTGCGCCGCATGCGCGCACTGAACGACGACTTCGAGCGCGAGTTCTGGTCGGGCACCAGCCTGAACGAACTGTTCGCCTCGGCTGCGCAGAACGCCAAGTTCGCCGGCCCCATGGAGCGCATCTTCGCCTCGGGCATGCGCGAGTATCAAAAGCTGCGCGAGCGCCACGTCACCGACGCCCCCACGCTGCTCGACGGCGCCCGCCGCGCCATGCGCGCGAGCTTCCAGCGCGAGCTGGACGCGGCCGAGCAGAACCTTTCGTTCCTGGCGACCGTGGGCTCGGTGTCCCCGTATGTCGGCCTGTTCGGCACGGTCTGGGGGATCATGCATGCCTTCACCGGCCTGGCCGCGCTCACGCAGGTGACGCTGGCCACCGTGGCCCCCGGCATTGCCGAGGCGCTGGTGGCCACGGCCATCGGCCTGTTCGCCGCCATTCCGGCGGTGGTCGGCTACAACCGCTTCGCCCGCGAGATCGACAAGATCGCCATCGCCCTGGAGACCTACATCGAGGAGTTCTCCAACATCCTGCAGCGCAACCTGTCGTCCAACCCGGGCGCGGGCGGTGCGTCGTCGGTGGCTCCGGCCAACCGCTGAGCGGAGGCGCAACGCATGCCCGCCGTTTCATCCCGGGGCCGAGGACGCCGCACGATCAACGAGATCAACATGGTCCCGTTCATCGACGTGATGCTGGTGCTGCTGATCATCTTCATGGTCACCGCACCGCTCATCACGCCGAGCGTGATCAACCTGCCCACGGTCGACCGCGCCAACAAGCAGCCGGACAAGCCCATCGAGATCGTCATCAAGAGCGACGACGAAGTGCAGATCAAGAAAGACCCGTCCACCGGCACCGGCGGCACGTCGATCCCCATGACCCAGATCGGCGCCGCGGCCAAGCAGGCCCAGGGCGGAGACAACGACCGCCCGGTGGTCATCAGCGCCGACAAGTCGGTGAAGTACGAGACCGTGGTCAAGGCCATGAACCAGCTCAAGCGCAGCGGCGTCGAGCGCGTGGGCCTGTCGGTCACGACCACGGGCGGCAAATAAGGCATGTCGCTCGCACTGGATCGCCCCGAGTTCGCGCCGCCGCCGCAGCGCGGCACGCCGCGCGCCATCGTGCTGGCCCTCATTGCGCACGGCCTGCTGATCGCCGCGCTCACCTGGGGCGTGCGCTGGAAAAGCGAGGCCGACGAAGGCGCCGTCGATGCGGAGCTGTGGTCGTCCACGGTGCAGCAGGCGGCGCCGCGCCTGCAGGCACCGCAGGCGCCCGCCCCGGTTCCCACGCCGCCGCCGCCTGCACCTGCGCCCACACCGGCGCCAACGCCGGCACCGCCCCCGCCTCCTCCGCCCCCGGTGGCCAAGGCGCCCGAACCCGCTCCCGCGCCTAAAGCGCCCGACATTGCCCTGGAGCGTGAGAAGAAGCTCAAGGAGCAAAAGGAACTGAAGCAGCGCGAGCTCGAAAAGCAGCAAGAGCAAAAGAAGAAAGAGCTCGAAGCCAGGCAGCGTGCAGAGGACGAGGCCGAGAAAAAGCAGGCGCAGTTGAAGGAGCAGCAGAAGAAGCTCGCCGACCAGAAGAAGCAGCAGGAAGCCGAGGCCAAGCAGGCCGAAGCCAAGAAGGCCGAGGCCGCCGCGAAGCAGGCCGCAGCCGACCGTGCCGCCACGCTCAAGCGCATGCAGGGCCTTGCGGGCGCCAGCGGCGCCGACGACGCGAAAGGCACGGCCATGCGCACTTCGGGGCCGTCCAGCGGCTATGCAGGTCGCATCGCCGCCGCCGTGCGGCCGAACATCACCTTCCCCGATGCCGATACCGTCAACGGCAATCCGGCGGCGGAGTTCGAGGTGAGCCTGGCACCCGACGGCACCATCGTCGGCGTGAAGCTGAGCAAGTCGAGCGGCCTGCCGGGCTGGGACGACGCGGCCGAGCGCGGCCTGCGCAAGACCGACAAGCTGCCGCGCGACACCGACGGGCGCATCTTCCCTTCGCTGATCGTGTCGCTGCGCCCCAAGCGCTGATCGCTGCGCGCGTTTGGCTCGCGTCTAACGCGCAGCTAAGAAAACGGGGCCCTTCCGGGTGACTTGCACGTCACCCGGAACTCGATAATCAGGGCTCATGAATCCCAACGGCCGCATCCGCTACGGCAGCAGTCCACTGCTCGCCAGCCCCACTCCCGTGTGGCGCAGCAAGTTCATCGTGGCCAGCATCGCCTTCGGCTTCCTGCTGCTGGCCGGCCGCGCTGCCTACGTGCAGATCTTCAACAACGACTTCTTCCAGCACCAGGGCGAAGTGCGCTACCAGCGCACGCTGGAGCTGCCGGCCAACCGCGGGCGCATCCTCGACCGCAACGGGCTGATCCTGGCCTCCGACATGCCGGCGCCCAGCATCTGGGCCATTCCGGAAGACATCGAGCGCGACGACCCCGCCACGCAAGAAAAGCTCAAGCAGGCCGCCAAGCTGCTCGGCATGCCGCTGAAGGACATCGACAAGAAGCTCGAGGACGAAGACAAGAGCTTCGTCTGGCTCAAGCGCCAGGTCGACGAGCCCATTGCCAAGCAGGTGGCCGCGCTCGGCATCAAGGGCGTCTACCTGCGCCGCGACTACCGGCGCCAGTACCCCGAGGGCGAGGCGGCGGCCCACCTGGCCGGCTTCACCAACGTGGAGGACATCGGCCAGGAGGGCGTGGAGCTCGCGTTCAACAACGAGCTGGCCGGCAAGTCGGGCTCGCGCCACGTGCTGAAGGACCGGCTGGGCCACATCGTGGAGGACACCGAGGACCAGGTGCCGCCCACCGCCGGCCACGACATCCAGCTGAGCATCGACGACCGCGTGCAGTTCGTGGCCTACGAGAAGATCCGCGACGCCGTGGTCGCCAACAAGGCGCACGCGGGCAGCGTGGTGGTGGTCGACGCCCGCACCGGCGAGCTGCTGGCCATGGCCAACTACCCGAGCTACGACCCCAACGACCGCCACGCCCTCACCGGCGAGCAACTGCGCAACCGCGCCATGACCGACGTGTTCGAGCCCGGTTCGACCATGAAGCCGATCACCGTCGCCACCGCGCTGCAACTGGGCCGCGTCACGCCCAACACCATCATCGACACCAACCCGGGGCGCATCACCGTGTCGGGCGCGACCATCCACGACGACGAGAACTTCGGCGTGCTGACGGTGCAGGGCGTGATCCAGAAATCGAGCAACGTCGGCGCCACCAAGATCTCGCAGCGCATGTCGGCGCAGGAAATGTGGAACTCGCTCACCGCCGTGGGCATCGGCCAGAAGCCGCAGACGCCCTTCCCCGGCGCGGTCACGGGGCGGCTGCGGCCGTGGAAGTCGTGGCGGCCCATCGAGCAGGCCACCATGTCGTACGGCTACGGCCTGTCGGCGTCGCTGTTCCAGATCGCGCATGCCTACACCGCCTTCGCGCACGACGGCGAGGTGATTCCGGTGAGCCTGTTGAAGAACACCGGCGAGGAGCCGGTCGGTGTGCAGGTGTTCTCGCCGCTGGTGGCCAGCGAGGTGCGCCAGATGATGCATCTGGCCGCCGCGCCCGGCGGCACTGCGCCGCTCGCGCAGACCCAGGGCTACTCGGTGGGCGGCAAGACCGGCACCGCGCACAAGCAGGTCGGCAAGGGCTACGCGAGCAACAAGTACCGCGCCTGGTACACGGGCATGTCGCCCATCGACAAGCCGCGCATCATCGTCGCGGTGATGATCGACGAGCCCGGCGCGGGCAAGTATTTCGGCGGCCTGGTGGCCGCGCCGGTGTTCAGCCAGGTGGTGCAGCAGACGCTGCGCATCCTGAACGTGGTGCCGGACCTGGCCGTGGCGCCGATGGCGCACTGAACGCGGCAGCAGAGCGGGCCGATGTGGCCCGCAGTAGATCGAACGTAGACAGATGGATAGAATGCGAACTATTCTCATCTTCGCGCGTTCCGCCGCCGTCCCGTGTCCGTCCTTCCGCTTCCGTCCGAGCCGGCATCCATCGATGCGATCTACCGCGAACACCATGGCTGGCTGCTGGGCTGGTTCCGCCGGCGGCTGGGCGGCGCGTCGTGCGCGGCCGACCTGGCCCACGACACCTTCGTGCGCCTGATGGTGTCGCGCGACGCGCAGGTGCTGAACGAGCCGCGCGCCTTCCTGCGCACGCTGGCGCACGGCGTGGTGGTGAACCACTGGCGCCGCCAGGACATCGAACGCGCCTGGCTCGAGGCCGTGGCCGTGTTGCCCGAACCGCTCGCGCCCTCCCCCGAGGAACGGCTGCTGGCGCTGGAAACGCTGTGCCGCATCGACGCCATGCTGGACATGCTCAACCCCAAGGCGCGTACCGCCTTCCTGCTGGCACAGCTCGACGGCCTGGGCTACGCCGAGATCGCCGCGCAGCTGAAGGTGTCGCAGCGCATGGTCAAGAAATACATGGCACAGGCCATGCTGCAATGCCTGCTGCTGACGAATTCATGAGGGGCCTGGGCCGCCCTCCGCACGACACGGGACCTGCACCGTCCTCGGCACCGGCCTTCGAAGACCTGCAACAGGCCGCCGAATGGTTCGCCGTGCTGCACGACAGCGCCGTGAGCGACGCCGACCGCCGCCGCTGGCAGTCGTGGCTCGATGCCGGTCCGCGCCAGCGCGCCGCATGGCACCGCGTCGAAAGCATCTCGGGCGAGTTCAGCACGCTGTCCGGCCTGCCGGCACGCAGGGCGCTCGAGCGCGGCACTGCCACGGCCGGCCGGCGGCGCTCGATGCTGCGCGCACTGGCGCTGCTGCCGGCGGCGGGCTTCGCGGGCTGGATGGCTTCGCGCCACCTGCCCTGGCAAGGCTGGGTCGCCGCGCACCGCACCGACACCGGCGAGCGGCGCGAACTCGTGCTGGCCGACGGCAGCCGCCTGTGGCTCAACACCGCCACCGCACTCGACATCGACTTCTCGCCGAGCCTGCGCCGCATCGTGCTCTACAAGGGCGAAGTGCTGGTCACCAGCGGGCACGACGACGCCAGCCCCTTGACCCCCTTCCGCCCGCTCGTCGTCGACGTGCCGCAGGGCCGGTTGACCGCGCTGGGCACCCGCTTCGCCGTGCGGCACGAAGAAGGCGGCGCGGTACAGCTCGCGGTGTTCGAAGGCGCCGTCGCCTCGCGCCCGAGCGAGGGCGGCGAGTCGCTCACGCTGGTGGCCGGGCAGCAGGCCCGCCTCTTTGCCGACCGCGTCGAGGCCCCCGAGCCCGTGGCGGGCTACGCCGAAGACTGGACGCGCGGCATGCTCGTGGCCGACGGCATGCGCCTGGGCGACTTCATCGCCGAGCTGGGCCGCTACCGCCCGGGCTACCTGGGCTGCGCGCCCGAGGTGGCCGACCTGCGCATCGTGGGCGCCTACCCGCTGGCCGACACCGAGCGCATTCTTTTGGCGCTGCAGGCCACGCTGCCGGTGCGCGTGCGCCGGCCGTTGCCGTGGTGGACGGTGGTCGAGGCGGCGCAGGACACGCAGAAGCGCTGATTCAATATTTTTCGGCGGGCAGGTTCCCTTTTGGCGGCGCCGGTTGGCAAGACAAGTACCAACCTCTTTTTTGCCCGAAAGCCGCCATGCCCGCGCCCTTGCCGAACCGCCCTTCTTCCCGCCCCTCCCGTCCACGCACCAACCGGCAGCTAGCGCGGGCGCTGCGTGGCGCGGCCGCCTTGCTGCCCGTGGTCGCCGCGGTGCAGGCCCTGCCCGCCATGGCACAGGCGCAGCCCGCCGCGTCGCGCGAGTACGCCATTCCCGCCGGCCCGCTGGGGACGGTGCTGAGCCAGTTCGCGAGCCAGGCCGGCGTGCTGCTGTCGAGCGACGCGGCCATGACCGCCGGCTTGAACGGCTCCGGCGTGCGCGGCCGCTTCACGGTCGACGAAGGCTTTGCCATGGCGCTGGCCGGCACCGGCCTGCAGGCCGTGCGCGGCACGGGCAACGTGTATGCGCTGCAGCGCAGCCAGACCTCCGAGACCTTGTCGGAAGTGCGCGTCACGGGCCAGCGCGCGGGCTCGCTCGCGCCGGTGACCGTCACCGCCAACGCGGAAGAAGAAAGCGGCAAGGGCCCGGGCAAGGGCTTCGTGGCGCAACGCAGCACCGGCGGCACCAAGACAGACACACCGCTGCTGGAAACCCCGCAGTCCGTCTCGGTGGTCACGCGCGACCAGATGGATTCGCAAGGCGCCACCACGCTGGTCGAAAGCCTGCGCTACACGCCCGGCATCGTCGCGCAGTACGGCAACACCGACCTGCGGCTGGACTGGCTCACGCTGCGCGGCTTCACGCCGCCGGCGCGCTACCTCGACAACCTGCGCCTGCCCTTCGGCGCGCGCGGCTACTCGCAGCCGCGCATCGAGCCCTGGGGACTGGAGCGCGTGGAAGTGGTGAAGGGGCCGTCCTCCGTTCTCTACGGCCAGTCGACGCCCGGCGGCCTGGTGAACATGGTGAGCAAGCGCCCGACGCTGGAAACCGTGCGCCAGGTCGAGGTGCAGCTCGGCAGCCACAACCGCCGGCAGACGGCCTTCGACTTCGGCGGCGCCATCGACGACGAGGGCGTGTGGAGCTACCGACTGGTCGGCCTGCACCGCGAGGCCGATACCGCCTACGACTACGTGTCGGAAAAGAAGAGCTACTTCGCGCCGTCGCTCACCTTCCGCCCGTCGGACGCCACCCGCATCACGCTGATGGCCCACTGGCAGACGCTCGATTCGCCCGGCGGCGGCGGCGCGCCCGCGCTGCCTTCGGCCGGCACGCTGGACACCAGCCGCTACGCCGCGCTGCCCACGCGCGCCTTTGTCGGCGAGCCCGGCTACGACCGCTTCAACAACCGCCAGCATTTCGTTGGCTACGAGGCCGAGCACAAGCTGAACGACACCTTCACGCTGCGCCAGAACCTGCGCTACGGCAAGGTCGACGCGTACACGCAGCGCGTGCAGGCCTTCTGCCTCGCCGCCTGCAACCCATCGTCGCTGCTGCGCTATGCGTGGGCCTTTCCCGAGACCGCCAAGCTCATGACGGTCGACACGCAGGTGCAGGCCGACTTCACGACCGGCCCGGTGCGCCACACCGCCCTGGTGGGCGTGGATTACTCCGACGAGAAATCTTCGTTCGACGAAACCAACCTGCGCATCATCACCACGCCGTTCAACGCCTACCTGCCGGTGTACGGGCGCGACAGCGGCCAGGTGCCCTCGGTGGCAACGCACATCGAACAGCGGCGCCGCCAGAGCGGCTTCTACATGCAGGACCAGATGCACTGGAACCGCTGGAGCCTGGTGCTGGCCGGGCGGCAGGACCGCGCCATCACCGACACCCGCACGCTCACCATGACACCGCGCCGCCTGGCCACCGCCGACCAGCGCGACGGCAAGTTCACCGGCCGCGCGGCGCTGATGTACAGCTTCGACAACGGCGTGGTGCCGTACCTGAGCTACTCCACCTCGTTCCAGCCCGCGGCCGGCACCGACCGCCTGGGCAACGTGTTCCAGCCGACCACCGGCAAGCAGACCGAGGTGGGCGTGAAATACCAGCCCGCGGGCTCCAAGGCCTTGCTGACCGCGGCGGCGTACGAACTCACGCAGCAGAACGTGCTCACGCCCGACCCGCAGAGCCGCTCGTTCAGCGAGCAGACCGGCGAAGTGCGCGTGCGCGGGCTGGAGCTCGAGGCGCGCGGCCAGGTGCTCAAGGGGCTGGACGCCATCGCCTCCTATGCCTACACCGACAGCCGCGTGACACGCGCCAACCCGAACGCGGCCGGCGTCAGCATCCAGGGCAACCGCTTCGCCTACGTACCGCAACGCCAGGCTGCCTTCTGGCTGGAGTACGCCTTCCAGAACGAAGCGCTGGCGGGCCTGACCGTGGGCGGCGGCGTGCGCCACACCAGTGCCACCTACGGCGACAACGCCAACCAGTTCCGCATTCCGGGCGTGACGCTGTTCGACGCGGCGGTGCGCTGGGACCTGGGCCGCGTGCGGCCCGCATGGAAGGGCGTGCGCCTGGCGCTGAATGTGGCCAACGTGGCCGACAAGACCTACGTGGCCACCTGCCTCTCGTCCACCGGCTGCTACTACGGCGAGCGCCGCAGCGTGTACGTGACGGCCGGCTACAGCTGGTAGGTGCAGGGCGCAGCCAGGACAAGGCGGGGAACGGAGGGCGTGGGCCGCTCGTTTAGGATCGTCGGCAACTCACTGTTACCGGCGCTCCAGACATGGTCGACACCTCCGCATCCACACCCGCCGTCCGCCTCGAAGACCTGACCCCGCTGCCGTACCAGCAGGCCCTGGCCGCGCACCTGCAGGCGCAAGAGCCCGAGGTCTGGCGCTGGGCCGCCTCGGCCGAGGCACGCGAAGAACACGCGGCCGCGGTGCGCGCCGAACTGCTGCGCAACTCGTACCGGCTCGACGCCACGGCGCATCCCGAGCTGCACGCGCATGCCCGGCTCGCGGCGCAGCGCCTGGGCGTCACGGCCAGCATCACGCTCTACCAGGCGCGCGACGGCGCGATGAATGCCGCGATCCATTTCGTGCCGGGCGAGGCGCACATCGTGCTCTCGGGCCCGTTGCTGGAGCGCCTGCAGGGCTCCGAACTGCAGGCCGTGCTGGGCCATGAACTCGCGCACTACCTGCTGTGGGCGCGCGACGGCGGCAAGTACCACGTGGTCGATAGATTGCTGCACGCCGCCTCGGCCGACCCGCGTGCCGATGCGAGCCACCTGCACGCCGCGCGGCGCTACGCCCTGTACACCGAGGCCTTCGCCGACCGCGGCGGCTGCGTGGCCTGCGGCGCGCTCGAGCCCGCCGTGAGCGCGCTCATCAAGATCGAGACCGGCCTCACGCAGGTCAATGTCGCAAGCTACCTGGCGCAGGCCGAGGAAATCTGCGCCGATCCGGCCACGCAGACACGCGGCACCAGCCACCCGGAGGTGTTCGTGCGCGCCCGCGCCATGCGCCTGTGGACCGAGCGCCAGCACGACGCCGAAGACTGGCTGGCCACCGCGCTCGAAGGCCCGCTCGACCTGGGCACGCTCGACATGCTCGGCCAGCAGCGCGTGGGTGCGCTCACGCGCGGCGCCATTGCGCAGTTGCTGCAGCGTCCGTACCTGCAGTCGGAGCCGCTGCTCGCGCACGCGCGCCGCTTCTTCCCCGACTTCGCACCGCCCGCGTCGGCCATGCCGCCGCCCGAGCCGGTGCCCGCCGGGCTGCACGACTACCTGGCCAGCGTGCTGGTCGACTTCGTCGCGGCCGACCCCGAACTCGACGACGTCACGCTCGCCGCCGCGCTCGGCCTGGCCGAAGCGCTGGGCTGCGCCGAGCCGCTCGAACAGCGCGTGGTGAAAGACCTGCGCTTTCCAAAGCGCAGCCTCACGCGCGTGAAGCGCGACGCCACCGCCCTGCTCGACAAGGCCTCCACCCAACACCAGCAGGCCGCCGCCGCATGACCACCGCCCCCGCTCCCCTCCTGCAGCTACTGGACACCGCCGACACCCACGGCGGCCTGCAGACCGACGACGTGCTCAAGCTCGTGCTGCCGCTGCTGCGCGAAGTCTCCGCGCTGCACGAGCAAGGCAAGGTCGCCGCGCTCGGCAACGTGTTCGCCTACCGCGTGACCGATGTGCCAGCGCTGGCGCTCGCGCACCCCGAGGGCGCGGACCCGCGCCGCAACCTCGAAGCCATCGCACCGCTGGAGCAGCCCGCCGCGTCGGTGCTGCGCGTGGTGGGCGAAGCGCGCGTCACCATCGATGCCGACGACGGCCTCTCGGTGGAGAACCTCGCGGTCATGGCCGACGCCGGGCCCGACGCCGTGCCTACGCGCCCTGCCTACCTGCCCGGCTACGCCGCGTGGGAGCTGCGCCTGGCGCACCACGACGCCCTCGGCGACATCCTGTGCCTGGGCCAGGTGCTGGCCAGCCTGTCTTGCGGGCTGGACTTCACCGTCGGCGAAGAGCTGACGCGCTTCGCTGCGCACCGGGGCAACCTGTTCGAACTGAACCGCCGCCTGCATCCGGTGGTGGCCGCCGTGATCTTCGAGATGACGGCGCTCGACCGCCACGAGCGCGCGCGCGACCTGCCTTCGGTGATCCGCCGGCTCGAAACCTACCGCGACCAGCCGCTGGACCTGAACCTCGGACTGGGGCTGGACCGCATCGCCCCCGCGAAGAACGGCGCCAGCCAGCGCCGCCAGGCCATCCAGCTGCACCTGCGCGACCGCCTGTTCGACCTGTCGCGGCGCAACCGCCTGCTGTACTTCAAGCCGACGCAGGCGCATGTGAACCTCACCATTGCCAGCGTGCCGCTGGTGGTCGACATGCACAGCATCCGTGTCGACCAGCTCTGCGTGTGGGACGGCCGCTTCGCCGCCGACATCGCCAGCTGCGACCCCGTGCCGCTGGCGCGCTGGCTGCGCTTCGAGGACCAGCCCTACCTGCCCGGCGCGCTCGACCGCATCCTGCAGGAGGCGCGGCGCGACCGCTCGGAGTACGGCTTCTCGCAGATGTCGCTGGTCATCGCCTTCCTGCGCTGGCACAACCTGAAGGAAGGGGCTGCCGGCGGCGCCGAGCAGGCCGAGCGCATCGCCTCGCCGCTGCTGATGCTGCCGGTGGAACTCTCGCGCAAGAAGGGCGTGCGCGACCAGTACCTGCTCGAAGCCGCCACCAGCGAGGCGCAGGTCAACCCCACGCTGCGGCATCACCTGCGCCAGCTCTACGGCATCGTGCTGCCAGAGACGGTGGACCTGCGCGAGACCTCCATCGAGGAGTTCCACGCCCAGCTCTCGGCGCAGATTGCGCAGAGCGAGCCCGGCGTGCAGTTGCGGCTGGTGAAGCAGCCCGAAATCGCGGTGATCCACCAGCGTGCGCGCCAGCGGCTCGAACAGTTCAAGCGCCGCGCGCGCGTGCGCACGCCGTCCGCGGTGCCGGTGGCCGCGCAGGACTTCAGCTACGCGCAGGACGACTTCCGTCCGCTCGGCCTGCAGCTCTTTCATGCGCGCGTGCGTCCGGTGCCCCTGCCGGTGCGCGACGCCGTCGGCGCCCGCCCGCAGCCGCGCGCGCCGCAGATGGCCGCCTCCGTGGCCGAAGAAACCGAACGCACGACGCTGCAGCTGCGCGAGAGCACCGGCAACCCGTACCAGTGGGACATCGACCTCACGGCCGTGACGCTGGGCAACTTCAACCACCGCAAGATGTCGCTGGTGCGCGACTATTCGGGCCTGGCCGAAAGCGACATCGCGAGCGAGGCCTTCGACCGCGTGTTCTCGCTGCAGCCGCGCCAGGTCGATGCCGAAGCGCCGCCCGCCCTGCCGCTGGCCGCGCAGTGGCCGGTGGTGCAAGGCGACGCCACGCAAACCGCCGCCGTCGCGCTGGCACGCACCGGCACCAGCTACATCATTCAAGGCCCGCCGGGCACGGGCAAGTCGCAGACCATCACCAACCTGATTGCCGACTACGTGGGCCGCGGCCAGCGCGTGCTGTTCGTCTGCGAGAAGCGCGCCGCCATCGACGTGGTGTTCCACCGCTTGCGGCAGCAGGGGCTGGACGAGCTCTGCTGCATGATCCACGACTCGCAGGGCGACAAGAAGGCCTTCGTGCAGAACCTGCGCAAGACCTACGAGCAATGGCTGGAAGCGCCCGAGGCGCTGACGCAGGAGTCGGCCGAGCGCACCAAGGTGCTCGACGCCATGGACCTCGACCTGCGCGCGCTGGAACGCTTCGACGCCGCCATGCGCGAGGTGCCCGCGCACATTGCCGTGACGCTGCGCGAACTGGTGGCGCGGCTCATCGCGCTGAAGGCCGACGACCCCGCGCTCACGCCGCTGCAGGCCGAAGCCCTGCCCGCCTTCTCGGCATGGCGCCAGCATGCGGAGCTGGTGTCGCGGCTGCACCTGGCCGTGACCGAGAGCCTGGGCGCGCCCAGCCTGGCGCAGCACGTGTTCGCGCAGCTGGCGCCCTCGCTGCTGAAGCAGGAGAAGCCGCTCGCGCGGCTGGTCGAACTCAGCGAGCGCGCCATCGAGCAGAGCGGCGCATGCCGCGATGCGCTCGTCGACGCATGGCCGCCGCTGGCCGACGACCAGGCGCTGTGGCGCGATGCGCTGGCCGTGGTGGCCGACGCGCGCCGCGTGGCTGCGCTGGCCGCGCGTGGGCAGCTCACGCTGCTCGACGCCGCGCACCCGAGCAGCCTGGCGTGGACCACTGCCTTGGCCGAGCGCCGCAGCCTGCAGCAGGCCCTCGACGCCGCGCTGCAGCGCACCGGCCACTGGCGCGACAAGCTCTCGCCCGGCGACACCGAGGCCGGCCTCGCACAGGCGCGCGCGCAACAAGGCTCGCTGCTGCGCTGGCTGCAGCCGTCGTGGTGGCGGCTGTCCGGTGAACTGAAGCGCCGCTACAACTTCGCAGCGCATGCCGTGCGCCCGCAGCCCAGCCAGGTGCTCGAAGAACTGCTGGCCGAGCACGGCGCTCGCGCCGCGCTGGACAAGCAGCTTGCGCAGATCGAGTCCGGCTACGGCTGCACCGATCCCGAAGCCTTTGCGCAGCAGCTGCAGGAGATGCGCAGCATCGACGACAGCACCAGCCTGCGCGCGGCCTTCCAGGTGCATCTGCGCACGGAAGCCGCGACCGGCGCCAGCCGCAGCGTCGAGAAACTCGCCGCGGCCGGCGCGCGCACCGACACCCTCGACGCCCTGTGGCGCGACCTGCTCCAGGACGCCGGCGCGCAGCCCCTGAACGCGCTCGAAGCGCTGGCCCGCACGCTGCGCGAGCAGGCCGATGCCCTGCCCAGCGTGATCGTGCCGCTGCAGGAACTGGCCGATGCCGACCCCGCCGTGGCCGCCGCGCTGCGCACGCTGCCGCTGCCACCCGACGCCATCGAGTTCGCCGTGGCGCGCGAAGGCCTGGAGCGCGTGTACCGCACCGAGCGCTGGCTGCCGCGCTTCGACGGCGCCGCGCTCGCGCGCCATGCGCAGCGCCTGGGAGACGCCGAGCGCCAGCTGCTGGAGCGCAACGCGCGCACGCTGGCCGCCGCGGTGCGCCAGCGTTTCCGCGACCATGTGCAGAAAAGCGCCCTGCCCGCCAGCCAGCTGGACGCCGACGGCAAGCTCTTCAAGAAGAGCTACAACGCGGGCCGCCGCGAGCTGGAGCACGAGTTCGGCAAGACCATGCGCTACAAGGCCATCCGCGAGCTCGCCAGCGGCGACACCGGCCGCGTGGTGCGCGACATGAAGCCCATCTGGCTCATGAGCCCGCTGTCGGTGTCCGACACGCTGCCGCTCGCGGCCGACCTGTTCGACGTGGTCATCTTCGACGAGGCCAGCCAGATTCCGGTGGAAGAAGCCGTGCCCGCGCTGTACCGCGCGCCGCAGATCATCGTGGTGGGCGACGAGATGCAACTGCCGCCGACCAGTTTCTTCTCGTCCAGCCGCGACCCCGAGGACGACACCGTGTCGGTACACGGCGGGGACATCGATGACGGCGATGACAGCAGCGAAGGCGACCGCATCGCGGTCGTGCTCGACGCCGACAGCCTGCTCAACCAGGGCGCGCGCAACCTGCCGGCCACGCTGCTGGCCTGGCACTACCGCAGCCGCTACGAGTCGCTCATCGGCTTCTCGAACGCGGCCTTCTACGCCGGCAACCTCTACACCATTCCGGACCGCAGCCTGCCTGCGCCCGAGCGCGGCGAAATTCTCGTGCAGTCGCGCAGCCCGTCGAACGAATCGGTGGCTGCGCACGTCGATGCCCTGCTCTCGCGCGCCATCAGCTTCCACCGCGTGACCGACGCGGTGTACGAGAACCGCATCAACGACGGCGAGGCGCGCCACATCGCGCAGCTGGTGCGCGAGCTGCTCCGGCGAGAAACCGGGCGCAGCCTGGGCATCGTGGCGTTCTCGGAGGCGCAGCAAGGCGAGATCGAGGACGAGCTCAACGCGCTGGGCGCGGTCGACACCGACTTTGCGGCCCGGCTCGAAGCCGAGTACGTGCGCGAGGAAGACGACCAGTTCTGCGGCCTGTTCATCAAGAACCTGGAGAACGTGCAGGGCGACGAGCGCGACATCATCCTGCTGAGCATCTGCTACGGCCCCAACCCCGAAGGCCGCATGCTGATGAACTTCGGCCCCATCAACCAGCGCGGCGGAGAGAAGCGGCTCAACGTGATCTTCAGCCGCGCCAAGCACCACATGGCGGTGGTCTCGACCATTCGCCACGAGGCGATCACCAACGACCACAACGAGGGCGCGGCGGCGCTGAAGAACTTCCTGCGCTATGCGGAGTGCCTGTCGCGCGGCGATGCGGACACGGCGCGGCGCGTGCTCGAAGGCATGAACCCCCTCACGCGCGGCGCCAGCCCGGTGGCGCGGCACGGGCGCGCGGACGATGTCACTGTGCAGCTTGCCGCGGCGCTGCGCGCACGCGGCCATGCGGTCGACGAACAGGTGGGGCAGTCACGCTTTCGCTGCGACCTGGCGGTGCGCGTGGACGGCAGCACGCACTACGCGCTGGGCATCCTGGTGGACACCGCCACGCATTACGAGAACCGCAACGTGCTGGAGCGCTATGTGTCGCGACCCCGCATCCTCGATGCCTTCGGCTGGCAGGTGATGCAGGTGCTGGCCAAGGACTGGCTGCATGCGCCCGAGGCCGTGCTCGAGCAGGTCGAGCAGGCCTTGGAGAAAGCCAGGGTCAGCGCACCACGCTCAGGCGCTTGACGTCGAGCTCGGCCTTGCCGACGAGGTCCTTGTCGAACTCGCCGCTGACTTCGACGCGCACCTTGTCGTCGATCTTCACGCCGGGCGGGAAATGCTTGGCGTCGATCTCCACCTTCATGCGGCCGGAGTCGTCGGCGAAGGTGTAGTGCTCACCACCGTCGTGCGAGACGATGAAGCCGCGCAGCGTGGCGTGCTGGTCGTCCTTGCCGGTGTCGAGCAATTGCTTCACGGTCATGGCCGGCACCGAGCTCGGGCCGGCGTACTGGGCCGAGGCGGCGAAGGGCAGCGCCAGCGCCAAGGCCAGCGTGCATGCGAGGGTTGATTTCGTCATGGCGAGTTCCTCCTTGAACTTCGGGATTGCAAAGACAGGAAGGATCGTAGCGAGCCCTCGAATGGGCCCACGTCGGCGAAGCCCTTGATCAGTCGTAGACGATCAGCGCCTTGCCTGCGTCCGCCTGCGCGGTCCAGCTGGCCAGCGCCGCGTCGGTCGGGAAGAACTTGGCGCGCTCGCCCAGTTGCAGCTCGACCTGCGCCCCGCCCCGCGCCATCGACAGGCGCACGGGCAGGCCCTGGATCAGGTCGCCCACTTCGGTCTGCTCCTTGCGCGGCGGAAAGTCCTTCAGCAGCCGCGCGATGTCGGGCGCCTTGCCGTTCACCGCCACGCGCAGGAACTTGCCGAAGCGGCAACGCGCCGTGGCCAGGTCCCACACCTGCTGCACCTGGAAGCGTGCCTCGAAGCCGCCGCGCGCGGGCTGCAGCTTGCCGCTGACGATGACCAGTTCGTCGTCCTTCAGCGTGTTGCGGTTGGCATTGATGAGCGCCTCGTCGGCGGTGGCGTCGATGGACTCCGACTTGTCGTCGAGCTTGAAGATCGCCAGCCGGCCGCGCTGGCCGTTGATCACCCGGAAGTCGCTCACGATGCCTGCGATCACCTGCTGGTCGCGGCTGTCGAGCAGGTCGCCGATCTCGCGCTTGCAGAAGCGCCGCACCTCGTGCGAGACCTCGTCGAACAGGTGGCCCGACAGGTAGAAGCCCACGGCCGTTTTTTCGAGCGTGAGCCGCTCCTTCACACCCCAGGGCGTGGCGTCGACCAGGTCGGGCTCGGCGTTGGCCGAGCCGTGTTCGGCGTCGCCGAAGATGTCGACCTGCGCCGCATTGGCCGCCGTGGCGCTGGCGAAGTCGAAGGCGCGGTCGACCGAGGCGATCAGCGACGCGCGGTTCTGCTGGATGGCATCGAAGGCGCCGGCCTTGATGAGCGCCTCGACCGTGCGCTTGTTGATGCGCTGGCGGTCAACGCGCACGCAGAAGTCGAACAGGCTCTTGAACGGGCCGCCCTCCTCGCGCGCCCGCACCACGGCCTCGACCGCGAGCTGGCCCGAGCCCTTCACCGCGCCCAGGCCGTAGCGAATCACCTTGTCGGTGACCGGCTCGAAGCGGTAGTTGCCGCGGTTCACATCCGGCGGCTCGAAGGTGATGCCGAAGTTCTTCTGGGCGTCTTCGAACAGCAGCTTGAGCTTGTCCGTGTCGTCCATTTCCACGGTCATGTTGGCGCAGAAGAACTCGGCCGTGTAGTGAACCTTGAGCCAGCCCGTGTGGTAGGCCAGCAGCGAATAGGCGGCGGCGTGCGACTTGTTGAAGCCGTAGCCCGCGAACTTCTCCATCAAGTCGAAGATTTCGTCGGCCTTGTCCTGCGGAATGCCGTGCGTGGAGAGCGCGCCCGCGCGAAATTTCTCGCGGTGCTCGGCCATCTCCTCGAGCTTCTTCTTGCCCATGGCACGGCGCAGCAGGTCGGCGCCGCCGAGCGAGTAGCCGCCCAGGATCTGCGCGGTCTGCATCACCTGCTCCTGGTAGACCATGATCCCGTAGGTCTCCGACAGCATCTCGGCCACGGCCGGGTGCGGGTACTCCACGTCCTCGCGGCCGTGCTTGCGCGCCACGAAGCTGGGGATCAGGTCCATGGGGCCCGGGCGGTACAGGGCGTTCAGCGCGATCAGGTCTTCCAGGCGCGTGGGCCGCGCGTCCTTCAGCATGCCCTGCATGCCGCGGCTTTCAAACTGGAACACCGCCTCGGTCTTGCCTTCGGAGAACAGCCGGTAGGTGGCCGCGTCTTTCAGCGGAATGTTCTCGAACGCGAAATTCTCCTGGCCCTTGTGGCGCGCGACGATGAAGTCCTTGGCGATCTCCAGGATGGTGAGCGTGGCCAGCCCCAGGAAGTCGAACTTCACCAGGCCGATGGCCTCGACGTCGTCCTTGTCGTACTGGCTCACGGCCGAGTCGCTGCCGGGCTGCTGGTACAGAGGACAGAAGTCGGTGAGCTTGCCCGGCGCAATGAGCACGCCCCCGGCGTGCATGCCGATGTTGCGGGTCATGCCTTCGAGCTTTTGCGCCAGCTCGACCAGCATGCGCACTTCTTCTTCCTTCTCGATGCGCTGCGCGAGCTGCGGCTCCATCTCGATGGCGTAGTTGTTCTTGTCGCCCTCGATCTTTTTCTCCGGCGGGTACTGCAGCGTGACCGACATGCCCGGCTTGTTCGGAATCAGCTTGCTGATGCCGTCGCAGAACATGTAGCTCATGTCCAGCACGCGGCCCACGTCGCGGATGGCCGCGCGCGCGGCCATGGTGCCGAAGGTGGCGATCTGGCTGACGGCATTGCGGCCGTACTTGTCCTTCACGTAGTCGATCACGCGGTCGCGGTTGCCCTGGCAGAAGTCGATGTCGAAGTCGGGCATCGAGACGCGTTCGGGGTTCAGGAAACGTTCGAACAGCAGCTTGTATTCGAGCGGGTCCAGGTCGGTGATCTTCAGCGCGTAGGCCACCAGCGAGCCCGCGCCCGAGCCCCGGCCCGGGCCCACGGGGCAGCCGTTTTCCTTGGCCCACTTGATGAAGTCGCCCACGATCAGGAAGTAGCCCGGGAACCCCATGTTCAAAATGGTGTTGATCTCGAACTCGAGGCGTTCAACGTAGCGCGGACGTTCGGCGTCGCGCTTGGCTGCGTCGGGGTAAAGATGCGCCAGGCGCACTTCGAGCCCCTCGAAAGACTCCTGGCGGAAGAAGTCGTCGATCGGCATGCGCACGCCCTCGGCGATGAAGGGCGTCGGAAAGTCCGGCAGCTGCGGCTTGCCGAGCACCAGCGTCAGGTTGCAGCGCTTGGCGATTTCCACCGTGTTGGCCAGCGCGCTCGGCACATCGGCGAACAGCGCCTGCATCTCGGCGCTCGACTTGAAGTACTGCTCGTCGGTGAAGCGGCGCACGCGGCGCGGGTTGCCCAGAATTTCGCCTTCGGAAATGCACACGCGCGCCTCGTGCGCCTCGTAGTCTTCGCGGGCCGCGAACTGCACCGGGTGCGTGGCGACCACCGGCAGCTTCAGGCGGGCGGCGAGCTTCACCGCGGCAATCACGTGCGGCTCGTCCTCGGGGCGGCCGGCGCGCTGCAGCTCGATGTAGAAGCGGTGAGGGAACAGGCCGGCCAGCCGCAGGGCCAGTTCGGCCGCGCGCTCTTCCTGCCCCTGCAGCAGGGGCTGGCCGAGCGGACCGGCTTGCGCGCCCGACAGGGCGATCAAGCCGCCCGAGAGCTCCTCGATCCATTCGAGCTTGCAGGCCGCCTGCGACTGGCCGCGGCTCACGTTCTGCGTCCAGGCCCGCGCAAGCAACTCGGACAGGTTCAGGTAGCCCTCGGTGCTCTGCACCAGCAGCACGATGCGGGTGAGCGCGCCGGGCTCCTTGCCCAGCCCGTCGACGAACACTTCGGCGCCGATGACGGGCTTGACGCCCTTGCTGCGGCCCTGCTTGTAGAACTTGATCGCCCCGAACAGGTTGTTCAGGTCCGTGATGGCCAGCGCGGGCTGGTTGTCCGAGGCGGCGGCCTTGATGGCTTCGTCGATGCGGTTGGTGCCGTCGACGACGGAAAATTCGGTGTGCAGGCGCAGGTGAACAAACATCGGTCCATTGTAGAAAGCACTCCCTCCACCATGTGAGTTAACGATCCCTACAATCGCCCCCCGTGCAAGAGATTTTGAATATCGCGGCCTACAAATTCGTAGGCATAGACGACAGCCCCGTGCTGCGTGAAGACCTGCGCGCCCGCGCCCAGGCCCTGGACCTCATGGGCACCATCCTGCTGGCGCCCGAGGGAATCAACCTGTTCCTGGCCGGCGCCGCCGACGGCGTTCGGGCTTTTCTGGCCCATTTGCGCGCCGATGCGCGCTTTGCCGACCTGGAAGCCAAGGAAAGCTGGTCGCAGGCCCAGCCCTTTCGCCGCATGCTGGTGAAGCTCAAGCGCGAGATCATCCGCATGGACCATCCCGCCATCCAGCCCTCGGCCGGCCGTGCGCCCGGCGTGGACGCGCCGACGCTCAAGCGCTGGCTCGACCAGGGCCATGACGACGAAGGCCGCGAAATTGCGCTGCTCGACACGCGCAACGACTTCGAGGTCGACGAGGGCAGCTTCGACGGCGCGATCGACTGGCGCATCACCAAGTTCACCGAATTCCCGCCCGCGCTCAAGGCGCACCGCGCCGACTTCGCGGGCAAGACGGTGGTGAGCTTCTGCACGGGCGGCATCCGCTGCGAGAAGGCGGCGATCCTGATGCGCGAAGAAGGCGTGGAGCACGTGCTGCAGCTCGAAGGCGGCATCCTGAAATATTTCGAACAGGTGGGCGGTGCGCACTACCACGGCGACTGCTTCGTGTTCGACGGCCGGCGCGCGTTGGCGCCCGACCTGAGCGCGCGCGCGGCCGACGCCAGCGCGCGCGCGTCGGAAGACGTCGACCTGAATCTCGGCCTGAAGAAATAACCGGCAGCCTCCCATGCGCATCCTCCTGGTGGAAGACGAACTGGACATGGCCTCGTGGCTGATCCGGGCGTTGACCCAGAGCGGCTTCGTCGCCGACCACGCGCCCGACGCGCGCACGGCCGAGGCCTTCATGGCCGGCACCGAGTACGACGCCATCGTGCTCGACCTGCGCCTGCCCGACAAGCACGGCCTGAGCGTGCTGGCCGACATGCGCAATGCCGACGACCGCACCCCGGTGCTCATCCTCACCGCGCAGAGCGCCCTGCAGGACCGGGTGCGCGGCCTGAACCTGGGCGCCGACGATTTCCTCACCAAGCCTTTCGAGCTGGTCGAACTCGAGGCGCGCCTCGCGGCGCTGGTGCGGCGCAGCCGCGGCAAGCAGCACCCGCGCCTGCAATGCGCCTCGCTCTCGTACGACAGCGAAAGCCACGCCTTCACCTTGCGCGGCACGCTGCTGTCGCTCACGCCGCGCGAGCAGGCCGCGCTCACCGCGCTGCTGATGCGCAGCGGCTCGCCGGTGGGCAAGCCGCAGCTGTTCGCCAAGGTGTTCACCAACGACAGCACCGCGGGGCCCGACGCCATCGAGGTGGTGCTGCACCGGCTGCGGCGCAAGCTGGCCGACAGCGACGTGCGCATCGTCACCGTGCGCGGCCTGGGCTACATGCTCGAGAGCATTGCCGATGGATCCTCAGCCCCCCGTGCGCCCCTCTCTTCCGACCTCGCCGATACCGACTGAGCCCCCGCGCTTCGGCATCCGCGCGCGCCTGCTCGCGCTGCTGCTGCCGGGCATGGTCGCGCTGCTGGCGCTGGACAGCTGGAACGACTACCGCGCCCTGACCGACTCGCTGGTGGTCGCCTACGACCAGAGCCTGCTCGAACCCGTGCAGGCGCTGGCCAACGGCATCGTGGTGGCCAGCGACGGCAGCGTGCGCGTGCAGGAGCCCTTCTCGATCCAGGCGATGTTCGAGTCGACGCACCTGCGCTACAAGTACCTGCATGTCGGCGTGCAGCGCATTCCCAAGGGCGAGACGCTGGACGTGAACTCGCCCGAGACCACGCTCATGGGCGTGCCAGGCCTGCCCCGCCCACCCGAACACATGAAGCAGCGCCCGCCCGACGGCACGCCCGTGTTCTACGACGCGGTGCACGAAAAACACCCGGTGCGCGTGGCCGCGCTGCGCCAGACGGTGTACGACCACGTGCACCCGGGCGTGTCTTACAGCGTGCTCGTGCAGGCGGCCGAGGGCACCGGCCCGCGCACCGACGCGCAGGCCGAATCGCTGCGCCAGGAGCTGCTGCGCGACACGCGCATGGTGCTGGTGATGGCGCTGCTGGTGTGGCTGGGCGTGGCGTGGACGCTGCGCCCGCTGGACCGCCTGCGCAGCTCGCTGCGCGAGCGCCCGCGCGACGACCTGAAACCGCTCGACGCCAGCGGCGTGCCGCAGGAAGTGGCACCGCTGGTGGACGCGGTGAACCACCACATCGCGAGCCACCGGCGCATGGTGGCCGAGCAGTCGCAGTTCCTGGCCGATGCCTCGCACCAGTTACGCACGCCGCTGAGCATCCTGTCGATTCAGGCCGGCTACGCGGTGCGCGAGACCGACCCGGCACGCATGCGCGAGTCGCTGCACGCCATCGTGGCGCAGCTGTCGCGCACGCGCCGCCTGAGCGAGCAGCTGCTGGCGCTGGCCCATGCCACCACGGAGGACGACGTCGCGCCGGCCGAGCTGGCCGTGGTCGACCTCAACGCCATTGCGCGCGGCGTGGTGCTGCAATACCTGCCGCTGGCGCGCGAGAACGACCAGGACCTGGGCTGGGTCGACGCGCGCGGCGACACCGCCGCCGAACACACCGCCGCCCCTGACGACGACGCCGACGGCACCGACGAGGCAGACGACGCGGACGACACGCCCGTGCTGCCCGTGGCCGCCAACGCCGCCGAACTGCACGAGGTGCTGGCCAACCTCGTGCACAACGCCATCAAGTACACGCCGCGCGGCGGCAACATCACGGTGACCGTGCGGCGCGAAGCCTCTCACGCGCTGGCCGAGGTGTGCGACAGCGGCCCGGGCATTCCGCCCGAGCGGCGCGACAGCGTGTTCGAACGCTTCCATCGCGATGCGTCCGTGGGCGCGGGTACCGCGCACGGCGCGGGCCTGGGCCTGACCATTGCGCGCAGCTATGCGCGGCGCAACGGCGGCGAGATCGAACTCGACAGCGCAGACATGCCCGAGAGCGCAACGGGCGGCGGACTGCGCGCCATTCTTCGGCTGCCGCTGCACGCCTTCTGACGGGCCTGCGAAGCCCGTTTTTGCAAGGGTTTCACCGGATACGACGGTACGTGATTACACGTATTTTGGGGGTCGGCGAGGCGTTTGCGACTTCTCCGAAAGGGGATTGAAAGCCTCGATTCCTAGACTGCGCTCCTTCCCAACGAAGGACACTTATGCAGCACCCGCTCGGTGAAAATCCGGCCTCGCACGCGCTTCGGCGCGCATCGAAATTCAAGAAAGACTACTACGGCGGCGCCCTGCTGATCGTCATCGGCCTGGCTGCTGTCTATGCCGGCGTCGGTTACCGCGTCGGCGAACTGGCGCACATGGGACCGGGCTTCTTCCCGGTCGCGCTGGGCGCGCTGCTGGCGCTCACGGGCTTGCTGATCGCCGTCTCGGCGCGCGGCGACAAGCCCGCCGCCGGCGCCAGTGAAGAGGCCGTGTCGCACGGTCATCCGGGCGGCATGCCCGACATTCGCGGCGGCGTCTGCATCATCCTGGGCATCCTCGCGTTCCTGCTGTTCGGCGAGTACGGCGGCCTGCTGCCGGCGACCTTCGCCATCGTGTTCATCTCGGCGCTCGGCGACCGCGACAACACGCTGACCGAAGCGCTGCTGCTGTCGCTGGCGATGTGCTTCATCGCCGTGGTTGTCTTCTGGTGGGCGCTCAAGCTGCAGCTCCCCCTGTTCCAGTGGGGAGGCTGAAATCATGATCGGTCAATCGCTACACGACCTGTGGTTCGGCTTCGGCGTGGCCTTCCAGGGCTCGAACCTGATGTGGTCCTTCTTCGGCGTGCTGGTGGGCAACCTGATCGGCGTGCTGCCGGGCATGGGCGCGCTGCAGGCCATCTCGATCCTGCTGCCGCTCACCTACGTGATGCACCCGGTGCCCGCCATCCTGATGCTGGCCGGCATCTTCTACGGCTCGCAGTACGGCGGTGCCATCGGCGCCATCCTGATGAACATGCCTTCGCACCCGCCGCATGCGGTCACCTGTCTCGACGGGTACCCGATGACCAAGCAGGGCAAGGGAGGCGTCGCGCTCGGGGTGACGATGATCGCCTCGTTCTTCGCGGCGTCGGTCGGCATCATCGTGATGATCTTCGCCTCGCCGCTGCTGGTGCAGATCGCCTTCAAGTTCGGCCCCACCGAGATCTTCTCGATCATGATGCTGGGCCTGCTGGCAGGCTCCACCATGTCGCGCGGCTCCCCGCTCAAGGGCGTGGCAATGACACTCTTCGGCCTGCTGTGCGGCGTGGTTGGCACCGACGTGAACAGCGGCAGCTTCCGCTTCGCGTTCGGCCTGCCTGAACTCAGCGACGGCCTGGAGCTGGTGGCGATCTCGATGGGCCTGTTCGGCGTGGCCGACTTCCTGCTCAACGTGAACCGCATGAAGGCCATCGGCGACACCGGCACGCTCAAGCTGAGCGACATGCGCCCGAGCAAGGAAGAACTCAAGCGCGCCTTCCCCGCGATGATCCGCGGCACCATCGTCGGCACGGTGTTCGGCGCCATGCCCGGCACGGGCCCGACCATCACCACCTTCATCGCCTACGCGCTGGAGCGCAAGGTGTCGAAGACGCCGAACAAGTTCGGCACCGGCATGATCGAAGGCGTGGCCGGCCCCGAGGCCTCGGCCCACTCGAAGACGCAGGTCGACTTCATCCCGACCATGAGCCTCGGTATTCCGGGCGACGCGGTGATGGCACTGATCCTGGGTGCGCTGCTGATCCAGGGCATCCAGCCCGGCCCGCAGCTCATCACCGAGCATCCGGACATCTTCTGGGGCCTGATCGCCTCGTTCTGGATCGGCAACGTGATCCTGGTGATCCTGAACGTGCCGATGATCGGGGTGTGGGTGAAGCTGCTGAAGGTGCCCTACAAGTACCTGTTCCCTGCCGCGATGTTCTTCATCGCGACGGGCGTCTACAGCACGCAGAACAGCCTGTTCCAGATCTGGGAAGTGCTGGTGTTCGGCATCGTCGGCGCCTTGCTGATGTCGCTGGAGTTCTCGGTCGCGCCCATCCTGCTGGGCTTCGTGCTCGGGCCGATGGTGGAAGAGAACTTCCGCCGCGCGCTGCTGCTCTCGCGCGGCGACATGTCGGTGTTCGTGACGCGCCCGATCAGCGGCACCTTCATCGGCCTGTGCGTGCTGCTGCTGGCCGGCGTGGGCTTCTCGGCCTGGCGTGCCCGCGGTGGACGCAATGCGGTGGTCGAGTTGCCGAAGGCGCCGCCGGGCGCGTCGCCTTCGGAAACCGTGGCGATCGGCAACGAGTAGTCTTGTTCGCCGACCGGCTGCCGCTATCTGCCTTTAGCTCATAAGCCAAGTCTTCGGGGCGACGCGGTCCACGAGCGCGTTTGGCACAAAGTGCCACTGTTCGGACTCCGGATTGAAGAGCCCCAGTTCGAGGTCGTCAATAGACAGGTCTTCCGACCKGSTTATGGCCCGTGCCGAGCGCACCGCGCGTTCCGCGACCTCGCGGACGCGCTCCCAACACCATGTCAAGGTCGCATCGCTCGTCTCGTGCCATGCAAACAGCCCCGCAGATTCATGCAGGCGATCCAAATTCGAGCGGGCCACTGCGCTCAGTTCGGACTTGAAATACGTCAGCCCCGCATCAGCTGATGTGGACGCCACTTCGACGCACCCACACGGCGAACCATTCGGGTTCAACAGTAGTCGTCCCTCCAGAGTCGGCCAGGCAAGATGCTGGACAGCCACGAAACTGCGATCCTTCGTCAGAAACTTCTTGTGGCCAAGATTTGAGGCGTCCACTACCCAGTAGTCCTGACCTGGCTTCGCCCGGAGAATTCCCTCTATGTGCACGTCGATCAGCGACTGGAAGGAGAGCAGCCCGCCCCTGTCCGGCAGTTGGCGGTGACCCAGTCTTGACGCCCAGGCTCGCCTTCCATCAGGACCACGAAGAACCTCCTGACCAGAGGTGGCAGAGTGCCACGAGCATGCTGCAATAAAAGTAAACGCCATGGGTCATTCATGATGGTCGCGCGTGCTGCATCGCTTCGGGCTCGAGATGGTGGAAGCTGGAGCCGGCAGGCCGCCACAGGATATTGGCGGGTTCCCGTGCAAGCCCGACGGCGGCTTGAGTCGACGCAAGTGGGCAGAGAGGCAGGACCGCCATCGCGCCCAACGCTTGCAAAACCCGCCGCCGTGTCGGCACTGATGTGTTGGTCATCAACAATCTCCTCACTTGATCGCCACCGCGTCGGCAGGAGCACCCGGCACGGCCACGCGGAACTTGAGCCCTTCGAGCAACTTGTCCCACAAGGCAATGGCCTCCTCGTCATTGAGCGAAGAGGCCGTAGCCGCGCCCACGCGATCCGCCTCGACCTTGGTGTGCATCGTCACGTCGAGCAGTGCCGGGCGCGCGACATTGCCGCTTTCTCCGATGAACATCCATCTGAATTCCTGCGTTCCGTCCGGGTAGCGCACCAGCGACTCTTCGCCTGCCCAGCCGTGAACCGTTTTCTTGCCCTCGCGCAACGTCGTGAGTTTGGGATAGCTGCTGCCGACTTCGCGCTTGCGGTCTGCGATACGTTCGAGAAGACCGTGGCCGTTGCTTCCTTCGGTGCTGGCGGCCTGATTGCTCTCGACACTAAACACCACGTCGGGCAGTGCCGCCATGTGCAGGCCAACCTGCGAAAGTACATTGCTGAACGATGAATCGCGAGTGAAGCCGTACTCGTGACAAAGGCCTTGATCCTTGGGAACCTCATCGGGCTCGCGCAGGCGCAGGTTCTTGGCGGTTTCAGCCGCGTCGTTGAGCAGAGACGTGGCCGTCACTTTTTGACTCTTAGCTGTTGCATCACTATCCATAAAGATATGTGGCCCTACGGCGTAGTAGAAGCGAAAGCCTTCCAGCTCAAGCTTTTTAGCCGTGTCATCCGCATACGACCGGATCAACCACACATTCGGAGCCGGTCCTTTCCCGAAGTAAGTGATCTCCGCGGTTTCTTCTGCTACCAAGATCTTCGCTCGCTCGGCCGCCATCACCTTCTCGATGTCCTTGGCCTGATTGGGCAAGGTCGGAAAGTCGCGCCCAAAGGCCAATCGCGAATCCATGGGCGCTGTCAATACATAGCGTCCGAAACACAGGAGCTTGGTGTTAGCGAACAACACCTCAATACGCTTGCTCATTGGCAGTTTCCTTTGTCGATCATTGTTTATTCCTTGCGGGGATAGTCCCAGTCCTTGTTGGCCCACCATGCAGGGTCGTAGGCATTGGCAATGCGCACGATGCCGTACAGAGTGGCGGCATTTGCTCCGCCGTTCTTGTAACTGCCTTGGTGGTCATAGCCCGTTTGGATAAACCGGATTCGGGCTCGAACCTTCTCAGCGCTGCGTTGCACCGGCACCGTTCCATCTGCGGCCGTGTCAGGTGGTTGGAGTCTGAGTTGAAGCACGCCCCCGTGAGCACCTTTCAGCCGCAAGGTGCCCGTTCCGTTGTCGCCAACCGGCGTCCACGCCAAGGGATCGCCCGCTGCTGCGACATCCCCGTCGATCACGCGCCAAACCAGATCGTTCCACGCTCGCTGTTCCGGGTCGCTGCCGTAGTGCGCATAGGTATGTTCATGGAAGGTGTCTTGGATCGCGTTGGCGAACTTCATCGCATTTATGGTGCGCCGCATCGTCGCCTCAGGACCGATCTGCTCCTTGGTCTTGCCACCGCTTTTGGGCGGCATCCTTGCCTGCCCGGCCGGATCAATCCAGGCTGGATTGATCAGCCGCCACCACCTCTCCGGCCCCAGTGTGTAAATCTCATTCACCGCATCGCTCTGGGGCAACCTCGCCAGCACCTTCCCATTCTGGTCCTGCACCTGCATCCACTGCGTGCCGTAGGCTGCTGCCGGCAGCAGCTCCAGCCCGCCTTGCGCGTTAGCCAGCACCGCCGTCACTTCCGGGCCGTTGCTGCCCAGCACATTTTTGGTGGCGTAGTCGGACAGGTTGTCTATCGGATGCTTCCAGAAAGACTTGCTGCTGTCTTCGAATCCCGCACGCAAACGTTTGTAGGCAGCAGCCGCACCCGTCGCTGGCATCACGCCATGCACGATGCCCAGCACCTTGCTCTTTAACTTGCTCTCCGGACGAAGAAGTGCGCGCGCCAGAATCCCGCCCATGCTGTGGGTTACGAGAATGACGCCCGGACAGTTGAATCCGTTCTCGTTGTAGGTCCGCACCAGCTCGTCGAGCTTCGGCGCCAGCGCTTTCGCCTCTTCGCCATTGCTCTTGAGCCAGTTGTAGCCAAAGGCATGCACGGGGTACCAGCAGTCGCCGATCTTCTTGAGGTCGGGCTCTGTCAGTGGGGCTCCGCCTTGGCCTCCGAAGCTCGAAGGCTCCCGTCCGACCAGGGCGGACCAAGTGGGAGAAACCTTGACCTTCGCACCCTCGCCTTGCAGCATGTCGTTGAGCTCGCGCTCCATGCGCTGGATGATCTCGCCGTAGGAGCCGAACATCACCTCGCTCCAGCCGCGCGCCCGCGCCTTTTGCGCAGCAGTGAAGCTCTGGCGATTGCTCGCCAGCGGGTGCTTGGGATCGGCAATCGGGTCGCTCACGAGCAGCTTGCTGATGTTGCCCAGGTTGTCGGGCACGTTGTCGTGGCGCTTGTCGGAACTGACAGTCTTGTCGCCCGTTGCGTCGAAGTTTTTGGCACCGTTGTCGGTTACCTTGTAACGATCCACCTCCACAGCGTCCGGGTCAAGCCGCATCTGGCGTTCAGCCGGACTCGCCGTGGTACGAGCCAGGGCATCGCCCTTGTCGTCGGGCCGCCAGGAACGGTTGTCGCTGCGATCGGTCAGCTTCTGCCGGTCCCTGGACATGCGCAGATTGCTGCCCATGATTCCAGGTAGAAACACGATGGGAATGAGCTTGCCCGGAGGCACGCGAACATGGACCTTGCGTTTGTCCGCTACCGGTGTCGTCACCACGGCCACATCGGCAAAACCACCCATCCCCAGGCTGAAGTCCAGCCATGCGTCTTCCTCCTCGCCTTGCACTGCCATTATTTGCTTCCGTCTTTTTTTGTTCCCATCCAGCGCACACGGTAGACCTCCGGCCCATCGGAGCGCTGCAAGCGTGTGGCACCGTCGGTGTCCGTGGTCGCGCCGCTTTTCTTTGCCTGTTCGCCCGGCGGCGGCGCCGGTTCACCGTCTCGGGTGAGCCTGAAAAGCTGCCTGGCCGCAGGCGTGTTCCTGTCGTCGAGGTGATGAAAGATCACCTGCTGATCGAACGGCGCCTTCACATCCTGGTTCATCGTTTCGGCAGTTCGACTGTCCGGCCCTGCAAAGCTGTGCGTTGCCGCGTGCTCAAGCCAACGGCCCTGAGTGCCATGCACGATGCCCGAGGCATTCCACTTCGTGTAGCTGCTTCCCCCGTTGATCAGGATCTCTTCTTTGGCGGTGATGCAGATCCTGTTGGCCTCCAGCTTGATGTCGAGCTTGGCCACGAGCTTGATGCTGTCTTGCAGCGCAACGATGTCGATGCCCGCTGTGGCAGCGGTCAGTCGGATGGCCTTGTAGGCAAAGAGACGCACAGCCTCCTTGACGCTCACCAGGAAGCTCTTGCCAGCACTGATGCTGGTATGCCCGCCGCTGGTCAACGCGTTGTGCGCGATGCTTGCAATGTGCGTTGTCGTGCCGGCGGTGCTGTGAATGCCTGACGGGCTGGCGAGCACCAGGTGGGGTTCGTCCAGTTCCGGGAATTGCCCCTCCCGCCTGTTGCTGCCCCTGCCCTTGATGGCGTCGTTCTGCTCCTTGACGACCTTCGTGACGGCATCCTGATCGCCCACTTCGTGCGCCTTGGCCTGTTGCGCCAGCTCGCTCATTCCCTCGTGTAGATCACGCGCCTGCGTGAGCCTGACGATGGTCTCTCCCATGTCGGTGATATGCGCCCGCGCATTGGGACGTGGTTCGGTGGTGACCAGCAGACCTTTGGCGGCACGGATGGCGCCATGGCCGTCGGTTCGCAATTCGACGCCTTGCCCTCGGTCGTCCTTCCGGCCCGCTGTATCGTCGACGCGGCCGATGTGGCCGAGACTCAAGCTGCTGCTGTCGTGGTCGCTCTTGAGTTGCACTTGAATCTTGCCGGGGTGGTCATCGAGTTCGAGGTGGTTGCCTCGTCTACCCCCGCCACGGCCATCCGCACTCAACTCCTGACTGCGAAAACCGGAGAGGTTCTTCTGCCCGGGCAGTTGCCTCGGCGGCATGTTCAACCGGTTGTAGAC
>NNBU01000440.1_pt1 | contig 43810 bp, 40 predicted proteins | sample 1173781 | NCBI WGS metagenome assembly NNBU01 (sample SAMN07173937, study PRJNA388173) | plant metagenome | biome: Plant school; feature: Soil; material: Symbiotic tissue of Blasia pusilla L.; isolation source: symbiotic tissue sample KVJ2 | host: Blasia pusilla | place: Norway: Troms, Kvaloya...
GTCTTCGGCGGGCTATCTGTCTGGCTCCCGGACGAGACCTTCATCAAGATGAAGCCGACCATCGTGAATGCGTTGTTCGGTGTTGTGTTGCTGGGAGGACTTGCCTTCGGGACTTCGCTGCTCGGCTATGTCTTCAATGCGGCGTTTCAGCTCGACGCCGAAGGCTGGCGAAAGCTCACGCTGCGTTGGGGCGTCTTCTTCCTCTTCCTGGCCGTGCTCAACGAGGTCGTGTGGCGCAATTTCTCCGATGATGTCTGGGTGAGTTTCAAAGTCTGGGGCACTATGCCGATCACCATCCTGTTCACGCTGGCGCAGATGCCGCTGATCATGAAACATTCCCTGGACGACAAGGAAGAGAAATGACCGACATAACCAGCCGGGCGGGCGACACCTCCACGACGCGTTTCTGGCTGGTGGTGACGGCGGTCATCATCCTGGTTCAGGTCCTGTCGCAGTATCTGATGGGCCGCATCTGGATCTGCGAGTGCGGCTACGTGAAGCTTTTCGAAGCCGGCGTGAACACGCCTGGGAACTCGCAGCACCTCTTCGACTGGTACACGCCCTCGCATATCATCCATGGTTTCCTGTTTTACGGCCTCGGCTGGCTGATCATGCGCCGCAAGCCGGTCGCGGCCCGGCTCGCGCTTTCGGCACTGATCGAAGCGGCCTGGGAAATCCTGGAAAATTCACCGATTATCATCAACCGCTATCGCAGCGCCACCATGGCCGTCGGCTACACCGGCGACAGCATCCTGAACTCCGGGATGGATATGGTGTCGATGATTGCCGGCTTCTTCTTTGCCGCCCGTGCGCCGGTCTGGTTGACGATTGTCATCGCGATTGTTTTCGAGGTCCTCACGGCTGTCGTCATCCGCGACAACCTCACCTTGAATGTGATCATGCTGGTTTGGCCGATCGAGGCGGTGAAGGTATGGCAGGGCGGTCTCTGACGGCCCGTCAGGAGCCGGAGAGGGCTTTGTCGATTGCGGGCATCAACTGTGTCTCGATCGATTGCGGGTCGAAAGGCCCGACCTTCTTGAAGAGGATCGTGCCGTCTGGCGCGACCAGGTAGCTTTCGGGAATGCCGTAGACGCCCCAGTCGATGGCGGCTTTGCCGTTCGGATCGACGCCGATGGCCTGGAAGGGATTGCCAAGCTCGCCTAGGAAACGCAGCGCATTGTCGTTGCGGTCCTTGTAGTTGATCCCAACCACCGTGATGCGTGGGTCCTTCGAGAGCGCCAGCAGCAGCGGGTGTTCTTCGCGGCATGGCACGCACCAGGATGCGAAGACATTGACCAGCGTCAGTTTCCCCGAAATCGCTGCGGTGGTCAGGGCCGGCCGATCGGAGCCATCAAGCGCCGCAAGCTCAAGCGGGGGCGCCTTCGTGCCGAGCAGTGCCGACGGGATTTCTGAGACATCGCGGCCGGATTCGAGCTGGGTTGCAAAGGCGATAGCGAGCGCCGCGAAAACGATGAGCGGCAGGGCTGCGATGACGTAGCGCATCAGGCCTTTCGAGGCTGGTTGAGCCTGTTCCTCTGACGGGTTCATGCGGCCGGTCCTTGCGTGGCTGCCGTCTCCGACCGACGCCGAATGCCCCTGGCTTCCAACAGTTTAAGCTCTGCCTGACGCGCACGCCCGTCGAGATAGACCCAGAGCGTCAGCCCCACGCAGATGACGGCGGCAAGGCCGTAGGATCCGTAGACATAAAAAGCGTGGCTCATGCTGTCTGCTCCAGGCTTGCCTGGCGGGCTGCCATGCGCCGCTGCGCCGTTACGCGCCGGCGCCAGATCTCGTTGCGCATCGCCATCAGATGCAAGGTGAAGAACAGACAGGTGAATGCAATCGCCATGACGAGGAGCGGCCAGAGGAATTCCGGATCGATGGTCGGGCCGTCCAGGCGCATGACGCTTGCCGGCTGATGCAGCGTATTCCACCAGTCGACCGAGAACTTGATGATCGGAATGTTGACGAAGCCGACGAGGATCAGCACCGCGCTCACCCGTGCTGCGCGCGAAGGATCATCCATGGCGCGGTTGAAGGCGATGAGGCCGAGATACATCAGAAATAGAACGAAAACCGAGGTGAGGCGCGCATCCCAGACCCACCAGGTGCCCCACATCGGCTTGCCCCAGAGCGAGCCGGTGACGAGCGCGATCAGTGTAAAACCGGCGCCGAGCGGTGCGGCTGCCTTATGGCTGACATCTGCGAGAGGATGGCGCCAGACGAGCGTGCCGATGGCCGACAGTGCCATCACGGAATAACACATCATCGAGAGCCAGGCTGCGGGCACGTGCACATACATGATCCGGACGGTGTCGCCCTGCTGATAGTCGCCTTCCGTCGTGAAGCTCATGACCAGCCCGACGACGAAGAGCAAAGCCGTCAGACCCGCCAGCCACGGCAGAACCCGCGCCACAAGCGCTAGAAAACGTGTCGGGTTGGCGAGATCGCCGATCTTGGAAAGGGCAAGGCTGCTTTCGGTCATGTTGCGTTTCTAACCTGTCTCCGATCCGCCTGCAATTGATCCCAGTCAAACCACCTTTCGTCAATCCGCGGCATTGCGAAGCGCTGCGGCGGCCGAGACGGGCCCGATCACGGCAAAGAACAAGGTGATCGCGATCAGAAAGAGGAAAGGTGGCAGGAAGGGGGCCGGGTCCTCGACGGCGGCATAGGACGCACTCACGCCGAAGATCAGAACGGGAATGGCAAGCGGCAGGACGAGGATGGAAACCAGCAGGCCGCCCCTCGGGAGGGCCACGGCAACAGCTGCCCCGGCGGCCCCGATGAAAGTGATGGCCGGTGATCCGACGAGTAGGGTCAGCATCACGGCGCCGATCGCCACCTCATCCATGTTCATGAACAGGCCGAGTAAGGGCGAGGCGATGACGAGCGGCAGGCCGGTCGCGACCCAGTGGGCCAAACACTTGATCAGGACCGTGAGGACGAGGGGCGTCTCCTGCATCAGCAGGATGTCGAGGGAGCCATCGTCCCGCTCGGCTTGGAACAGGCGGTCGAGACCAAGAAGTGCCGACAGCAGGGCACCGATCCAGACAATGGCGGGGCCGATGCGTGCCAGCAGGTTGAGATCCGGTCCAACGCCAAAAGGAATGACGGCGACCACCGTCATGAAAAACAGGACCCCGATCAGTGCGCCGCCGCCCGACCGTACCGACAACTTCAAATCGCGGAGGAAGAGCGCCATCATGTCAGCGGCTCCAGATCCGTGAACTCGAAGCCACGCATCTCAAGCGTCTGGGCACCCTCCATGCCGAGCGGCTGATGGGTGGCTGCCAGCACGATGCCGCCCGAGGCACGGTGCTGCCGCACAAGGTCCTCGAACATGCGGTCGGCGCGGCTGTCGAGTGCTGCCGTCGGTTCGTCCAGGATCCAGATGGGGCGGTGGGCGACGAGGAGGCGCGCCATGGCGAATCGGCGCTGCTGGCCAGCCGACAGATAGCCGTAAGGGAGGTGGAGAATGCCGGCGAGATCGACGGCGTTCGCTGCTTCCTCGACGCTCAGGCCTTGCCCCTTGCCGATGTCGCCGAGATAGGTTTTCCAGAACAGCAGATTTTCGAGCACCGACAACTCGCGTTTCATGCCATTGCGATGGCCCAGATAGTGGCTGAATTCGCCGGCTGGTCGCGCCTCATCATCCCCCTCGATTTCACAGCGCGCTTCGCCCGCTTCGGGCAGCAGCAGGCCTGCAACGACGCGCAGCAAAGTTGACTTTCCCGAGCCGTTGCGACCGGTCAGCACCAGAGCCTCACCGGCTGCCAACGTAAAGGAAATATTACTAAAAATCAGATCTTCACCCCTTCGGGCAGACAGAGCATCGGCGACCAGCCTGATCATGTGCGCTTTCCGGCAGGATGAGGCCTGCCTCATAAAAAATCTCGGTTTTCGCCCTTCGTCGGTCTGGCACCTTTCTTAGAAATTATCTATAAGACCTGCAACCACGCCAGCGGCCGGCGTGAAGTTCATCCTTGTGCCGAACTTGAAGATCGCCAGAAGCGATTTCCACGGGCGGACAGCGGAAATGGTCGTACCCGCATCCTGATGTGCATGAAGTGCATAGGCGTCCGCACGAATGTGTTGGCTATCAGAATCAAGCGGGGTTTCTATCCGTGGCTAAATCTCTCGACAGCTTCAATTGCCGGTCCGTCCTGACCGTCGATGGCAAAGACTACGTCTATTACAGCATTCCGAAAGCCGAAGCGAACGGCCTGACGGGTGTTTCGAAGCTCCCCTATTCGATGAAAGTCCTGCTGGAGAACCTTCTCCGCAACGAAGACGGTCGCTCCGTCTACAAGAAGGACATCGAGAACATTGCTGCCTGGCTCGTCGACAAGGGCACGGCTGAAAACGAAATCGCCTATCGTCCGGCCCGCGTGCTGATGCAGGACTTCACCGGCGTTCCTGCCGTGGTCGACCTCGCCGCCATGCGCGACGCCATGGTGAACCTTGGTGGCGATCCGGAAAAGATCAACCCGCTGGTTCCCGTTGACCTCGTCATTGACCACTCTGTCATCGTCGACGAATTCGGCACGCCGACCGCCTTTGCCCGCAATGTCGAGCTCGAATACGAGCGCAATGGCGAGCGCTACCGCTTCCTCAAGTGGGGCCAGCAGGCATTCAAGAACTTCCGCGTTGTTCCTCCAGGCACCGGCATCTGTCATCAGGTCAACCTCGAATATCTCGGCCAGACCGTCTGGACCAAGGACGAGGACGGCGAAACCACCGCTTATCCCGACACTTGCGTCGGCACCGATTCGCATACGACCATGATCAATGGTCTCGGTGTTCTCGGTTGGGGCGTCGGCGGCATCGAAGCCGAAGCTGCGATGCTCGGCCAGCCGGTCTCCATGCTGCTGCCTGAGGTCATCGGCTTCAAGCTGACCGGCAAGGTCAAGGAAGGCGTCACCGCCACCGACCTCGTGCTGACCGTCGTGCAGATGCTGCGCAAGAAGGGCGTTGTCTCCAAGTTCGTTGAATTCTTCGGTCCGGGCCTTGATTCGATGTCGCTGGCCGACCGTGCAACCATCGGCAACATGGGTCCGGAATACGGCGCGACCTGCGGATTCTTCCCGGTTGACGGCGAAACCATCAACTACCTCACCATGTCGGGCCGCACCAAGGACCGGATTGCTCTGGTTGAAGCCTATTCCAAGGCGCAGGGCATGTGGCGCGATAGCGACGGCGCGGATCTCGTCTTCACCGATACGCTGGAACTCGACCTTGGCGACGTTGTGCCGTCCATGGCCGGCCCGAAGCGTCCGGAAGGCCGCCTGCCGCTCGAAACCATTGCTCCGAACTTCGCAACGGCTCTGGAAGGCGACTACAAGAAGCCCGGCCAGCTGGACAACCGCTACGCTGTTGAAGGCACCGACTTCGATCTCGGCCATGGCGATGTGGCGATTGCCGCCATCACCTCCTGCACCAACACCTCCAACCCGAGCGTGTTGATTGCAGCTGGTCTGCTCGCCCGCAACGCTGTCGCCAAGGGCCTGAAGTCCAAGCCGTGGGTCAAGACTTCGCTTGCTCCGGGATCGCAGGTTGTGGGCGAATATCTGGCCAAGTCCGGCCTGCAGGTATCGCTGGATGCACTCGGTTTCAACCTCGTTGGCTTCGGCTGCACGACCTGCATCGGTAACTCTGGCCCGCTGCCGGCGCCGATCTCCAAGACCATCAACGACAAGGGTCTGATCACCGCTGGCGTGTTGTCGGGCAACCGCAACTTCGAAGGCCGTATCTCGCCGGACGTTCAGGCCAACTACCTGGCTTCCCCGCCGCTCGTCGTCGCCTATGCCCTGGCCGGTTCGGTTCAGAAGGATCTGACCACGGAGCCTCTCGGCGAAGATCAGGACGGCAATCCGGTGTTCCTCAAGGACATCTGGCCGACCTCGAAGGAAATCCAGGAATTCATCCTGAAATACGTCACCCGCGAACTTTACGAATCGAAGTATGCCGACGTGTTCAAGGGTGACGAGAACTGGCAGGCCGTGCAGATCCCGCCGGGCCAGACCTATGCCTGGGAAGACGCGTCGACCTATGTGCAGAACCCGCCCTACTTCGTCGGCATGGGCAAGACCGGTTCGGGCGTTACCAACATCGTCGGTGCGCGCGTTCTCGGCCTCTTCGGCGACAAGATCACCACCGACCACATTTCGCCGGCCGGTTCGATCAAGGCTGCCTCTCCGGCAGGTGCGTATCTGATTGAGCACGGCGTCGGTGTCGCCGACTTCAACCAGTACGGCACGCGCCGCGGCAACCACGAAGTGATGATGCGCGGCACCTTCGCCAATATCCGCATTCGCAATCACATGCTCGGCCCGAACGGCAAGGAAGGTGGCTACACCATCCACTATCCGTCAAAGGAAGAGATGTCGATTTACGATGCGGCCATGCAGTACAAGGCCGAAGGCACACCGCTGGTGATCTTTGCCGGCGTCGAATACGGCAACGGTTCGTCGCGTGACTGGGCGGCCAAGGGCACCAACCTGCTTGGCGTTCGCGCCGTCGTTGCCCAGTCCTTCGAGCGTATCCATCGCTCGAACCTGGTCGGCATGGGCGTGATCCCGTTCTGCTTCGAGGAAGGCACCACTTGGGCCTCGCTCAACCTGAAGGGTGACGAGACCGTGACGATCGAAGGGCTCGACGGCGAGATCAAGCCGCGCGAGAAGAAGATCGCCAAGATCAGCTACAGCGACGGTACCGTGAAGGACGTCCCGCTGGTCTGCCGCATCGATACGCTCGATGAGGTGACCTACGTCAACAACGGCGGCATTCTCCAGACGGTTCTGCGCGACCTCGCAGCCTGATCCGCTGAGCTTTGCCTCAACAGGCCGCCGGGTGACCGGCGGCCTTTTTTGTACTGATATGCCCCGAAGCCGCAGTGACGAAAGTTTCACCCCATCGTGACTTTGCGCACAGGGGCGAAGGGGCTATCAAGTGCACCACCAAGGGTGAAGGCAAAAGTCAGACGAATGCTGCAGGTGACCATGCAAGCCGATTCGAAACACCGATGGATCAATCGGATCGCCAGTTCCATGGCGGCGATTCTGTTGTTTTCGCCGTTGCCGGCTGCTGCCGGCGGTTTCGTTCAGCCCAAGGGAGTCATCGAACTGTTCACGTCGCAGGGCTGCCGTTCCTGCCCGCCGGCGGACAGGGCTTTCGAGCAGTTGGTGCGGCAGGGCGATGTCGTCGCCCTTTCCTACCATGTGGACTACTGGAATTATCTCGGATGGGCCGACACGCTCGGGACACCCGAAAACACCGATCGCCAATATGCTTATGCAAAGTCCTTCGGACGCAGCGGTGTTTATACGCCGCAGGCCGTGCTCAATGGTCGCGACCACTTGAAGGGTACGGATGCGACGGAGATCAACCGGCGGCTTGACGGAATGCGAAGCAGCGGACAGGGGCTCGTTGTGCCGGTCAAGGCCTTTCAGAACGGTGATCAGTTGTCGATCTCGGTTGGCAGTGGGATGGGCAAAGCCAACGTCGTTGTCGTCTATTTTCGCCAGCACCAGACTGTCGAAATGCTGAAGGGCGAAAATGTCGGCCAAAACATGGATTACTGGCACAGCGTGACCGACGTCCAGACGGTCGGTGTCTGGAATGGTCAGCCGATCGATATCACCTTGCCGGCGCGCGTGATCAGTTCAGACAAGAGCGACGGCTGTGCCGTTCTTCTCCAGAGTGCCGATGAAGAAGGCAACCCTTCGGACATCGTGGGCGCCGCCGTCATGATGGGACGGCCAAACAGCTTCTGATCGCTGGAAGTACGGGTACCGTACAAAAAGCTTGGTGTGGTCCGGCCCGAAGCATTGGGGGGCTGGGGGTAAGGGGTCAATGTTCCTGACCGGACCTTTTTGGCGCATCGCGCCAACCAAGTTAGTTATATAATATCGCAAAAAGGGGCGGCCGTTTGTCCAAAATGCGGCACTCGACCACTTATCTTGTTCGAGGAGTGATAAATGTCACACCGCGCAAACGAAAACGCCGCCGGATAACGGCGACGTTGCGAAATTTCGTGACTTGCTGGAGTTCAGAGCGCGAGAGCGTCGTAGGCAGCGACAGCCTTGATCGCCTTCTCACCAATCGAGGCGGCCGAATCACCAGGCTTGTAAAGGCTTGAGCCCAGACCAAATGCGCGCACGCCGACTTTCCAATAATCGGCGAAGTTGGTTTCGGATACACCGCCAACGGCGCCGATTGGAAGATTCGGCGGCAGGATGGCCTTAATCGCCGAGATTCCCCCAGGACCCAGCGTGCTGGCCGGGAAGAACTTCAACGCCGCTGCACCGCTCTTGGCAGCCAGAAGCGCCTCGGTAGCGGTGAAGACGCCCGGCATTGTCACCATGCCATGCGAGACGGCGCGACGAATGACGTCCGGCTCGACATTGGGGGTGACCAGCAGGTTCCCGCCGACATCATGCAGACGATCGACCTGTGCGACTTCGAGAACGGTGCCGGCGCCGATCAACACGTTGGAGGGCGCCAGCTTGCGGGCCTTCTCGATAGAGAGAAACGGTTCCGGCGAATTGAGCGGCACCTCGATCGCTTCGAAGCCGGCATCGATCAGGGCTTCGACCGCCGCTTCGATTTCCTCGGGCTTGATGCCGCGCAGGATTGCCACAAGGTTGCGGCGGAGGGCGGGCCAGGCGACGGAGGATGTCATCGGTTCATTCCTTGAATTCGTGGTCAAACAGGGAGAGTGCGGACGCCAGGAGACCGCGGCGGACGAGAAGCCCGCCATCGAGCATGACGGCCTCGCCACCGGCGCGCGTGATGGCGCGGGCGTAAAGGCGCGTCAGCTTACCGGTCCCAATCAGATAGGCTTTACCGTATCGGGTGAGATCGGCGCGAATGGCCGCGATTTCAGCGCCAATCAACAGGCCCGACAGACGTGCCGCGGCATTGATTTTGCTGCCCTGCGCGAGCAAGCCCTCGGCACGGATGGAAAAGAGCATCGATGTCAGGGCAAAGCCCGGGACCAGAGCGGCGTCAACCGCCGTATCAAAGATCTCCGGATCGGCTTCGGCATCCGCATCTTCCGGAACCGACAGGCGCAAGATCGATTGCCGGCTAATGAGGTGGAAGAGTTCACCGGTCATGACCGTGGAGAAACGGCGAATGTGTCCGTCCTCGACGAGCGCCCATTTGGAATGCGTGCCCGGCAGGCAGAAGAGCGCGTTGTCCAGGCCCTGCTCCAGGGCCCCGGCAAGCTGCGTTTCTTCACCGCGCATCACGTCGTAGCGGCCATCCTCTCGCTGGCAGACGCCAGGCAGAATGTAGACGGGGCGGCTCACGCCCTCGGGAACGACGGCGTGCTGGAAAAGGCCGACAAGCGGTGCGGGCGTTTCCACATAGGGTGCTTCCCGCCAACCCGTACGGGCGCCCGCCATGCCGGCGATCACAACCGGCAAGTCGGCGTCTGCACCGAGAGCTGCAAGGTGGCCCTCGAGCACTGTGGGATAGGCCGAGCGATCGAGACTGCCCATGCCTTCAGCCGACTGCCGCTCGGCGAGGACCCCGCCCTGGCTGTCTGTCAGCCAGAGGCGGAGATTGCTGGTGCCCCAGTCGACCAGGGCGGCAAACGGCTTTGCGGTCACTGCGTTTTCCTTCAGGCGAGATCGACCGGCAACAGGGCAGCCGGAATATCCTGGAAGCAGACCGGCCGCAGGAAGCGGCGGATCGATAGCGTACCGACCGAGGTGGCGCCGAAGTTGGTGGAGGCAGGGTAGGGGCCGCCATGGACCATGGAATCTGCCACTTCAACGCCCGTCGGGAAGCCGTTGGCCAGAACGCGGCCAGCCTTGCGCTCCAGGATTGGCATCAGGCGCTTACCGAGTGCTTCGTCACCAGCATCGACGTGTAGCGATGCAGTCAACTGGCCGGACAGGCTGCGGGCCAGCGCGACCATTTCGTCTTCGCTGTCGGCGATGACAATGAGGCCGAGAGGGCCGAAGACCTCTTCGCCCAGCACATGGTTGTCGAGCCAATCCTTGGCCGTCGTCTGGAACAGGTAAGGGGTCGCGTTGCGCAGGTCGCAGGTCGAGGTCAGCACCGAGCGCACACCTTCGGTGCCTGCGATCTTGCTCGCACCGCTGCGATAGGCGTCAGCGATACCGTCGGTCAGCATGGTCTGGGGACCGACAGCCGACAGAGCTTCCGTTGCCGTCGCGACATACTTGTCTGCGTCGGCACCCTTCAGCAGGACAACGATACCCGGATTGGTGCAGAACTGGCCGGCACCCATGGTGAGCGAACCCACCCAACCCTTGGCGATGGTTTCGCCACGGTTGGCGATTGCGTTGGGTAGCATGAACATCGGATTGACCGAGCCGAGTTCACCAAAGAACGGGATGGGTTCCGGACGCTGGGCGCAGAGATCGAAGAGCGCTCGGCCGCCACCGAGCGAGCCGGTGAAGCCGACGGCCTTGATAAGCGGATGCTGGACCAGTGCCTGACCGACTTCGCGGCTGCCGCCATGGACCAGCGAGAAGACGCCGGGATGAACCCCCGTGCGCTTGATCGCAGCGTCAATGGCAGAGGCGACGATTTCGCCGGTGCCCGGATGCGCGTCATGCGCCTTGACGACAACGGGGCAACCGGCAGCCAGCGCTGCTGCTGTGTCGCCACCGGCGGTCGAGAAGGCGAGCGGGAAGTTCGAAGCGCCGAAGACGGCAACCGGGCCAATCGGGCGCTGGACCATCTTCAGGTCCGAGCGCGGCAGGGGCTTGCGATCCGGCAGCGCTTCGTCATGACGGCGGTCGAGATAATCGCCCTTGCGGATATGGGCTGCGAAGAGGCGGAGCTGGCCGACGGTGCGGCCACGCTCGCCGATCAGGCGGGCTTCCGGCAGGCCGGTTTCCTGAGAGCCAATCTCTGTGATGGCATCGCCGCGGGCGTCGATTTCCTCGGCGATTGCGTCGAGGAAAGCGGCGCGTTCTTCACGCGTCGAATAGGCGTAGGTTTCGAACGCTTCTTCGGCAGCCTTCGCGGCCTGATCGACCAGTGCCGGCGTGCCCTTGGAGAATGTGTGCGCGCTGCCAGTCGCCGGCGAGGAGGTAAAGGTATCCGTGCTCGCAATCCAGTTGCCGGCAATGAGGTGTTTTCCAGTCGGTGTATAGGCCATGGGAGGGCCTCCTTTTGATGTCAGTCTTCGAAGGAAGCGACGACCTTGCGCTCCCCACAGAGGAACGAGTCCGCCACGATGCGTAGCGGCTGATAATCGGTGTCGCTCTGGCGAGCACGGATGAGCTTGGCGAAGCGCTCGTAGATCCCGGCATATTCGCGATCCGGGCCCGACGCCTGCTCCTTGCCTCCGATATAGAGTTCCGAACCGCCCTTTGAAAGGCGCAGCTCGCCTTCATTTGTCTGAACGGTGATATCCCAGGTCTGAGGACCTTCCTGTCGCCAGTCGAACTCGGCCGTCACAGGCGCGCCGTCGACGGTCCGCATGGTGAGGGACGCGGCGATCGGCTGCTTCTTGTTCTCCGGAAATTCGATTACCGACTTCTGGACCATGACATGGCCTGGAACGATTTCGGTCAGGATCGAGAGAGCATTGATGCCCGGGTCGAAGACGCCGAAGCCGCCCGGTTCCCAGATCCACGCCTGGCCGGGATGCCAGCGACGAACATCTTCCTTCCAGACGATGGAGATCGACTGGATGACCTTGTCCGACAGCCACTGTTTTGCAGGCTCGACGCCGAGGGCGAAACGTGAGTGCCAGGTGGCGAAGAGCGTGACGCCGGCCTTGGCAGCGATCTCGCTCAGCGCCTCTGCTTCTCCCAGCGTGGTCGCCGGTGGCTTTTCCATCAACACATGACGGCCAGCTGCAATCGCAGCCTTTGCCATGTCGAACCGGACTTCCGGTGGGGTGCAGAGCGACACGACCTTGATGTCCGGACGCGCAGCCAGGAAGGCATCAAAATCGGTGAAGTTCTCAGCACCCTCGACCTTTCCATGACGGCTGACCCCGGCGGCAACGACGAAGTCGTTACCACCAGCGATCGACGGAATGTGCTGGTCGCGGGCAATCTTGCCGATGCCGACAAGCGCGAGCGGGATACGATCTGCCATCGTCCGATCCTTAGTGCGCGTCCTTGCCGACCGGCGAACCGCGGCAACCCTTCAGGAAGTCGAAGTCGGCGCCGGTATCGGCTCCCTCGACGTGATCGTGGAAGAGACGGGCGTAGCCGCTTGCCGGCGGCTCGACCGAGGGGCGCCAGTCGGCCAGACGGTGCTGCATTTCCTCTTCCGAGATGTCGAGATGCACCTTGCGGGCATCGACGTCGATCTCGATGAAGTCGCCGTTACGAACGATCGCAAGCGGGCCACCACGGGCGGCTTCCGGCGAGGTGTGCAGGAGCACGGTACCGTAGGCGGTGCCGGACATGCGGGCGTCGGAGATGCGGACCATGTCAGTGATGCCCTTGCGCAGCACCTTGGGCGGCAGGCCCATGTTACCGACTTCGGCCATGCCCGGATAACCACGCGGGCCACAGTTCTTCAGGACCATGACGCAGGTCTCGTCGATGTCGAGGGCCTCGTCGTTGATCTTTGCCTTGTAGTCGTCGATGTCTTCGAAGACCACGGCGCGGCCACGATGTTTCATCAGGTGAGCGGAAGCTGCAGACGGCTTCAGTACGCAGCCCTTCGGGGCGAGATTGCCGCGCAGAACGACGATGCCGCCCTGCTGGGTCAGTGCCTTCTCGACCGGGAGAATGACATCTTCGTTCCAGTTGCGAACGTCCTTGACTTCGTCCCAGATGCTTTCGCCGGAGACGGTCAACGCATCCTTGTTGAGCTTGCCGGCTTCGCCGAGGCGCTTGATGACGACAGGCAGGCCGCCGGCATAGAAGAACTCTTCCATCAGATACTTGCCCGAGGGCATCAGGTTGACGATCGTCGGAATGTCGCGGCCGAGGCGGTCCCAATCATCTAGCGTCAGGTCGATTCCGACACGGCCGGCCATGGCGAGCAGATGCACGACAGCATTGGTCGAGCCACCGATTGCGCCGTTGACGCGGATGGCGTTTTCGAAGGCTTCCTTGGTCATGATGTCGGAGGGCTTCAAGTCGTCCTTGACCATCTGCACGATACGGCGACCGGAGAGCTGTGCCATGACCTTGCGGCGACTGTCGACGGCCGGGATTGCTGCATTGCCTGACAGTGCCATGCCGAGTGCTTCGACCATGGAAGCCATGGTGGAGGCGGTGCCCATGGTGTTGCAGGTGCCGCTGGACCGCGACATCGAGGCTTCGGCTTCGACGAATTCTTCCTGGGTCATCTCGCCCGCCTTCACGGCTTCCGAGAACTTCCAGAGATGCGTGCCGGAGCCGACGCGCTCGCCGCGGAAGTAGCCATTCAACATCGGGCCGCCGGTGACGACGATCGAGGGAATGTCGGTCGATGCCGCGCCCATGACGAGCGACGGGGTTGTCTTGTCGCAGCCGACAAGCAGCACGGCACCATCGATCGGCTGGCCGCGCATGGCTTCCTCGACCGCAAGGGCGGCGAGGTTGCGATACATCATCGCTGTCGGGCGGAAGGTGTTTTCCGACGCTGAGAAGACCGGAACTTCGACCGGAAAGCCACCGGCTTCCCAGACACCGGCCTTCACCTTTTCGGCCAGTTCACGAAGATGGCCGTTGCAGGGGGTGAGGTCCGACCACGTGTTCAGGATGCCGATAACCGGACGCCCATCGAACAGGTCGTGCGGATGGCCCTGGTTCTTCATCCAGCCACGATGATAGATCGTATCGCGGGACGTCCCGCCATACCAATGCTGGGATCTCAGTTGGCGCGGCCAGGCCGCCGGTTTGAACTTGCTCATGGCTTTTGTCCTGTCTCTGGAAAAATGGGCGGGTCGGTTGACCGATCCGCTCAGAGCATCTTCACCTTGACGGTCTCCGCTGCAGCCTTTGCCAGGCGGTTGCGTAGCGGAAGACCGAATTGCGGGGACACGATCTCGAAAACGTCACCTTCTTCTGTGACGAAACCGTCTGCCACCGAGAGCGTCGCCGTGCCGTACATGTGCACATGCAGATCGCCCGGCTGGCAGAACAGCGCATACTTGAAATGGTGGTATTCCAGGTTCGCGATCGTGTGGGACATGTTGGTCTCACCCGAGAGGAATGGCTTTTCCCATACGGTCTTGCCACCACGGATGATGCGCGAGGTACCCTCGACATGATCCGGCAGGGCGCCGACGCGCAGTTCCGGACCGAAGGACGCCGGACGCAGTTTGGAATGGGCAAGGAAGAGGTAGTTGAGTTTTTCCGTCACGTGGTCGGAGAACTCGTTGGCGATGGAGAAACCGAGGCGATGCGCGGTGCCGTCTTCGCCGACGATGTAGTAGCCGGCCATTTCCGGCTCTTCGCCACCGTCGAGAGCGAAGGAGGGCGAGACCAGGTCGTCGTTCGGAGCGACAGCGTTGAAGCCGTTGCCCTTGTAGAACCATTCCGGCTGAACGCCGATATCACCCGGCTTCGGCTTGCCGCCTTCGATGCCCATGCGGAACATCTTCATCGAGTCGCTCATGCCGGCGGTATCTGCATGCATGCTGTCGCGTGCCGATGCAGAACCCGTGTGAGTCAGGCCCGTACCGGTCAGATACATGTGGGCTGGATCCGGATGACGAACCGGACAATCCAGCTTGCCGTCTGCGGCGAGCGCCAGGAGGTCAACGGCTTCGCCGGCGCCCTGCTTTTCGATGATGCCTGCGACGGTCGTGCCGGCAGCAATCGCTGCCTTGGCGAGGTCATAGGTGGTGTTGTAACCGGGGACAAGGCGCGCGGCCTCGCCCTGGCGGCAAATGACGCCGCCAGTCTTCAATTGCGAGAGAAACATAAGCCTATCCTCAGACTGCTTTGTTCTTGTTGTAAACGTCGAAGAAGACAGCAGCCAAAAGCACGAGGCCCTTGATAAGCTGCTGGTAGTCGATGCCGATACCCATGATCGACATGCCATTGTTCATGACACCCATGATGAAGGCGCCGATGACCGCACCGGTGATCTTGCCGACGCCGCCAGATGCCGAGGCACCGCCGATGAAGCAGGCTGCGATGACGTCGAGTTCGAAGCCGACGCCAGCCTTCGGGGTTGCCGAATTGAGGCGAGCGGCAATGATCATGCCGGCCAGCGCCGCAAGCACACCCATGTTGACGAAGGTGAGGAAGACCAGGCGCTCGGTGTTGATACCGGAGAGCTTGGCTGCCTTTTCGTTGCCGCCGAGTGCGTAGATGCGGCGGCCGATGGTGGTGCGGGTGGTGACGAAGGAGTAGAGCGCGATCAGGATGCCCATGACGACCAAGACGTTCGGCAGACCGCGATAGGTGGCAAGCTGATATCCGAGGAAGATCGCAACGGCGCTGATGATGCCCATCTGGACGACGAAGAACACGAAGGGCTCGTTTTCGCTGCCATGTTCATCGTTCAGCCGGCGGTTCTTCATGCCGGAATAGATGGCAAGTGCCACCATGGCGACGATGACAATCAGAGCGACATAGTTCTTGATCAGGCTGGTTGCCGGGTCCGTGAAGGACAGGAAGTCCGGGATGAAGCCCGTCGACAGCAGGGTGAATTCCTTCGGGAAGGGGCCGATCGGACGGCCGCCGAGCACGACATAGGTCAGGCCGCGGAAGACGAGCATGCCGGCCAGTGTCACGATGAAGGAGGGAATCTTCTGATAGGCGACCCAGTAACCCTGAGCGGCACCCATTGCGGCGCCGAGCACCAGACACAGCGGCACGACCAGCGCGAAATGCCAACCCCATTTGACGAGCATGATTGCAGACAGACCACCGATGAAGGCGACGATGGAGCCGACCGACAGATCGATGTGACCGGCCACGATGATCAGCAGCATGCCCAGCGCCATGATGACGATGAACGAGTTCTGCAGCACGAGGTTCGTGATGTTGACCGGACGGAACAGGACGCCGTCGGTCAGGACCTGGAACAGGAGCATGATGACGACGAGCGCCAACAGAAGGCCGTATTCACGGATGTTCTTGCGCAGGTAGTCACCCACGGAGACCTTGGGGGTTTCGGTTCTTGTATCGATGGCCATTAGTGTTTCTCCCCAGAGCGCATGATGGCACGCATGATGGACTCTTGGCTTGCTTCTTCCTTGGACAGCTCGGCCACGATGCGCCCTTCGTTCATGACGTAGATGCGATCGCAGGTTCCGAGCAGTTCGGGCATCTCCGAGGAGATCATCAGGATGCCCTTACCTTCGGCGGCAAGCTGGTTGATGATGGTGTAGATTTCGAACTTGGCGCCGACGTCGATGCCGCGTGTGGGTTCATCGAGAATGAGCACTTCCGGATTGGTGAACAGCCACTTCGACAGAACGACCTTCTGCTGGTTGCCGCCCGAGAGGTTGACGGCTTCCTGGTAGATCGAATGCGACCGGATGCGGAGCTTCTGGCGATAATCCGTGGCGACCTTGGCTTCCTTTCGGTCGTCGATGATGGCGCCGCTGGAAACCCCGGCCAGATTGGCCAGTGTGGTGTTTTCCTTGATGTTGTTTTGCAGCACCAGACCGAGATGCTTACGGTCTTCCGTCACATAAGCGAGGCCTGCATCGATCGCCTTCGGGATGGTCGAGACGTCGACCTGCTTGCCATGCATGCGGACTTCGCCGGTGATCTTGTGGCCCCAGGACTTGCCGAAGACGCTCATGGCAGTCTCGGTGCGACCGGCGCCCATCAGACCGGCGATACCGACAACTTCGCCGGCGCGCACGTTAAACGAGACATCGTGCAGGAACTGGCGGTCGCGATGGTTCTGGTGGAACACATTCCAATTCTTCACTTCCAGCAGCACGTCGCCGATCTTCGGCTCGCGCGGCGGATAGCGGTCTTCCATGTCACGGCCGACCATGCCCTTGATGATCCGGTCTTCCGTGATCTCCTGGGTGTGACAGTCGAGTGTTTCGACCGTACCGCCATCGCGCAGAATGGTGATCTGGTCGGCAACCTTGCGGATTTCGTTGAGCTTGTGTGAAATGATGATCGAGGTCATGCCCTGCTTGCGGAATTCCATCAAGAGGGTGAGCAGCGCGTCGGAATCCGTTTCGTTCAGCGAGGCTGTCGGCTCGTCCAGGATCAGAAGGCGTACCTTCTTCGACAGCGCCTTGGCGATTTCCACCAGCTGCTGCTTGCCGACGCCGATGTCGGTGATCCGGGTCGCGGGGCTATCCTTAAGGCCAACCTTTGCCAGCAGCTCTTTCGTCCGCGCAAAGGTCTGTGGCCACTGGATGACGCCACCATTGGCAATTTCGTTGCCGAGGAAGATATTCTCGGCGATCGACAGGAGCGGCACGAGGGCCAGTTCCTGGTGGATGATGATGATGCCGAGTTCTTCGCTGTCGGAGATCGTGCTGAAGCGCCGAACCTGGCCATCATAGGAGATGTCGCCGTCATAGGTTCCTGCGGGATAGACGCCGCTCAGCACCTTCATCAAGGTTGACTTGCCGGCGCCGTTTTCGCCGACGAGCGCGTGGATTTCGCCCTCACGCACCTTGAAGCTGACATTGTCCAGCGCTTTCACGCCTGGAAATGTCTTTGTGATGCCGCGCATCTCGAGAATGATGTTGTCCATGGGCAGAATTCCGGCAGCCTTCGGCGACGCAAGTCAAGCCGAAAGCGCGAGCTCCTTCAATGCGAACAGAAAATGGGTCCGCGATAACTCGCGGACCCGAGAGTGACCCGAAGGATTACTTGTCGATCTGGTCAGCCGTGTAGTAACCGGCGCCGACGAGAACATCCTTGGCATTGGCCTTGTCGACAGCGACAGGCTTCAGCAGGTAGGACGGAACGACCTTCACACCGTTGTTGTAGGTCTTTTCGTCGTTTACCTCAGGCGTCTTGCCACCCATGATCGCGTCGACCATCGATACAGCAACCTTTGCCAGTTCGCGGGTGTCCTTGAAGACAGTCGAGTACTGTTCGTCAGCCAGGATCGACTTGACAGACGGGAGTTCTGCGTCCTGACCGGTGACAACCGGCATCTTGAGGTCGCCCGAGCCGTAGCCGACGCCCTTCAGTGCCGAGAGAATGCCGATGGACAGACCGTCATACGGAGACAGAGCGCCATGCAGCTTGTCTTCGGTGTAGGTCGAGGACAGGAGGTTTTCCATACGAGCCTGGGCGACGGTGCCGTCCCAACGCAGCGTACCAACCTGGTCCATGCCCTGCTGGCCGGACTTGATGACGATATCGCCGCTGTCGATCAGGGGCTGCAGAACCGACATTGCGCCATCGTAGAAGAAGAAGGCGTTGTTGTCGTCCGGCGAGCCGCCGAAGAGTTCAACGTTCCACGGCTTGGTGTCCGGGAACTTGGCTTTGAGGCCGTCCACGAGGCTGGTAGCCTGGAGGACGCCAACCTGGAAGTTGTCGAACGTGGCGTAGTAGTCGACATTGCCCGAGTCGCGGATCAGGCGGTCATAAGCGATGACCTTAACGCCGGCATCTGCAGCCTTCTGCAGGATGTCGGAGAGGGTCGTGCCGTCGATGGCGCCGATGACGAGAACCTTGGCACCCTTGGTAACCATGTTTTCGATCTGGGCGAGCTGGTTCGGAATGTCGTCGTCAGCGAACTGCAGGTCCGGCGTATAGCCAGCTTCCTTGAACAGCTTTTCCATGGTCTCGCCGTCGGAGATCCAGCGGGTCGACGTCTTCGTCGGCATGGAAATGCCAACGACGCCCTTGTCCTGTGCATAGGCGAAGGGTGTAAAGGATGCGATGCCGATTGCGAAAGACGCAATCAGGGCTCCAAGTTTCTTCATGGTAACCTCCCTGGTCATACCGTGCGAGGCCAAGCTCCTCCTGGCACTCGCTGAAAAAGAAGAACGGGCGGCTGACGCAGCAGCCCCCAGCTCCGTTGGGACTCTTATCTCGCCCCATATACCGATCAAATGATTATTTTGACTTTCTACATACCGTGGTTGATATATCGTTGATGGCAGATAACCACATTCATCGACTCCAACCGAAGCATTTCAGCCTGATCAGCTCAATTGCCGAGCTGGGCCAGTTAAGTCTTGCTGCTCAAGCACTTGCCCTGACACARCCGGCRGCGTCACGGATGCTCGGCGAAATCGAGCGCTATGTCGGATCGCCCATCTTCGCCCGGACTCCGAAAGGCATGGAGCCGACGGCGGTAGGCGGTGCACTCATTCGCCGGGCGCAAAACGTGCTTGAAGAGATACGGGAAGCCGCACGCGAGGTGGATGCGATTCGACGCGGACTCACCGGTAAAGTCCGGGTCGGGGCGGTCACTGGCGGTGCGGTCGGCTATGTCGTACCGGCAATCAAGGCGCTGAAGGCTGAAGCCGCTACAGTCGACATTCATGTTGACGTCGCCTCCAGCGGCGAAATGATCCGGGATCTCCTGTCTGGGCAATATGATTTTGTCCTGGGCCGCGTTCCGCCCGGCATCGATGCCCGCCAGTTTCACGTCGAAGGTGCCACGATGGAGGAGGTGGAAATTGTCGTCCACCGGAGTCATCCGCTGGTGAACGTTGATCGGTTAAACGTGTCGGACATGGCGCATTTTCCCTGGGTGATGCAGGCGCCCGGTACGCCGCTGCGGCATGCGGTCGAAAGCGTCTTCATCGAAGAGGGAGCGCCTATTCCACGCAATATCGTCAACACCACGTCTCTTCTTGTCATGATCGCGATGCTGGCGTCGTCGAATGCAATCGCGCCCATGTCGCGCGAAGTCTCCGACCTTCTCTGTCGGCAGACGCCCGTCGGCGACCTGTGCACGCTTACGCTGGATACACCTATTGTGGTCACGCCCTATCATCTGATCACGGTGAATGGGAAACGGCTTTCGCCGATTGCAGCTCGGCTCAGAGATCTGCTGCTCAGTCGGTTTCTCATCCGCGGGCGCTGATGCCACCGGCGCCGGGAGCCACGCAAAAGGCCTGCAAGCTTGCAATTTTGGTTATGTCAGGCACACTGTCATGCGTCCGTCATGAATGAAAGCTCGAGGAGCATTGATGACCGAGCAGACCGAAGGGCAGCGCCATGAAACCGATGGCGCCGACAAAAGCCCGACAAGCGTGGTCGACCTGGGTATTTATCGGCAGTCTCTGGATGCCCTCCCGGTTACATTCCATCGTCGCGAGCTTGACGCGATCCTTTGGATTTATGGCCGTATGGTCGGGGAGGGCGATTGGCGCGACTATGCCATCGACCACCTCAAGGACAAGGCGGTCTTCTCCGTCTTCAAGCGCGCCGGCGAGTATCCGCTTTACCGAATCGAGAAGAACCCGAAACTTGCGGCCAAGCAGGGGGCTTTTGCGGTCGTTGCTACCGACGGGCGTATCTTGAAGAGAGGCCACGACCTGAAACAGGTGCTCAAGGTCTTCGACAAGACACTCAAAGCTCTCGACTGACGGTCAAAGCGTTCCCGGATACGCGTTTAAATCCGGCTTTGTCGTTTGCGCCTCACCCAATGGTCTCTGCATGAATATGGTGTCGAGCCAGAGACCATGTTTGAATCCTGTGCCATCGAGTCGGCCCGCGAAGGTGAAACCGCAAGAGCGGTGGACCGCGACCGATGCCTCGCTTGCGGCGCCGACAACGCCGACCATTTGGCGAAAACCGAGCGCCTCGCATCGTGTTACGAGCGCCTGAAGCAGGGCCTTGCCAACGCCGAGTCCCCGCGCAGCCTCTGCCACGTAAACCGAATCCTCGACCAGCCACCGGTAGCCCGGTCGTGTGCGGAATGCCGACGCATAGGCGTAACCGAGAAGGTGGTCGGCCTCATCCACGGCTGCGATATAAGGATAACCCTTGCTAGTGATCGCGGTGAACCGCGCAAGCATTTCGTCGAGTGCGGGCGGGTCAAGCTCGTAACTCGCCGTCTCCTGCAAGACTGCCTGCGCATAAATGGAGGTGACAGAGGACATGTCCTCCGGTGTCGCGTCACGGATTATAGGGGCCATAAAAACGCTCCGATCAAAAATGTTGTCTTGTTCCATGGGTGCACAACACGGGCAAGCCCGCCAAATGTCATGGTAACATCGCGGATGGCACGCCTTGCCCCATGTCGGCTCCCGTCCTCTGGCCTCGGCGTTGCGTTTTCGTCTTCGATGCCCCGTGGGCGGCTTGACTCGCTGCAAAAACCTTGTCATCCCTCGCCCAGAAGAGGAATTCGGTTCATGCGCGCTTTCGGGCAAGCCTTCGCGGTCTCAAACCACCTGCAGCGCCTCGCTGTCGGTGGCGCATGCATTTCTCTCGTATCCACGACCAAAGCCAAAACGACGACGAAAACCGTCTGACGTCTTCGGCCACCGCTCTCTCCCCGGCACGGCCGGGGACAGGTAAGGCTGCGTACCCATCGCAGGCTGCCTCCTCACCATCCGCGGAGAGACAGAAAGAGAGCATTGACATGGGTTTCAAGATTGCAGTTGTAGGCGCCACCGGCAATGTCGGTCGCGAAATGCTGAACATCCTCTCCGAGCGCGGCTTTCCGGCGTCGGAAGTAGTCGCACTGGCCTCAGCCCGCTCCCAGGGCACCGAGGTCTCGTTCGGCGACAAGGTTCTCAAGGTGCAGAACCTCGAGCACTATGATTTCTCCAATACCGATATTTGCCTGATGTCCGCCGGCGGCACGATTTCGCAGAAGTGGTCGCCGAAGATCGGCGCACAGGGCTGCGTCGTGATCGATAATTCGTCTGCCTGGCGCTACGATTCCGATGTGCCGTTGATCGTTCCGGAAGTGAATCCCGACGCCATCGTCGATTTTAAGAAGCGCAATATCATCGCGAACCCGAATTGCTCGACGGCTCAGCTGGTCGTTGCTCTGAAGCCGCTGCATGATTTCGCCAAGATCAAGCGCGTCGTTGTGTCGACCTACCAGTCGGTCTCCGGTGCCGGCAAGGAAGGCATGGACGAGCTCTTCACGCAAACTCGCGCTGTCTTCGTTGCCGATCCAGTAGAATCAAAGAAGTTCACCAAGCGCATCGCCTTCAACGTCATTCCGCATATCGATAGCTTCATGGAAGATGGCTATACGAAGGAAGAGTGGAAGGTGCTGGCCGAAACGAAGAAGATGCTCGACCCGAAGATCAAGGTGACCTGCACCGCCGTGCGCGTTCCGGTCTTCATCGGCCATTCGGAATCGGTCAACATCGAATTCGAAAACGAGATCACTGCCGACCAGGCCCGTGACATCCTGCGCGAAGCGCCGGGTTGCCTTGTCATCGACAAGCATGAGAACGGTGGCTACATCACCCCCGTCGAATGCGCGGGTGAAGACGCAACCTATATCTCGCGTATTCGCGAGGATGCGACTGTCGAAAACGGCCTGAACATCTGGGTCGTCTCCGACAACCTGCGCAAGGGTGCCGCGCTCAACGCCATCCAGATCGCTGAACTGCTGCTCAACCGTGGCCTCATCAGCCCGCGCAGCGCCGCCAACTGATCACCGTCCAACGACCGCCCGGCGTCCAGCCGGGCGGGAAACCCTTCTGTCTCATTGGAATGTGATCCACTCTGAGACATGTGTCATGTTTCATTAGGGTTTCATTGCTGACAGGATCATGTTTCGCTGCCATGGTGCGCCCCACTCAAACCAGTCAATGACGAGGCCTGAATGCGTCTGAACTTCACATTGTCCGCAGCCCTGATTTCAGTGGTATCCGTATTTGCAGGTTCCGGCACGGCACTTGCTGCTGCCTGCAGCAGCACGTCCGCCGGTTTTGAGCAGTGGACCACTGCTTTCAAGGAACAGGCTGCCGGCGCCGGGTTCAGCTCACGCATGCTGGACCAGGTTTTCAGTTCCGTCAGTTATAGCCGCAGCACGATCAGCGCCGATCGTGGGCAGAAGAGCTTCAAGTTGTCCTTCGACCAGTTCATGCAAAAGCGCGGTGGGCAGACGATAATCAATCGCGGCAAGTCGATGAAGAAGAACAATGCTGCACTTTTCGCGCGGATTGAGCAGCGCTATGGCGTGCCGGCGGGGCCGCTGATCGCGATCTGGGGCATGGAGACCGGCTTCGGCTCGTTCCTGGGCAAGGAGCATACACTGTCGGCTGTCGCGACGCTTGCCTTTGACTGCCGCCGCAGCGAGTTCTTCACTGACCAGCTTTACGCCGCGCTCGAACTCGTCCAGGCGGGTAACCTTGAGATTAATGCCAAGGGTGCGGCTCATGGTGAGATCGGCCAGACGCAATTCCTGCCTCGCAACGTCGTGCGCTTCGGCGCAGACGGAGACGGCGATCGCCATATCGATCTCGTCCGTTCGAAAGCGGATGCGCTTTCCTCGACAGCCAACTTTCTGAAGGGTCACGGGTGGCAAGCGGGTGCAGGCTACCAGCAGGGCGAGCCCAATTTTGCAGCAATTCAGGGATGGAATGCAGCGACGGTCTACCAGCAGGCAATTGCCTACATCGGCGCACGTATCGACGCCGAATGATTGGAGAGCGGCGCGATGGGCTCCTGTCGCGCCGGTCCGTCAGACGAGAACTCATCCCGTCATCTCTGCCGACCTTCCACAGTTCTATGATGTGAAGATAAAATCCGCGCCTCAGGCGACGTTCTGTCCTTCGATGCGCACGAAGTCGCGCGTCTGCGGGTCCATCAGCCAGAGTTCACCATTGCTGATGTCGAACCAGGCGCCATGGATGCGCAGCTTGCCGCGTTCTTCCAGGATTTTCACGCAGGGAAAGGTCCGCAGGTTGCTGATCGAATTGCGGATCGAGATCCGTTCCAGCGCGGTCTGACGTTCAACCGTGGTCATCACTGAATTGCCCTGGATCTGCTCGGCGGCCGGGGCAACGAGGTTCATCCACTTGCCGATAAAGTCACCCGGCGAGAGTGGTTCAGAATTCGGGTCGAGAGCGGCGCTGATGCCACCGCAACGTCCGTGACCCATCACGATGATGTCCTTGACACGCAGAGCCTGCACGGCAAATTCGAGCGCTGCCGAAGTGGAGTGGTATTGCCCGTCCGGCTCATAAGGCGGCACCATGTTGGCGACATTGCGCACAACAAAGAGCTCGCCGGGATCGGCATCGAAAATCATCTCGGGTGCGGCGCGGGAATCGCAGCAGGCGACGACGAGCGTGTGCGGCTTTTGCCCTTGCTCTGCGAGGACGCGATAGCGCTCGCGCTGGTCGACATAGCGACCACTCATGAAGTTGCGATAGCCGCTCAGGAGGGTGGACGGAAAGCTGCTCATGCCTATCCGCTTACAGCGCCTGCGGCTTCAAGGCAACAGTGTGCGAGTGCGAAGGGATCGTGGCGTCGCTCTCAGCCTGGTTTGCGCGGGCGCTGGGCGGGGTGCATGAGGCGGCGCATCTGAACCATGGCCATGGGGGTCGACAGGCTGCCGGAGTCGCTCTCGAGCGTCAGCTCGTCGCCACCGCGTTTGGTGGTTCTGGCGAGTACCTCGAAGACGCTGGCCGTGGCAAGCTGCAGCGCTTTCTCCTCGTCGACGCCTTCGAGGATACGGGCGAGGAATACGGCTGCCAACAGGTCGCCCAGCCCATTGGGTGGGTTGTCGATCAGGCGGTGTTCCGCCAGGATTGCATTGCGGCCCGATAGAAGGAGATTGCCAGTGCCGCCAGTCATCATCGGCACGGCCGATGTCACGAGCATGCGGGCGGGGCCGAGCGAGAGGGCCGCTTCCATGATGGCCTGGTTGCTATCCAGTGGGCTGCCCACCATCCATTGCAGCTCGTAGCGATTGGGCGTGGCAATGTCGGCAAGGGGGATCAGTTCGTCCCGGATCGCGGCGGCCGTTTCCTGCGGGACGTAGAGTCCGCCGAGGTCTCCCATGACCGGGTCACAGATATAGATGAGCCTGGGGTTGGCGGCCTTTGCCGCTCTCACCAGCCTGGCGACAGCCGCCGGCTGGGCCGGACTGCCGAAGTAGCCTGTCAGGATCGCCGACACTTCACCGAGCCAGGGTGCATTTACCAGGTCGTCAATTGCGCTGTCGAAATCGGCGTCACTGAACCTTAGCCTCGTCGAGGGACCCTTTCCAGGGTGCCAGGGCATAACGATGGTCGGCATGGCCCAGACGGGGTGCCCGAGCGTCTCCAGCGCGAACACGGCTGCACGATTGCCCACCGAGCCGCGCACCACATGGCTTGAAATGACGATGACGGCGTTCTGAAGATTCTCGTGCATTTTGGGACTTTCGGCTTCAAAATTTGCTTTTCAGCGCGGTCGTGGGCTTATTTTTCTGGCGAAATCGGATTTTTCTCGCTTTCGAAGAGCATTTTTGCCGAAATTTCCCTGATTTTCAGTGCATACATAATTTCGCAAAACATTTGCAGAATCATGACGGCCTAAAGCCGCTGCCGAAGGAGAGGCACATGACCAGGACGGGCAACCCCAAGCGCGATCAACTGCTGCGATCCGCTGACGAAAGCGCCGCCGCGCTGGGAGTGGCATTCATCGCTCCTTCCATCATATTCGGTCGAGCCAGCAATGACGACCTCGATCGCTACCCCGCCGACATGCTGGCCCATGCTGCCGCTCGCGCAGCCGAGGATCTTGCCGGATGGGATCGACAGAAGCCGCATATCCGGATTGAAAGTCTTGCGCCGGTGCAGCCCAACGGCATCCCCGTCAGCGTGCTCTCGATCGTCGATCACAACAAGTCGTTTCTCTATGACTCACTGATGGGCGAGGTGACCAGCCTCTACCGCGACATTCATATGGCCGTTCACCCCATTCTCGCGGTGACGCCGAAGGGCGACATATCACTGTCGAACCCGGATTCGGATCCGGAAGGCGCAATCAAGGTCAGCTATATTCAGCTGCATCTGGCACCCTTGAACCATGACCAGGCCGCAGAGCTGATCCGCCATATCGAGCATGTGCTTGCCCAAGTGAAAATGGCCGCCACCGACTGGAAGCCCATGCTTGGCCTGCTCGAAGACGCGCTATCGGAACTTCGGGCGCTTTCGGCGGGGCGCAGCGAGGCCGAGCGCGACGAGGCTGTGGCGTTCCTCGAATGGCTGCGCAACAACAACTTTACGTTCCTCGGCATGCGCGAATATACCTATTCGGGCGAGGGCGAGAAGGCGACTGTCGAACGGGATCAGGGCAGCGGCCTCGGCATATTGTCGGATCCTGATGTGCTCGTCCTGCGCCAGGGTCAGAACCAGGTGACCACAACGCCTGAAATTCTGGCCTTCCTCCAGGGCCCGGACTTCCTGATTGTCACCAAGGCGAACGTGAAATCCGTGGTCCATCGCCGGGCCTATATGGATTATGTCGGGGTCAAGCGCTTCGGGCCGACGGGCAAGGTCGTCGGGGAACTGCGGATTGTCGGTCTGTTCACCGCGACGGCCTATACCCGTTCGGTCAATCAGATCCCCTTGCTGCGGGCCAAGGTCGAAAAAGTCGTCTCGCATTTCGATTTTGATCCGCGCAGCCATTCCGGCCGCATGCTGCAGAACACGCTGGAGAGCTACCCGCGCGACGATCTCTTCCAGATCACGCCGGAACTGCTGGCGAAGTTCTGCGAGCAGATCAACGATCTGTCGGAACGGCCGCGCGTGCGCGTGCTGCCGCGCATCGATCACTTCGATCGCTTCGTCTCGCTGATCGTCTACGTGCCGCGTGAAGACTACAATTCCATGGTCCGCGAGAAGATCGGCGACTATTTCCGCTCGGTCTACAAGGGCCATGTCTCCGCCTATTACCCGGCCTTCCCGGAAGGTGGGGTGGCCCGCGTTCACATCATCATCGGCCGTCGCGAGGGCGCGACACCTCACGTCGAGCAATCGACACTCGAAGATGCTGTCCGCCGCATCACCGCACGCTGGAGCGATCGGTTTGCGTCTCTTGCCGGTGCGGGAGCGCCGAACCTCGACGTGACGGAGGCCTTTCAGGAGGCATTCACCCCTGAGCAGGCAGTCAATGACCTCCGCCACATTAAGGCATGCTTGGCCGGAGCGCCGCTATCGCTGGAATTTCACCAGGTGGACGGCGAGCATGGGCCTCTGCTCTATCTGAAGATTTTCCATGCGGGGGACCACCTGCCGCTGTCGCGGCGTGTGCCGCTGCTGGAAAACCTCGGCTTCGGTGTGATCAGCGAGCGTACCTTCGATATCGGCATCGCAATACCGGGTCACGAGCGGCAATCGGTGGTGCTGCATGACATGGAACTGGCTGCAGCCTCGTCGGTGCACTTCGACATTCGCCAACATGGCAAACTGCTTGAGGATACCTTCCTCGCTGCCTTTACCGGCATGGTCGACAATGACGGCTTCAACCGTCTGGTGCTGGCTGCCGGTCTCACCGCCCGCGAAGCGTCGATCCTGCGGGCCTATGCCGCCTATCTGCGCCAGGCGGGCGCAGTCTATCCGCTGAACTACATTGCTGAAACGCTGGTCAAGCATCCGGCGATTGCGTCGGACCTCGTTGCTCTTTTCCGCAACCGCCTGGATCCGGCGGCGGCGGCCAAGGCACGGAGCAAGCGCGATGAAGAGTTGCTTGCCTCACTCGAAACCGGTCTCGGGGCTGTGCGCAGCCTCGATGAGGATCGCATCCTCAGACGCTATATCAATGCGATCGAAGCGACGCTGCGGACAAACTTCTTCCAGAAGGGCTATCAGCAGAGCGAGCGTCCGATGCTTGCCTTCAAGTTCGACCCGCACAAACTGGATGGACTGCCGGAACCGAGGCCTTTCCGGGAGATCTTCGTCTATGGCGTCGAAGTGGAAGGCGTGCATCTGCGCTTCGGCAAGGTTGCCCGCGGCGGACTTCGCTGGTCCGATCGCGCGCAGGACTACCGTACGGAAGTGCTTGGCCTCGTGAAGGCGCAGCAGGTCAAGAATGCCGTTATCGTGCCAGTTGGCGCAAAGGGCGGGTTCTTCCCCAAACTCTTGCCGCCGCAGAGCGACCGAGAAGCCTGGCTCGCAGCCGGAACGGAGGCCTACAAGACCTATATCCGCACGCTTCTCTCGATCACCGACAACATCGTGTCAGGCAAGATCGTGCCGCCGGCCGATACCTTTCGGCTGGATGAAGACGATCCCTATTTCGTCGTTGCCGCCGACAAGGGCACCGCAACCTTTTCCGATACCGCCAATGGCCTGGCGCAGGCGGCCGGCTTCTGGCTCGACGATGCGTTTGCGTCCGGTGGATCGGCTGGCTACGATCACAAGAAAATGGGCATTACCGCCCGTGGCGCCTGGGAAACCGTCAAGCGCCATTTCCGCGAGATCGATGTCGACATCCAGACAACACCCTTCACCGTTACCGGCGTCGGTGACATGTCGGGCGATGTTTTCGGCAATGGCATGCTGCTGTCGGAACAGATCAAGCTGATCGCTGCCTTCGACCACCGGGATATCATCATCGATCCGCAGCCGGATCCGGCTGTTTCCTTTGCGGAACGTCGCCGAATGTTCGATCTGCCCCGGTCGAGCTGGCAGGATTACGATCGGGCGGCGCTATCGAAAGGCGCGATGATCATCTCGCGCTCGGAGAAGTCGGTGACGCTGACACCCGAGGCAGCGGCTGCGATTGGTCTTCAGACGCTGACGGTTACACCGTTCGACATTATGACGGCAATCTTGCAGGCGCCTGTCGATCTGCTGTGGTTCGGCGGCATCGGCACCTACGTCAAGGGGCCGACCGAGACCGATGCGGAGGTCGGCGACCGCGCCAATGATGCGATCCGCGTCAATGCGGGCGAGGTGCGTGCCAAGGTCATCGGCGAGGGCGCCAATCTTGGCGTCACGCAGAAGGGCCGTATCGCCTATGCGCTGAATGGCGGTCGCTGCAATTCGGACGCGATCGACAATTCGGCGGGGGTCAATTCCTCCGACGTCGAGGTCAATATCAAGATCGCGCTCAGCCCTGCCATGCTGGACGGCCGTCTGCCGCGCGAGAAACGCAACGTGCTGCTGTCGACGATGACCGAAGAGGTCGGTGGGCTTGTCCTGCGCAACAACTACCTGCAGTCACTCGCTATCTCGCTGACCGAGGCGAAGGGGGCCGGAAATCGTGAAGAGCTTAGCCGGCTTATGGATTATCTGGAAGGGCTCGGCCGATTGAACCGGAAGGTTGAAACGCTTCCCGATGGCGCGGCCGTTGCCGAGCGCTATGTCTCGGGGAAAGCTCTGACGCGACCGGAGATCGGCGTGCTGCTTTCCTATGCCAAGATCGCTCTCTTCGACCAGCTGATCGAATCTGACCTGCCGGACGATCCCTACTGCGAGACGACGCTGTTCAATTACTTCCCCGCAGCGATGCGGGAAACCTTTGCCGCCGATATCGCGGGGCACCGGCTACGGCGCGAGATCATCGCAACCGTGCTGGCAAACCATGCCATCAATCGGGGTGGCCCCGCCTTCGTGGTCTCGGTCGGTGATGCAACGGGTGGACTGCCTGGTGAAGTGGTGAAGGCTGCGCTTGTGACACGTGACGCTTTGGGGCTCACGGGCTTCTGGGACAGGCTCGATGCGCTGGACGCCAAGATGCCTGGCCAGACGCAGAACCGCCTCTATGCCATCATTTCCGATGTTTACACCGCCATGACGCGGCTTCTGATCGATACCGGTCTTGCAAAGGGAACGGTCAGCGAAGCGGTCGCGCAGTTGTCTGCTGCCGTCCAGACTGCGACGCCGGTTTTCGCCGGCGCGCTTCCCTCCCTGCTTCGCCAGCATTTCGACGAGCAGATCGCCGAACTGGTCGAAGCTGGCGCGCCACAGGATATTGCTTCCGACGTCGTCAATCTGCAGACCCTGCAGCTCTTGCCGGAAATTCTGCAGATTGCCGAGCGGACAAGGTCTGACTTTGCCGCTTCTATGCAGGGCTTCTTTGCCGTTTCGGAGGCGTTCCGGATCGGCCGGATCATCGACAATGCGCGGCGGCTGCAGCCGTCCGATCACTACGACAACCTCGCTCTGACACGCAGCCTTGATCGTATCGGCCAGGCGCGGCGGCACATCGTCTGCAAAGCTCTGACAGAGCATTCCGACGAGGCGGATCCTGTCGAGGCCTGGCTTGCAGCCGACAAGGTTCATGTCGAGCGGATCGGCAAGGAACTCTCGGCGATCGTCGACAGCGGCGAGCCAAGCATCTCGAAGCTTGCAGTCGCCGCCGGACTGCTCGGCGATCTTGCGCAGGACCACGCGAGATGACACTGTCCGGGGCAAAATAAGCTCCGGGGGTGATCGTGACGATGAGTGATAATGCAAACTCCAGCCCCGGCACCATCAACAAGGGTGTCGCGGGCTGGATGTTTTTTGACTGGGCCGCTCAGCCCTTCTTTACCGTCATCACGACCTTCATCTTCGGCCCGTATTTCGTCTCGCGGATGACATCAGATCCGGTCAGCGCCCAGACTTCCTGGAGCAATGCGGCCACGATCTCCGGCATTGCGATTGCCATCCTGGCACCGGTCCTCGGGTCGATTGCCGATCAATCGGGCGCCCGCAAACCGTGGATCGCCTTCTTCGCGGTGATCAAGATCGCCTGCCTCATGCTGCTCTGGACTGCCGCGCCCGGCTCGTCGGTAGGCTTGGTCATGCTGCTGATGATCCTGGCCAGCATCGCGGCGGAGTTCTCGATCGTCTTCAACGATTCGATGATGCCGCGCATTGTCAGCCAGCAGGATGTCGGACGGATCTCCAACATTGCCTGGGGTCTTGGCTATCTCGGCGGGATGATCGTGCTGATCTTCGTGGTGCTTTTCCTCGCGGCCAATCCGTCAACGGGTGTGACGCTGCTGGGCGCTCAGCCGCTGTTCGGGCTCGATCCGGCGCTCGGCGAGGATGCCCGGGTCACCGGTCCGATTTCCGCCGTGTGGTACTTCATCTTCATTCTGCCGATGTTCCTGTTCACGCCCGATGCCGCCAAGGGCAAGGCGCTGGGGGCTGCGGTCAAAGCCGGCTTTACCGAAATCGGCCACACGCTTGCCGAACTTCGGCATCGCACGCCCATCCTGCGCTTCCTTATCGGGCGGATGATCTATCAGGACGGCGTCAATGGACTGCTCATCCTCGGGGGTGTTTTCGCGGCCGCAATGTTCGGCTGGTCGACGATGGAAGTGGGGATTTACGGCATCATCCTGAATGTCGTTGCGATCTTCGGCTGCCTGCTCGCAGGTCGCATCGATCGCTTGTTCGGCTCCAAGGTTGTCGTTGTCACCAGCCTTACCCTGCTAATACTGGCGACGCTCGGGATCATTTCCACCGGCGTCGATTTCACCCTGTTCGGCTTTGTCAGCCTGCCGGTCAGTGCCACAGATGGGCTCTTCGCGACGCCGGCCGAGAAGGCCTATATCCTCTATGGTCTTCTGATCGGCGTGTCCTTCGGACCCGTGCAGGCGTCGTCGCGATCCTACCTTGCTCGCAGTGTGGAACTGCATGAAGCCGGCCGGTACTTCGGAATCTATGCGCTTTCCGGGCGTGCCACCAGTTTCATGGCGACCTTGTCCTTTTCCCTGCTGACGGCGTGGTCCGGTTCGGCGCGGGTGGGCATGGCGAGTATGTTGATCTTCCTGACGGTGGGCCTTGCTCTCCTCTGGAAGACACCTTATCCGGCAACGGGCACGACAAAGACCTGATAGACCAAATGAAAAAGGGGCCGGACGACTGCTCCTCCGGCCCCTTTTTTGTGGTTCGTCTCCCGCCCGTTAGTGGCGGAAGTGGCGCACGCCGGTGAACACCATGGTCACGCCATGCTCGTCGGCTGCGGCAATGACTTCCTCATCGCGCATCGAGCCGCCCGGCTGGATGACGGCGGTTGCGCCGGCTGCGATGGCTGCCAACAGACCATCTGCAAAGGGATAGAAGGCTTCGGACGCGACCGCAGAGCCCTTTGTCAGGGGCGCTGCCAATCCAAGTGCCTTGGCGGCGTCTTCGGCCTTCAGGGCCGCAATGCGGGCGGAATCGACGCGGCTCATCTGGCCAGCGCCAATGCCAGCCGTCTGGCCATCCTTGGCATAGATGACCGCGTTCGACTTCACATGCTTGGCGATCTTGAAGGCGAACTTCATGTCTTCGAGCTCGACAGCCGTCGGCGCGCGCTTCGTCACCACCTTCAGGTCGAGATCCTCGACCATGACATTATCGCGGGTTTGGACGAGCAGGCCGCCTGACACGGTCTTGGCCATCAGGCCGCGCGCCCGCGGATCCGGCAGGGCGCCCGTGGTCAACAGGCGCAGATTGGGCTTGGCGGCGATGATCGCCTTGGCTTCATCGGTAACCTCAGGTGCGATGATCACTTCGGTGAAGAGCTTGACGATCTCGCTGGCGGTGGCCGCGTCCAGGGTCTGGTTCAGCGCAATGATGCCGCCGAAGGCCGAGACGGAATCACAGGCGAGTGCCCGCTTGTAGGCTTCAACCAAGCTCGAGCCCGTTGCAACGCCGCAGGGGTTTGCATGCTTGATAATGGCGCAGGCCGGGCCGTTTTCTGCCGGGAATTCGGCGACCAGTTCGAAGGCGGCGTCGGTGTCGTTGATGTTGTTGTAGGACAGTTGCTTGCCCTGCAGCAGGGTGGCGGTTGCCACGCCCGGACGGTTGTCGCCGGTCACATAGAAGCCGGCCGCCTGATGCGGATTTTCGCCATAGCGCATCGCTTCCTTGAGGGAGCCACCGACCACGCGGTAGGCCGGCATTTCGATTTCGAGGGCTTCGGCGAACCAGTTCGAGATCGCGGCATCATAGGCTGCCGTGCGGGCATAGGCCTTTGCCGCCAGCTTCTGGCGCTGGGCGTAGGTGGTCTGGCCGTCGTTTTCCGAGAGAGCAGCGATCACCGCGGGATAGTCCGCAGCGTCGGTGACGACCGTGACATAGGCATGGTTCTTGGCCGAAGCGCGGATCATGGCCGGGCCGCCGATATCGATGTTTTCGACCGTCGTCGGGTAGTCGCCACCTGCGGCACGAACCTGCTCGAAGGGGTAGAGATTGATGACCGCGAGATCGATCGCTTCGATGCCGTGAGCCTTCATCGCTTCTACATGTTCTGCATCATCACGGATCGACAGCAGGCCGCCATGCACCTTCGGATGCAGTGTCTTCACCCGGCCATCCATGATCTCCGGGAAGCCGGTGATTTCGGAGACGTCGATGACCGGGAGGCCTTCGGCGGCGAGCGCCTTGTGGGTGCCGCCGGTCGAGAGGAGACGCACACCGCGCTCATTCAAGCCTCTGGCAAAGTCAACGATGCCAGTCTTGTCGGAGACGGAGAGCAGGGCCGTGCGCACGCGCACGAGGTCTGGTGCGGGGATCTTCTTTGAAACGACGGCCATGGTTCATCTCCGAGCTTGCGAGGCGCGCCCGGAAGGTGACGTGGGCACGATGCGGGCGCCCTAGCACAGCTTCCCGCGAGAGGAAACCTTCGCGAGGCTTCTCTCAGGCGTGATGGGCCAGAAACCAGCGTATCTCCGGTCCGGCAAAGCGGATTTCGATCTGTTGCGAGGGCCGGATACCGGAGACGTCTGCAAAGAAGACGTCTTCTTCAATCGTCAGCTCTCCGACGGGGATCGAGAAGTCCCAGCTTTCTCCGTCCGGTGCAAGCAGCCGCACTTTCCTGGGGTCCAGCTGTTCGAGAACGATCGAGGGATGGATGTGGAAGCGGGCGATGGCTTGGGCTGGCGGCATGTCCGGGATCGGCTGTCCGTCCGGCTGCAACAGTCGGTCGCGACCGGCAATTTTTGTTCCTGGCTGATTGATGCGGATTTCCCGTTCATGCAGGAGCCCGAAACGTTTGACATAGCCGTCATGGCGCGCCGACAGCCGGTCGCTACCATCAGGTCCAGACTGGCGATCGACATCCACGACGGAGGGTCCGGCGGTGAGGATCGGGCCCAGATAATCCGACTGCGTGACCCGTGCCGACGAGACATCACCCACCGAGACCGTGCTGTGGGCGGCGGTCGTGCGTGCCATCTGCCGCAGTTTTTCACCGGCAAAGCGCGGTAGTCCGCTGTTGATGATGAAGCGATTGCGGCCGGACGACAGCTCGAAGGACAGGCAACCGGCATGGGCCGTCGTCGACAGCCTCATCGAGTTTGGTTTGCCTGTATCAACCAGGAGGACGGTCTCGCCGCCCGATAGTCGGTGATAGCCGCCATGCGGCAAGGCCTTGAAGGGCTGGCCCGCCGTCTCATCGTAGCGCAGCACGCTCATCAGGTCGGTCGCGAGCGTCGAACTGGCACCGTTGAACAAGGCCAGATCTCCGCCGCTGTGGCGAAAGAAACGGACCGCAGGATACATGCGGTCAATGACGGAAATGAGCCTTTGCGGCAGGTCGTGGCCGAGATTGATGTAGGTCTGGCGCAGGGGCAGCAGGTCAAAGAGCAGATCGACGCAAGCCTGCGGATTGCGCGAGATATGTGTTCCGTCCGGCAGGATCTGGCGCTCCAGTTCCCGGTCGAGCTGGCGGCCGGTGCGGCGGATGATCGACGACCGTGCTTCGGTCGAAACCGAGGCCATGGCAAGCGCAATCCGCGCCTTCAGGCGTGGCAGACCTTCGGGCAGATAATCAACGCGGCGCTGCAGATACCGCACCTGATGGCTCAGCGATCCGATGAAGCGCCGGTAAAATCCGACTTCCGCCTCCTGGAGGACCACCGGTGAGTGGGAGAGCCAACTGATGATGCGGCGTGAAACGACATCCGGGTCCCAGGCGATCCCCGTCGCGCGTGCGCCATGCAGGCCGATCCACTGGTCGACAATCCAGCGAGCGTTTTCACAGGCCATCGCGGTCTTGTCCGCCCGGATGTGGCGCAACCAGCCGAAACCATGGAGGCGAATGGCAAACTGCTGACTGGGAAGCTCCTGCGAAAAGGGCGATTCACGGCCTGAATCGAGCACGCGCCCCGCGAGAGGATAACGACCCTGCAGGATTTCTTCGGCAACGAACGGGTCCACCGCGCGCAGATCGGTTGGGGCGACGACGACCCGAGATATGCGGAAGCTGCCGATGCCGAGGAGCGACGGCACGGCGAGCGCCACCGCCCGCCGCGTACGGCGCCATGTCTCATCGACATACAGGCCAATCAGTTTCCGACGGTCGGTTATCCGCATTCTTGTTCCTGTTACCGCAATCTTCCTGATCGGGCGTTCCATTGACCAAGCTGGTCGGGAAGCCAGGACTTGACGAGGACGTCCGGCGAAAGGGTTACCGCAGACGCAATTGCGACGGACAGCGTCACGAAGCACGAGCCGGGCGCGCTGGAAACGCCCGGTTGAATATTCTAACAAGTTTATTCAGATATTCGTTAAGTTTTAGCAATCACGCAGGCGTAGAAACCGTCTAGGCCGCCCTGATCTGCCAACATGGCGGGCGTGGTGCGAAATTCGCCTCGCGCCGTGATTGCCTCTTCGAGGCCAACCCAGTTTTGCGGATCTACCGGCACGATCCTGAGCTCGGGATGATCGGACAACACCCTGTCGATCAGCATCTCGCCCTCGATGGGATCGATGGAGCAATTCGAAAATACGATTGTGCCGCCCGATTTCAGCAATGTGACAGCATGGCGGAGCAATTTCTCTTGCAGGGACGCAAGCTTTGCGATGTCGGCGCTGTCCTTGGTCCAGAGGACGTCGGGATGGCGGCGGGTCGTGCCGGTCGAGGAGCAGGGGGCGTCGAGCAGAATTGCGTCGAAACCTTCTGCGTCCTCAATGTCGAGCAGGTTGACGCAACGCGTCTCGGCCTCGAACTTCAGTCGTTCAAGGTTGGCTGCAAGTCTGCGAAGCCTGGATTGCGACTGCTCGATCGCGGTTACCTCGGCGCCGGCCAGCACGAGCTGCGCCGTCTTGCCGCCTGGTGCGGCGCAGAGGTCAGCAACTCGCTTGCCCTGCAGCGGGCCAAACAGCTGCGCCGGGATCGAGGCTGCCACGTCCTGCACCCACCAATCGCCCGCCTCGAATCCTTCCAGCGCCGTGATGGTGCCCTTGAACGGATCCAAACGCACGGTGCCGGTCGGCAGAACGCGTCCACCTAGGGTCTCGGCCCACTTGGCGGGATCCGCTTTTACGGTCAGATCGATCGTCACAGGGTCGAGTTGGGCTGCAGCGATGGCCAGCGCATGATCCTCGCCATAGACCTCGGTCAGGCGGTCGAGAAACCAGTCGGGCATGCAGGGAACGTCCGAGACATACTCGAGCAAAGCCTGTTTTTCGCGGCCGATGCGGCGCAGGATCGCATTCACCAGCTTGGCGAAGCGGCGGTTGCGCGGATCGCGGTTTGCCTGCTCGACGGCGAGGTCGACCGCTGAGTGATCCGGAATGTCGAGATAGATCATCTGGGTCGCGGCAACGATCAGCAGGTGATGCAGGGCGCGTGCGCCTTCCGGAAGCGGGCTGTCAAGCAGCTCCCTCAGGATGAGTTCCAGGCGGGGCAGGTGTCGCAGGGCCGTCTGAAGGATGGCGCGTACCAGAGCACGGTCGGCATCGTTCAGAGCCGTAAAGGCCGGGTTGCCGTGTTCAGCGTCCAGCATGCCGTCGAGCGATGTCTTGCGGTCGATCACGGCGGCGAGGATGCGGCTTGCCGCCATGCGGGCGTCGAGACCCGGCTTTGCCTCAAGCTCGGGACGTTGCCGCTCGCCGCCGCTCCTCGGTCCATTACCCTTCGACTTCGGCTTGCCTGGATGTCTGTCGTTCAAGACCACGGTCCTTTGGATGAATCGGCGGAGCCGCGTCCCCAGCCGGTGCTGGGAACGGAACGCGCCTTGCGCGTTGCCTTAACAGCGGGTTCGGGCTGCGTCGATCCCCCCTGGCCGATATCGGTCATGGCCAGCAGGGCCTCGATGCGATTGCGGGTGTCCGGGTGGGTCGAGAAGAGGTTGTCCATCCGTCGGCCGCTCAAGGGGTTGATGATGAACATATGCGCGGTCGCCGGATTGCGCTCGGCCTCGATGTTTTCGATGCGGGATGCGTCGCCAGCGATCTTCTGCAAGGCTGATGCGAGCCAGCGGGGTTGGCCGCAAATTTCCGCTCCCCGACGGTCTGCGGCGTATTCACGGGTGCGGCTGATCGCCATCTGGACCAGCATCGCTGCCAGCGGGGCCACGATCATGGCGATGATCACGCCGATGAAACCGAGCGGATTGCGGTTGTCGCGGCCGGAAAAGAGGAAGGCAAAGTTCGAGAGCATCGAAATCGCACCGGCGAGCGTCGCCGTGATCGTCATGGTCAGCGTGTCGCGGTTTTCGATATGGGCCAGTTCATGGGCCATGACGGCAGCCACTTCCTCGGGCGTCAGGCGCTGCAGCAGGCCGGTTGATGCCGCGACTGCGGCGTTTTGCGGGTTGCGGCCGGTGGCGAAGGCATTGGGCTGCGGGCTGTCGAAGACATAGACCTTCGGCATTGGCAAGCCGGCCTTCGCGACGAGATCGCGAACCAGGAGATAGAATTCCGGCGCTGTGCGCTCATCGACCTCCTGCGCCCGGTAGGCGCGCAGCACCATGCTGTCGGAGTTCCAATAGGAAAAGAAGTTCATCCCAGCCGCGACCAGGAAGGCGATCATCATGCCGCCACGGCCGCCGATCAGGAAGCCGACGCCCATGAAGAGGGCAGTCATGAAAGCGAGCAGCATCGCAGTGCGCATGGTGTTCATGTCGTGATCCTCCGGCCTATGATGCGGCAACGCAGCCGTTGCCGTTTTCGCCTGTTGATTTAAAAAGCAGGCGACCCAATTTCAATGCACGGGCAGAAATAGCGTATCCGAGGTTGCTTACCATGCAAGACGAGCAAGACCCAACACCCGCCGTCGAAGAGCCGCCGCGCGAACTGAGCCCGGCTGCCCGACGGGCGCTGGCCGAGGCGGAAGAGCGTCGCAGCAAGGATGCCCAGGCAAAGCCGGCTCCCGAGATCGGCGGACGCGGTGGTGCCGATCCGGCGCGGTTTGGCGACTGGGAGATCAAGGGTCGGGCGATCGACTTCTGATAAGAAAAAATACCTATTGTGATCTTATCTGTTCGGGAATATGTTCCTTTTTATGGGCAGATTTCCGATCTTTACGATTTGTTTCCTGATGTTGGCACTCGGAGGCCAGTCCGAAGCCGCTTCCCACTTCATTGCGGGGCCGGTTGAGGCTGAGGTTGTGCGCGTCATTGATGGCGATACCGTGCTTGTGGAAGCCATGCCTTGGCCGGATCATCGGATCAGTACCTATGTGCGCCTTCGTGGTATCGACGCTCCGGAGTTGAAGTCGAGATGCGCTGCGTTTCGAGCTTCAGCCCGCCAGGCCTAAGAACACCTCATGGCCCTGATGGACGGGCAGACACGGGTGACACTGACGGCAATTTCCGGTGACAAGTATTTTGGTCGGGTGGTTGCCGATCTTAATCTTGGCGATGGACGCCGGCCGGCCGGCCTGCTTCTTGAGCAAGGCTTGGTCGAACCCTACGTGGGTAAGGCGAAGCCGAAGCGGCCTTGCCCGAATTGAGGTAGTCGCCGTTGGGTACGGCGTGCCGGGATCACTGGCCGAGATAGATCAGGCGTGATCCGCCGGCATCGCTGAGGAAATGGCGTCCCAGGTGTCCGATCCCATCCTGGATATCAGCGACAATTGCAGCCTTGAGCGCGCTTGCGTCGCGGGATCTGATCGCATCCATCGCTTCGGCGTGGCGATCGATGCGATAGCTCTCCTCGAGGTTTGCGGTTGCGAGCCGCATGAAGGGGCCGAGACGCAGCCAGACCGATTCCATCAGGTCGAGGAGGACCGTGCCGGCATTCGGCTCATACATCGTCCGGTGAAAGAGGAAATTCAGTTCTGTGGAGCGCAGGAGATCGTCGGCGGCATAGGCCTCGCCGATGGCGGTGTCGATGCTTTCCAGATGCTTCAGGCGGTCTTCGTCGATATGCGGCAGCGCGCGTTCGGCGGCAAGCGGCTCCAGCGCCATGCGGGCCGCGATGATTTCTTCGAACTTTTCCGGTGTCATGCGGGGTACGCGAACGCGGCGATTGTCGAGATGTTCGAGGGCGCCCTCAGCCACGAGGCGATGCAGAGCCTCCCGGATGGGCATGGTGCTGACGCCGAGATCTGCCGCCACGCCCTGGATGGTAATGGCAAGGCCAGGTGCGACCGCGCCACACATCACACGGGCCCGCAGGGTGCGATAGACCCGCTGCTTGACCGATTCCTCCGCCCTGCGCTCGGCTGATGCCATGACTTGACCAGATCCATGCTTCCTCGCTCTAACTATAGATGAGCGCGCAAGTGGCGGTACATGCATATTTTACCCTGACGGCATTGCATCCCTTGAAATTTGATCAAAGTGGCATTTGGTATAGGCAAACGCGCACGTGCTGCGTCGCGCCCATGACGTGCCTCGTTCGGGGCCCAAGGACTGACCATGACAGAGAAAACCATCGGCATCCTCGTAACCGGCCACTCGCCGGCCGAACTGGCGGACACCTACGGCAATTATGCCGACATGTTCGCGCGCCTGCTCGGCAGTTTCGACTTTACGTTCAAACGCTACTTCGTGGTCGACGGAGAATTTCCTGCGGCGCCAGATGAGGTCAATGGCTGGCTGTTGACCGGTTCGAAATTTGGGGTCTACGAAGAGCACGAATGGATCCGCAGGCTTGAGCAATTTATTCGCGACGTGCATGCCGCCAAGGTGCCGATGGTCGGGATCTGTTTCGGGCATCAGGTCATGGCCAAGGCGCTCGGCGGCCATGTCGAGAAGTTCAAGGGTGGCTGGTCTGCCGGCCCCGTCACCTACAAGCGGTCAGATACGGGTGAGGAGCAGGTTCTGCTCGCCTGGCACCAGGACCAGGTTCTGACGGTTCCAGAAGGTGCCGAAGTCATCGGCAAGACCGAGGCCTGCGAGAATGCCGTGATCCGCTACGGGGACTGGGGGCTGTCCTACCAGCCGCATCCGGAGTTCACGCCCCGGTTCTTTGAGGGCCTGGCTGAAGCGCGCAAGGCAGCCATTCCCGAAAGCCTGTTCGAACGGGTGAAAACAGTGGATGTGCCGATTGCCACCGATCGCATCGCCCAGGAAATCGGTGAATTCCTCAACCGCGATCGCTAGCGGCTTCAGCGATCGAGCCCGTCGCCCCAGCTTTCCCTGACATAGGCCTCGAAGAAGTCGGAGAAGGTGGCGACCCTGAGTGGAAGGTGCTCGTAGGGCGGATAATAGAGCGTCAGCCAGATCTCTGGCGTCGTCCAACCGGGCAGGACCTCAACGAGCCCGCCTGACCGCAGGTGGTCCTCGACGATAAAGCGGGGCAGGAGCACAATGCCTTCGCCGGCTGCTGCCAGATCCCCGAGAAAGTCCCCGTTGTTGATCGAAAACCGGCCGTGCGCTTCAATGTTGCGGGTTTGCCCGTTGCGGTTCAATTCCCACACTTCCGTCTTCGAGTGATCGTCGTAGCTCAGGCATTCCAGGTTCACCAGATCCTCGGGCTGCTGCGGCGTTCCGTGCTCCGCGAGGAAGGCCGGGGAGGCAACGAGCAGGCGGGGGACAGGCCTGATCTTTCGCCAGATCGTCGATTTGTCGGTTGGCGGGCCGGAGATGCGGATCGCGAGGTCGTAATCCTCCTGAACGATATCGACGAAACGGTCGGAGAGATCGATTGCGACGCTGGTCTTCGGGTGAATGATGGAGAATTGGCTGAGCACACTCGGCAGGACTTTCATGCCGAGCGACATGGGTGCGGAGACCCGAAGCGAGCCGGCTGTCACCTTTTGCAGGTCCCGGGTCTCTTCTGTCGCACGAGCCAGTCCCTCGACGAGCGGAGCAACGCGCGCTGCATAGGCCGCTCCTGCTGACGTCAGGGAGACCTTGCGGGTGGTGCGCAGCAAAAGCTGGACGCCGAGCCTATCTTCCAAGGCGGAGACGGTTCGCGTGACCGATGCTGGCGTACTGGCCAGCAGCCGGGCCGCTCCAATGAAGCTGCGCTGGCTGGCGACGGCGAGGAAGGTGCGGATCGATTCCAGTTCGCCCATGAAATTGTTGCTCCAGATGCAATAATATCCCTGACATTATGATTATTCTCAACCGATAATCCAGGTCCCATATTGGCTCCAACAGAACAGCACCGGCAATCACGCCGGGAAAGGATCAGAGCCATGCTTACCCAGATCAAAGGCCTGCACCACGTCACCTCGATGGCTGCCGATGCGCAGGACAACAACCACTTTTTCACCAAGACTCTCGGTCTGCGGCGGGTCAAGAAGACCGTCAATTTCGACGCGCCGGATGTTTATCACCTGTACTACGGCGATGAGGTCGGCAATGCCGGCTCCGTCATGACCTATTTCCCCTTCCAGAACATGGGCAAGGGTGCGCGCGGCGCCGGCGAAGTGGCGGAAACGGTGTTTTCCGTTCCGCAGGGTACACTTGGTTACTGGCAGGAAAGGCTGGCCCAGGAAGGCGTCAAGGAGCTCGCGCCTTATTCGCTGTTCGGCGAAAACCGGCTGCGGTTTGCCGGCCCGGATGGTGACGGTTTCTCGCTGGCTGAGGTCGATGGCGATAGCCGCGTGCCGTTTGCCGGCGGCCCGGTCGGCGTCTCGGAAGGCATTCACGGTTTTCGTGGCGTGACCATGCGCCTGCGGGATGAAGGTGCCACCGGTGAACTTCTGAAGTTCATGGGTTACCAGGCTGTCGACAAGCAGGGAGAGTTCGTTCGCTACGCCGTGCCGGGTGGCAATGGTGCAGACTATATCGATCTCGAAGTGCTGCCGGGTGCTAACCGTGCCGCGCAAGGGGCCGGGTCGGTGCACCATGTCGCCTTTGCCGTGGACGATCGAGCAGCCCAGCTCGAAGTGCGCAAGGCGCTTCTCGACACTGGCTATCAGGTCACGCCGGTCATCGACCGCGACTACTTCTGGGCGATCTATTTCCGCACACCGGGTGGTGTGCTGTTCGAAATCGCCACGAACGAACCCGGCTTCAACCGCGACGAGGATACGGCCCATCTCGGTGAGGCGCTGAAGCTGCCGACCCGCTACCAGCAGTATCGCTCGCAGATCGAGGCCCATCTGCCTGTGATCACGGATTGAACCATAGACCAAGTGCAGGGCAGGCGTCGGCCCATCGCCGGCGTCGCCTTCGCGACGGAGGATATCATGTCGACTGCAAGCTATATCCATCACTACAAGGCCCCGAAGGGCTCAGCCCCGCTGGTCTTCACCTTCCATGGAACCGGTGGTGACGAGCATCAGTTTCCTGGGCTGATCCAGCGTATTCTGCCGGATGCCGGTGTCGTCTCACCACGCGGTGACGTCTCCGAATACGGGGCCAACCGCTTCTTCCGCCGAACCGGCGAGGGTGTCTATGACATGGCGGATCTGGCACTCAGGACACAGCAGATGATCGCGTTCATCCGGGCGCATAAGGGGAAGCATCCCGATCGGCCGGTTTATGGGCTCGGCTATTCCAACGGGGCCAATATTCTCGCGTCGGTGCTGTTCGAGGCACCGGATCTGTTCGAGCGCGTGGTGCTGATGCATCCGCTCATCCCGTTTCAACCGGCATCACAGCCTGGTCTGAAGGGTGAAAACGTGCTGATCACCGCCGGCCAGCGGGACCCGATCTGCCCGCTTCCGCTGACGGAGGCGCTGGCGACCTATTTCAACGCCCAGGGTGCTGCGGTCGAGACGTTCCTGCATGCCGGGGGCCACGAGGTCTCGCAAGGTGAGATCGAGGCGCTGACCCGCTTCCTGCAGAGCTGACACATCTTCGATCGGCGGGTGACCGGTTGCAACCGGTCACCCGCCGATCTTGATCACGGCTTTGATCAGGCCAGTCTTTTCGCTCGCCCAACGCGGTAGGTCCCTGGCTACATGATCCAGTGTGGTTCGATGGGTGATCAACTGCTCCACCGGCACCGAGCCATTGGCGATCGACTGCCGGACATGGTCGAAATCGACCCTCGTCGCATTGCGGCTGCCGATCAGCATCATCTCGCGCTTGTGGAATTCCGGGTCGGAGAAGGTGATGTCTTCCTTGACGACGCTGACCAGAACCAGGCTTCCGCCATGGGCGACGAAGAGGAAGGCTTTTTCCATCGAGGCGCGGTAGCCAGTTGCGTCGAAGACGGTGTCGAAGCCGTCGCCGCCGGTCAGTTCCGCGACCTTTGCTTCCACACCGTCGCCCGCCAGGATGCCGGAGGAAAAACCGAGCCGTTCGGAGGCCATAGCGAGCCGTTCCGGGCTGGTGTCCAGCAAGGTTACCTGATGCCCGGCGATGCGGGCGAAGATGGCCGTGCCGAGCCCGATCGGCCCTGCACCAATAACGAGGGAACGCGAGCCGGAGGGTGTCATGGATCGGCGCACGGCATGGGCACCGATCGCGAGGAATTCGACGGTTGCTGCCGCTTCCAGCGACAGGTTGCCTGCCGGATAAAGGTTTGATGCCGGTACGACGATTTCCTCGCACATGGCGCCGTCCGTATGGACACCCAGAACACGGATTGCCGTGCAGCAGTTCGGCTTGTCCTTGCGGCAGGCAATGCAGGTTCCGCAGGCGATGTAGGGATTGACAATGACAGGCGTGCCTGCGACCAGGTTGACGCCTTCCCCGGCCTCTGCAACGACCGCTGATATCTCGTGACCCATAACGCGCGGATATTCGAGGAAAGGATGCTTGCCCTCGAAGATATGGTAGTCAGTACCGCAGATGCCGACATGGCTGACTTTCAGCCGCGCCTCACCCGGTCCGGGCTTTCCGGGCCTCACGCGCTCGACGATATCAAGCTGACCGGGTTKAACGCAGAGCGCGGCTTTCATCRCGTGGTCCTTTCGGCAAACAGGCACTGTTTTGGAGTGGATTGCGGGAGTGGGTCTCTTACCCTCCCCCGCCTCGGTCCTATCGACTGCCGCGACGGCGCCGCTGGACGAAG
>NNBU01000072.1_pt1 | contig 43552 bp, 34 predicted proteins | sample 1173781 | NCBI WGS metagenome assembly NNBU01 (sample SAMN07173937, study PRJNA388173) | plant metagenome | biome: Plant school; feature: Soil; material: Symbiotic tissue of Blasia pusilla L.; isolation source: symbiotic tissue sample KVJ2 | host: Blasia pusilla | place: Norway: Troms, Kvaloya...
TTAGCGGTAAGAATGTGGAAGTGCAGCAATGTATGTAGCCGAGCCGTGCTAACAGACCGAGGGCTTGACCTCACAACTTATTTGGTTTACTAACTAATTCGCGTTACTTGCAGTCTTCAGGGTCTCTGACTCAACAGTTTTTCCTGGTGTCTATTGCGCGGTGGAACCACACTGAACCCTTCCCGAACTCAGAGGTGAAACGCTGCTGCGGCCACGATAGTTTAGGGGTAGCCCTACGCAAAAATAGCTCGATGCCAGGATTCATCATTTCACATACAAAACCACCTCATAATTTAATGAGGTGGTTTTGTTATTTTAAGAACCTACATCTCAAACAATCAAATTAATAAATTCGTCACTGGATTGATTCTCTTTTTAAGGGATGAACTGTATATGTTGTGCTTACTCATAAGAACAAGCATCATCGTATGCAAAAAAAAGCCAATGATACTATGTTCGAGGAACTAATGGCGATCGCAGCCACTGCCAATATGACCAATCCCTTGCCAATGGTTATCAGATTCCGATGGACGAGAAATTCAAGAGGTAGGAGTATAGCCTTGTCTATCCCTGCTTAAAAATAAGGTTTAGCAAAATTATTTACTATGCCCAAGGTTCAGATTAACGGGATTGATTTGTTCTACGACATTAAGGGAACGGGTGAGCCTTTACTATTAATAGCTGGCTTCCTTTGTGATCATGCTTATTGGTCGCTGATCATGCCATCTCTAGTTTCGCAATATCAAGTAATTCGCTTGGACAACCGAGGTATGGGGAGAAGTTCTGCTCCCGAAAGCCCTTATACTCTGAATCAGATGGCTGGTGACATTGCAGGATTGCTCGATCACATCGGAATTAATGAGGTGCATTTAGCAGGTCATTCAATGGGTAGTCAGATAGCCCAAGAGCTAGTCTTAGCATACCCTGAAAAGGTAAAAAGTCTGATGCTACTCTCATCTTTGGCAAAGGGTGATGCATTGTTCAACAGCATCATCGAGACTTGGGGCGAACTTTCTAGTAATGTAGACCTAAAACTTTATGAAAAAGTCGTATTGCCCTGGATATTTACAGATGCATTCTACTCGATTCCTGGAATGATTGAAGGTCTGATTGAATTTGCCATCAGATATCCTTTCCCACCTGCAACTCATTCACTTTATTATCACAGCCAAGCTATCCTCGGTAGTGACACAACAAATCGTCTCCAAGAAATTCATTGTCCTACCTTAGTTGTGGTTGCTAAACAGGATATTCTCACTCCGTTAAAGTTTTCTCAGCAACTTGTTGAAGGTATTGCCAATGCTGAACTTGTAGTCATCGAGAGTGGTGGTCATGGCTTCTTAATTGAGTCGCCTGATGTTGTGGTTTCAGCTATGCTTAATTTTTTGGGGAAGTTGAAGCCAGCTTATACCAAGTTTTGATTATTAAGAGAATTTACCAAAACCACCGCCACCAGGAGTTTCTATCACAAAAACATCTCCAGTTTTCATCTCTGCTATTGCTGTGCTGTCTAAATTCTCTTCAATTCCGTTCTGACGTTGTATCCAGTTGCGTCCTACTTTTCCTGCTTCCCCACCGTTTAATCCAAAGGGAGGAACCAGCCGATGATTAGAAAGAATATTAGCTGTCATGGGTTCTAGAAATCGAATGCGGCGAACAACTCCATTACCACCCGAATACTTTCCTTTGCCACCACTATTGAGACGAAGACTAAAGCTTTCTAAAAGTACAGGATAACGGGTTTCTAAAACTTCTGGATCGGTCAAGCGGGAGTTAGTCATGTGAGAATGAACACCATCAGTTCCATCAAAATCAATTCCTGCGCCAGAGCCGCCGCAGATAGTTTCATAATATTGATATTGCTCACTACCAAAAGTAAAATTATTCATCGTTCCTTGAGAAGCAGCCATGATACCTAAAGCACCATATAAAGTATCGACAATGGTTTGAGAAGTTTCTACATTACCCGCTACTACTGCTGCTGGATAGGTTGGGTTGAGCATACAGCCAACCGGGATAATAATTTCTAGAGGATTAAGACACCCGGCATTGAGAGGGATATTGTCATCAACTAAAGTTCGGAAGACATATAAGACTGCTGCTTGAGTCACAGCTTTAGGAGCATTAAAATTACTATTTAATTGTCCAGATGTCCCAGTAAAATCAATGATAGCATTGCGGTTTTCTGGGTGAATCGTCACTTTAACTTGAATTTGTGCTCCATTATCCATTTTATAAGTAAATGAGCCATCCTTCAAAACTGCGATCGCTCGTCTCACAGACTCCTCAGCATTAGCTTGGACAAATGTCATATAAACTTGAACAGTATCGAGCTTGTATTGTGAAACCATTTTAGAAAGTTCTTTAACTCCCCGTTCATTTGCGGCAATTTGTGCTTTGAAATCAGCTATATTTTGGTCAGGGTTACGAGCAGGGTAAGTATGATTTGACAGGTGCTGTCTGACTGCGAATTCTCGAAAATTTCCCTCTTCCACCAAGAGGAAATTATCAAAAATAATTCCTTCTTCTTCTACTGTGGTACTGTGGGGAGGCATGGAACCGGGAGTAATTCCACCAATGTCTGCTTGGTGTCCACGAGAAGCAACAAAAAAGAGGGGAGTGAGAAGTTGAGTATTTTCACAACTCTCTAAAAAAACAGGGGTAATTGCAGTTACATCAGGGAGATGTGTTCCACCGTTATAGGGATTATTAGATAAATAGACATTTCCTTGTTTTATGGTGTCACCTTTATCGTTAATTAAACTGCGGACACTTTCACTCATTGAGCCTAAATGTACAGGAATATGAGGGGCATTTGCTACTAATAATCCTGATGAGTCAAAAATAGCGCAGGAAAAATCCAGCCTTTCTTTGATATTCACAGATGTTGCTGTGTTTTGTAACACTATTCCCATTTGTTCGGCAATAAATTGATAGAGATTTTTGAATATTTCTAAGCGGACGGGATCGGGTTGAGATGTTGTGTACATTTTTAATTCCTTAAAAAAATTGCTTCAGAAGTGTGACTCGCCACAAAGCGTAAATATAACTGAATGTAAGAGTCCATAAATGGATAGCTTTTTTATTGGAAAACTGTGTTGAACTTAATGTAGCGAGGGTGAGTATTTTCAGCACAACAGCCAATTTATAGATGTTCTAAAATTAGATGGTTTCGTTCAGTTAATCTAGCGTTCCAGTTAGGTTCAACGACAATTGTGCTAATTTTTTCGACAACGATCGCAGGGCCATTAATACTATCTTCTGGTTGTAAATTTTTCCGCAGATAAACAGGAGTGTCATACCATCTATCAGCAGTAAACATTCTCACTGTCTCAACAGATGTAGGAGCTTCATCTAAAGGGTGATTACGAATAATTAAGGGTTCTTCAGGAGTATCCAATTTCTGAATTACTTCCACTGAAGTAGATTCGACAATTAAGTTTTTTTCTAATTGAATAAAACCATAGCGAGATTGATGTTCAATCTCAAATTCTTGTCGCATTATTGCCACATTACCAGTAAAATTAACGGTTAATGTAGAGTTAGTACCATCATATTTCAAGTTAGCTTTTCGGATTACTTCTATTTGACTCAGTGCTTCATTTATTTCACTTCTAGCTTGAGTTTCTAAAGTCTCCATTAACTTCTGTAATTTAGGGATTAATCTTTGAGTTAAAGGTTGTTCAACTCCCCCTTCTCTAATTGCTCTGACATCAGCTAATCCCATTCCATAAGCAGAAAGAACACCAGCATAAGGATGTAAAAATATTTTTTTTATTCCCAAAGTATCGGCAATTAAACAAGCAACTTGCCCGCCTGCACCACCAAAACAACACAATACATATTGGGTGACATCGTAACCTCGTTGTAAACTAATCTTTTTAATTGCATTTGCCATATTTTCCACTGCGATCGCAATAAATCCAGCAGCTACTTGTTCGGGATTACAATCATTTAATGTAGTGGCTTTAATGTCTTGGATTAATTGTGTAAATTTCTGAATTACAGTATCTTTATCTAAAGGTAAATTCCCATCAATTCCAAAAACCGAGGGAAAATATTGTGGGTGAATTTTACCTAACATCACATTAGCATCAGTAACCGTTAATGGCCCGCCACGCCGATAACAAGCGGGGCCAGGATTTGAGCCAGCAGATTCTGGGCCAACACGATAACTAGAACCATCAAAGCAGAGAACTGAACCACCAGCAGCAGCAATAGTATTAATTGCTAAGACAGGAACTCGCATTCGCGCCCCAGCAATTTCTGAATCTAGTTGTCGTTCATACTCTCCTTTAAAATGGGCGACATCTGTACTTGTCCCTCCCATATCAAAGGTGATAACTAACTCAAAACCTGCTCTTTTACTAGTTTGCACTGCGCCAACAATACCGCCAGCCGGGCCACTTAAAATACTATCTTTTCCTTGAAATTGTTCGGCTGCGACTAAACCGCCATCAGATTTCATGAACATTAATTTTACTCCGAGTAACTGACTCGCTACTTGGTTGACGTAGCGACGCAGAATAGGAGTTAAATAAGCATCGACTACTGTTGTATCCCCTCTACTAACTAACTTCATTAACGGACTAACTTGATGCGATACAGATATTTGGGTAAAGCCGATTGTTAAAGCAAGCTGGGCTATTTGTTGTTCGTGATTGGGATAGCGATCGCTGTGCATGAAAACAATAGCACAACTCCGAATTCCTGTGTGGTAAACTGCTTGTAAATCACTTCTAACTTGTTCAATATTTACAGGTATTAATTCATTCCCCTTGGCATCGTAGCGCTCATCTATCTCAATCACCTGCTCATAAAGCATGGTTGGTAAAACGATATGACGAGCAAAGATATTAGGACGATTTTGATAGCCAATTCGTAGCGCATCTTTGAAACCTTTGGTAATGAGAAGAACGACGCGATCGCCTTTCCTTTCTAACAGGGCATTTGTTGCTACTGTTGTCCCCATTTTTACCACTTCTATCGCTTCAGGAGGAATGGGTTCGTTACTAGAAATACCCATGATATCCCGAATACCTTGGATGACTGCATCTTGATATTGTTCGGGATTTTCTGAAAGTATTTTGTAGACTATAATCCATTGCTGATTAGGCAAAGTTGTAATTAAAAAACGTTCAGGATATTTTGAGAGTCTATCTATAATTGCTTGATTATTAGTAACAGCGACAATATCTGTGAATGTACCACCCCGATCAGCAAAAAATTTCAACATTACTCTATTTCCTACATTGATTTCAAAAACTAATCAAGCAGATATAATATTATTCTAATGTCAAATAACATCAATATTTTACTTGAGTTAAAAAGTTCACTATATGAGATGATGTTGATAATTAAATAGCTTGCTGGTTTAATGGGATTTCAATTATAAATTCTGTCCCTTGACCAGGAGCAGAAATACATTGTAATTTACCTTGATGTTTTTGGGTAATAATTTGGTAACTAATAGATAAACCTAAGCCAGTACCTTTACCAATTGGTTTGGTAGTAAAGAATGGTTCAAATAAACGCTTTTGTACATCTTCTGGAATGCCCAAACCATTATCGCTAATCCGAATAACTACTTGCTCTTGGTTAGTGAGTTGAGTTTGAATGCAAATTTGCCTTTTGTCGGTTGCAAATGACGGCTGACTAATACTTCTCTCCGAGAGGCTGCGCCAACGACTACGCTCAGTACAAGTAACTAATGACTCTTCTAAAGCATCAATTGCATTTGCCAGAAGATTCATAAATACTTGATTCAGTTGTCCAGGGTAGCATTCTACTAGTGGCAGGTCGCCGTACTCTTTAATGATCTCAATTGTAAAATTATTAGATTTAGCTTTGAGCCTATGTTCTAGAATCATCAACGTATTATCTATACCCTCATGGATATTTACTGCTTTCATTTCTGCTTCATCTAACCGGGAAAAGTTTCGTAGAGATAAGACAATTTCTGTGATTCGTTCGGCACCAACTGTCATCGAAGTTAGCAAGTTTGGTAAGTCTGCAATCAGGAAATTTAAATCGATTGCTTCTGTTTCTTTTTGAATTTCCTTGGCTGGATTAGGATAATTTTGCTGGTATAGTTGCAGCAGTCTCAATAAATCTTGGATATATTGATTGGCGTGGGTGATATTGCCGTAGATAAAGTTGACTGGGTTATTGATTTCGTGCGCTACACCTGCTACCAACTGCCCCAAACTGGACATTTTTTCACTCTGCACTAGTTGAGATGCTAGGTGTTTTGCCTCTTGGCGTAATTGTGCTTCTGAATATCGCAATACTTGCTCTGCTTGTTTGCGCTGGGTAATGTCGTGGAGAATGACGACATACTCTTGAAAATCTTGATGGGGTCGGTCTGAAATGGAAACTTCTAGGGTTCTATTTTTGCCATTGCCAATTAGAGTTTGTTCGCTACGCTTTATCCACTGCTCTGGATAGTAGACTAATGCGGGTAGCCATTTGTTGAGGTGATTTCCCCGCAACTCAGATGGGTTGAGACCAAAGAACGATTCAGTGGCTGGGTTAGCTTGGCGGATAATGCCTTGATCGTCTACGACTAAAATACCATCTTGGGCGACAGTAAAGAGGTGTTCGGCAGATTCTCTGGCTTCTGCGATCGCAACCACTTGAGGTAAACTTGTCCAACAGGCGATCGCTACTCCCACAAATGCCACACTCATTAGCAGCACTACAAATATATTTTCACCCCCCGCAGTTGCCACTTGATTAAGTTGGACACCAAATAACCAGCCAACTCCCACTGCGCTGCACAGTAAAAATATCAGGATACTCACTTGAAGAATTACTGAGTCTTTGATGATGACTACAGAGGGTTTGCGATATTGCCGTATCCACCAACTGGGATGGAACAAAGGGAAATTCACACGGCGAATCACCGCATCAATTCCCAAGACACCAAGGGGAAATAATAGCCCAATTAGTAAGTTGAGCCAACCCCAGGCAAACCCGCCCACCAACAGCACCACAACTTCTAACAGCAAAATGCCTAGAGATAGGCGAGGGAACAAAACTTCTGGGCGATCGCGCCGGAGCCAAAGCCCCAAATGCAGTAACATAAAGGAGACAAACCAACCGATGTTACCAACAGCCACAATTTGCGCTACATCTCCCCAAATCAGATAGATTAAGCACAATACCAGTGTCAATGTCAATGCTGGGACAAACACACCCCGACGTGAGACAACGGAAAACACTGGTGAGATATGTTTATCTAAAGCTAACTGATACAAAATTCGCGGGCAATTAGAAACGACCGTTGCCGAACCTAAAAGACAAGCAGCTACTAGCAAAAAAGAAACACTTACACCAGCGAATTTTCCCCAAAAGGGCAGGGAAGCCGCCGTAAGATTCAGGAAAGCGTTGTCTTTCAGGTTTGGATTTGTTGCTAATCGCATCACTACCCAAGACCCCCCCAAAAAAATTGGTGGCATCATCCAAGCTGCAATCTCCAGAAAACGCAGCGTTTGAGTGGGGTGGCGGCTATCGGCGACAAAGGAAGAAGCTGTTTCACAACTGTAGGTTGCATAAGTGACGAAAAAGAACCACTTTGCCCAATCTACAAAGCTCAAAGATGACCAATTGCTAGGAAAAAACCCAGGACTGGCGGGAGAAAACGCCAACCAGCAAAGACCTTGTACACAGAAGGTCATGAGCAGTCCAAAGGCTGGAATTACAAAAAACAAATGTAAAATACTTAGGGCGCGAGTACCACTAAATGCCACGATAAAGGGCAACAGTGTAAAGCTAATCTCCAGAAATAAGTCTGGACAGGCAATACCCAACGCCTCCAAATTTACCTTGATTAAATCTTTGAGGACGATTGTATTAACTGTCAGGTAGGAAACCCAATTGAGAAGGTATCCAATTGCTGCATAGCGAGCAAGTCCTGGGTAGTGTTGCAGTAGCTTGGTCGCATAATTAGGTGTTCCTCCAGCCACATTCATCAAATGCATACCCAAGCGTTTTACTTGATAGTTGAGCAGCATTCCGAAAATCACCGCAGGTATCCAGACAAAAATAGCTTGGGAACCGAGAGCAGCATGAATTGCTGGAACCAATGCTGTCCAAGAAATATGAGCTGTCAAACCAAAGCCCCAACTTTCAATAACACTTAGGCTTCTAGTCAAGCGAGGGTAAGAAGATTGGCCCAAAGTGGGATGAGCAGGATGGGACATCATTAGCAACGTTGGATGGGATACTGTAATTAAGCTTATTAGCTAGAGTTCCCATCTTCTAAATGTTCTGAACAAAGATTTTTTGCTCATAGTCATATTTAGGTGTTGAGTATATCACCGGAGAAAATTACCTTCACAACACAAGCATTTATTAAGAAGATGTTTTAAAAGTGTTTGGCTGTGATTTTAGGCACTTATTGATCCCCCCTAACCCACGCCAGTCGCTCCACGACAGTTGGTGTTTAAAGGTGGAGCGATCGCCCTTTTTGCTCGACAGTTGGTGTTCAAAGGTGGAATGGTGAGGTTTTGAGGTCGAGTCTAGAGGCGTAGGAGCCTGCGATCGCCACAATCTAATCCTTGATGCAGGCTACATTATTAATTAGCTCGATTTCTCTGCTGCGCGTCCAAGCAGCAACTCGTCGTCAGGCATCACCTCTGTAAAACCCGAAATGACTAACGAAGAACTGCTGCAAATTATTGAACAAGCTGCCAGAGACAAGGTGACAGAATTAGACCTTTCTTACCAAGGCTTAACAACCCTGCCACGGGAATTTGTCCAACTCACCAACCTGCAATCCCTCAACCTCAGCTACAATCAACTGAGCAGTCTGCCAACGAAAATTGTCCAACTCACCAACCTGCAATCCCTCAACCTTAGCTACAATCAACTGAGCAGTCTGCCACCGGAATTTGGACAACTCACCAACCTGCAATCCCTCAACCTTAGCTACAATCAACTGAGCAGTCTGCCACCGGAATTTGGACAACTCACCAACCTGCAATCCCTCAACCTCAGCGACAATCAACTGAACAGTCTGCCACCAGAAATTGTCCAACTCACCAATCTGCAATCCCTTCACCTCTACAACAATCAACTGAGCAGTCTGCCACCGGAATTTGGACAACTCATGAATCTGCAATCCCTCCACCTTTACAACAATCAACTGAGCAGTCTGCCACCAGAAATTGTCCAACTCACCAACCTGCAATCCCTCGACCTCAGCTACAATCAACTGAGCAGTCTACCACCGGAATTTGGACAACTCACTAATCTGCAAACCCTCCACCTTAGCAGTAATCAACTGAGCAGTCTGCCACCGGAAATTGGACAACTCACCAATCTGCAATCCCTCCACCTCTACAACAATCAACTAAGCAGTCTGCCACCGGAAATTGGACAACTCACCAATCTGCAATCCCTCCACCTCTACAACAATCAACTAAGCAGTCTGCCACCAGAAATTAGACAACTCACTAACCTGGAATCCCTCTACATCAGCAACAATCGACTGAGTAATCTGCCATCGGAAATTGTCCAACTCACCAATCTGCAATCCCTCCACCTCTACAACAATAAACTAAGCAGTCTGCCACCAGAAATTAGACAACTCACTAACCTGCAATCCCTTCACCTCTACAACAATCAACTGAGTAGTCTGCCACCGGAATTTGGACAACTCACCAACCTGCAATCCCTCTACCTCAGCTACAATCAACTGAGCAGTCTGCCACCAGAATTTGGACAACTTACCAATCTGCAATCCCTCCACCTCTACAACAATCAACTGAGCAGTCTGCCACCGGAAATTAGACGACTCACCAACCTGCAATCCCTCTACCTCTACAACAATCAACTGAGCAGTCTACCACCGGAATTTGGACAACTCACCAATCTGCAATCCCTCCACCTCAGCAACAATCAACTGAGCAGTCTGCCACCGGAATTTGTCCAACTCACCAACCTGCAAACCCTCTACCTCAGCAACAATCAACTGAGCAGTCTGCCACTGGAAATTGTCCAACTCACCAACCTGCAAACCCTTGACCTCGTCGGTAATCAACTGACGATGCTGCCAGCAGAGATTGGTCAACTCATTAACCTTAGTGGGCTTTACCTCAGCAACAATCCTTTAGAATCACCTCCCCCAGAAATTATAAGCAAAGGGTTTAGAGCAATTCTGGACTTTTACAGGCAACAGCTAGAACAAGAAAGCGATCACCTCTACGAAGCCAAATTACTCATAGTGGGAGAAGGTGGTGCAGGTAAAACTACGCTAGCCAAAAAAATTCAAGACAAAAAATATACGTTACAACAAGATGAAAATACCACCGAAGGCATTAATATTATTCAATGGAAGTTCTTGCTTGACAATAACAGACAATTTCAGGTCAACATTTGGGACTTTGGTGGTCAAGAAATTTACCATGCTACCCACCAATTTTTCCTCACAAAACGCTCTCTTTATGTCTTGGTTGCTGATACTCGCAAAGAAGACACAGATTTTTACTACTGGTTAAATGTGGTTGAGTTGTTGAGCGGTAATAGTCCTTTGTTAATTGTCAAAAATGAAAAGCAGGAGCGCAAACGAGAAATAAACGAGCGGGAGTTACGGCGCGAATTCACTAATTTTAAGGAAACACTTACTACAAACCTAGCGACTGATCGCGGTCTGCCAGAAATCTTAAATAAAATTAAGCATTATATTACTAACCTACCTCATGTAGGAATAGAACTTCCTAAAACCTGGGTGAAAGTGCGAGAAGCTTTAGAAGGTAACTCTCGCGAATATATTAGCTTGGAAGAATATCTAAACATCTGTGAGCAACATGGTTTTACTAAACAGGAGGATAAACTCCAACTCAGTGACTATCTGCATGATTTAGGTGTATGCCTTCACTTCCAAGATGATGACTTTTTAATAAAAACCGTGATTCTCAAGCCCACTTGGGGTACAGATGCCGTTTACAAAGTGTTAGATAATCCACAAGTAATTCAAAACCTGGGTAAATTTGATCGCAATGATTTAAAAAATATTTGGCACGAAAACAAATATGCCAATATGCGACCAGAACTGTTGCGGCTAATGATGAAATTTAAACTGTGTTACGAAATACCTAGTCGTCCCGGCACTTATATCGCACCTCAATTACTCTCTGTCAACCAACCTTATTTCAATTGGGATGAATCCAATAACCTAATCTTGCGTTATAAATATGACTTCATGCCGAAAGGTATTCTCACCCGCTTTATAGTTGAAATGCACTCTGATATTGAACAACAAATCCTAGTTTGGAAAACAGGCGTTGTTCTTGCTAAAGACCAAACCCGTGCTGAAGTGATTGAACACTATAATCAACGAGAAATTAAAGTCCGCGTAGCAGGAAAAGACAAGAAAGAACGGCTAGCAGTTATCATCCATGAACTAGAAAAAATTCATAACTCTTACGAACGTCTGCAATATCAAACACTTGTTCCCTGCAGCTGTGAAAGCTGTAAGGATAGTCAAACGCCTCATTTTTACCGCCGAGACGTGTTGTACAAATTCCGGGAAAAGAATCGCTATCAAATCCAGTGCCAAGATAGCGGTGATATGGTAGATGTCCGCAGACTGATTGACGATATTTTACCGACTCCACCAAGTTCGGAAATACCCATGTTTGAACCCGTAACCAGAAATCTAGTTTTCATTAGCTATAGTCACAAAGATAAAAAGTGGTTCGATGACCTCAAAATTCATCTAGAACCATTAATTAGAGAACAAAATCTCAACCTCTGGGATGATACCAAAATCAAGCCTGGTGCTGTGTGGCGAGATGAAATCCAGGCAGCTTTGGCAGCTGCAAAAGTAGCAGTATTGCTGGTAAGTCCAAACTTCTTAGCATCAAGCTTTATTAGTAAAAATGAGTTACCACCTCTGTTAGAAGCAGCGAAAGCAGAGGGAGTCAAAATTCTCTGGATACCTTTGCGTGCTAGCAACTACAAGGCAACAGCAATTGAACAATATCAAGCAACATACGCTACCGATTGCCCATTAAACACCATTGTGGCAGGAAGACGAGATAAAGCTTGGGTAAATATCTGCGAACAAATCAATGAAGCAGCACTCCTTCGGTAAAAGAACCTCTCCCTGTCTTGAACTTTAGTTCAAGTCTGTCCCTCTGGGAGTCGGAGAGGGACGGTTTTGCGTAGTAAAACCAGGGAAAGGTTTATTTTGGGGAAGCGATGGCTGCGCGAACGACGATCGCAGGTAAACTCTTAGCTATCGATTAAAACTTCATCCAACTCGAAGAGAACCTCACTAATTTTCGAGCTTGTATCTGCCAAGACGGGAACTTTGACTTCTGTTTTGGCTTGTAAGTCGAAGTCATACCACTCGTTACGCCATTGCAAGCGAAACTTCAACCGTGTCCAGTTAGGTGGTAGGTTGGGACAAGCAACGGGGCCGAATTGAGTCATCCGAATACCGCCAAACCCGAAAACTACCGCTTGCCATACTCCTCCAGCACTGGCGGCGTGAATTCCCTCGGCGGCGTTAAGCCTTACATCTTCTAAGTCTACCAAGGCCGATCGCAGAAAATGTGTATAGGCTTCGGCTGGTTTATTAAGGTCGCAAGCTAAGATAGCGTGAATCGCTGGGCCTAATGATGAACCATAACTGTGGTCGGTGCGTTGGGTGTAATAGTCCCAGTTGGTGACAAGGGTGTTATAGTCATAGCGATCGCGCAATAAATACAACAGCATCAATACATCTGGTTGCTTGAGAATCTGCTTTTGGCTTGTAGCTTCAATTCCCAACAAACCTTGTAGAGATTTGCTGCGCGGTTCGTAATCAGCCAGGTTAACGTCTTCTAACTGGAAAAAGCCTTCAAACTGCTCAATTAAACCTGTTTGGGCATCTTCATTGACAAATAGACGCTCTTGAATTTCTGCCCAATTGTGCAGCCGTTCTGTAGTTAAGTTTAGTTTTTGTACCAGTTGTGCTGATGTTTCAGGGTAGGCTTGTTTGAGCCAGTCCCACAGCGCCAAAGCTGACTGCAAATGCCACTGTACCATAAGATTGGTGAAGGCATTATTATCGACGCGATCGTGATTTTCATCAGGGCCAATCACATCTAGAATGTCATAGCTGTGGCGCTCTTGGTTCCACTGCACCCGACTTTCCCAGAACACAGCCGTATCTAGGATAATTTCTGCGCCATAATCCCGCATCCAGTCATCATCGTTGGTAGTTTGCCAATAGTGTAAAACTGCATAAGCGACATCTGCGGTGATATGCACCTCAATGTCACCGCACCAGATGCGGATTAATTCACCGTTGGGAGCAGGTACCCAGCGCGGAGTTACTTCATCGCCAGTGGTAGCACTTTCCCAAGCAAACATCGCTCCTTGATAACCTGCTTCTTGAGCTTTGCGTCTAGCTCCTGGTAAGGTGTGGTAGCGGTAGGTGAGCAAGTTCCGCGCTAAGGCTGGTTGAGTTAAGGTGAGGAACGGTAGGATGAATATTTCCGTATCCCAAAAGATGTGTCCACTATAGGCAAAACCAGAAAGGGTTTTGGGAGGGATGCTGACTCGGTTATCGTGACGCGGTGTTACAGCTAGTAGTTGGAAGAGATTGTAACGGACGCTTAATTGAGCCAAGCGATCGCCTTCTATTATAATGTCACTGTCTTGCCACACTTGTTCCCACGCAGCAATGTGAGCTGCCAACAAAGTGGTATATCTCGGTTCATCAGCAAGTCTTTGTAGGGCGGCTGCAATGGGGATTTCTGTTTCTCGTGAAGTAAACAGGGTGACAATCTTTTCGACAATCACCGTTTTTCCTGGGTATAACTCCAAGGTAGTTGTCAAAGTGGGAGAACTAGAAGCATTTTCGACGCTCACGGGTGTAGTCTCGTCACCATCTATGACTAACTTAGCCGCCATCCCAAGTTGAATACCTGAGTGGATGGTTTGACTGTTTAACCAGATTACCTGATCTATGCCACCTTGGTTTAAGGTTCGCCAATGTTTGACGCCTTGGTTATGTGGTTCGTTGTCAAATCCTGCTTCGATGGTAATTTCACCCTCAAAATCTACCGATGTAACTTGAGCGCGAATCGCCAAAACATGTTGGTCTGCTAAACTGGTGAAACGCTCGAAGTGAAAATCTAAGGTATGACCACTAGGACTACGCCACCGCACATCACGGCTAACTAAACCTAAGCGCAAATCAAGCCGACGTTCGTAGTTGAGAATCTCACCACTGTCCATACTAAAGCGTTGGCCTGCTACTTTCACCACCAATGGCAGCCAGTTGGGACAGTTTACCAGTTCGGTATTAGCAATTGTCACATCATCATAAACACCGTGGATGAGTGTGGCTGGAAAATCCTGAGAATACCCTTCTTCAAACGTACCCCGCACTCCTAACAACCCATTACCAAGGGTGAAGACGGTTTCTTTATGATGTAACTGCGTTGCGTCAAACTCCGTTTCAAGAACGTTCCAGTCAGTATTGTCAATTAATTGCTGATTTTGTTGAGAATTGTGAGTGGATACGTTGAGCATGAGTAATAAAACCTATGTCTTGGGGCAAGATGCAGTACAATTAAGAGCAACCTTAAGTGATTAACTCTTTCTCTCTAGCGCCTAGACTTGAATATAGCCTAAACACAAAAAAAAGATATTCCCACTAACACTAACGCTTCACATTTCATCTGTCCACAGTTAGATTTCGTTAATAACGTCAGTTAGAACTGATAAATCTTAACCATAAACGAATTGAGCGAGTTTTTCATCAATTTCTGTCATATTTATGAGCTTCACAATATGATTCAATGCGCTTAGATAAGGATAATTGGAGGTTAGTTTAAACTTGTCATACCAGTAGTGGCGTGGCAAGCTTAAAATAGTTCATTAGATGTAGGTTGAGTTGAGCTTTCGCGTTACCCAACAGTGATCGGAGTGTTGGGTTGAGGAACGAAACCCAACCTACAATTTTTTTTGCAACATTTTAGTCTTGACACGCTACTAGCGTGTGTTAGGGACTTCCAAATAAAAAATATCCAATTAACTCTTGTGGGGTGGGCGTCTCGCCCGCCCAGTCCATAGGGCGGGCGAGACGCCCACCCCACAATATTGGATAATTTATTTCTTGGAGTTCCCTTATGCCGTAGGCTAAGGCACCTTGAATTGTTAGCGGTGCGTTGCACTGCACGAAAACACACCCTACATTTAAGTTTATTAACATAGCTTAAAATGTTAGCAACGATTTACTTAGATGCAATGTCTAATAATCTTTGTGTAGAGTTAGTAGTATTTATAGAAGCACTTCTTACTAAATAGATGACTTAGTACAGTTATGCGTAAAGTTGTAGCGTTTTTAAATGTAGAGAGATGCAAAGTCTTTCCAAAGAGAATTCGCTACAAATTAATCAAATGCTGTACTAAGCAATCTAAGAAGGGTTAAGTCTTTTTTTACAGTCCACTCAACTGAAAATCGCTCTGAATGAAGTGAGTTAGGCTCAAAAATGTTCATTTGAGTGAAATTCACATTACCGACAAAAGCGACAGGTTAACGTTTTGTTCTTTTACCAGAAGTGGTATATTGGCACTTGACCCGACCGAGTATAAACTATGCATAAGCCCACAGAAAAGCGAAGTCGAGGTGTTGTACTCAGTACTACAGGACAGGAAAGGGGAGTGGGCAAATGAGCAAAAATACTAGACAAGATGGTGTTTTTTCGCTGTTTAAAGGGATACCTCTAAATCGCATTTTGGTAGCGTTGTTTCTGCTGCAAATCTTTCTAAGCGTGGGATTGACTGCATATTTATCAATCCGCAATGGGCAAAAAGCAGTCAATGAGGTAGCTAGCGAATTGCGTCGTGAAGTCGCCAATCGAGTCGAGCAGAATTTACAGACTTATTTATCAACTCCGCGTCAGGTACTACGCAGTAATCAAAATGTCATGAACATTGGGTTACTGAAGATAGAGAATCTTGCAACCTGGGAGTCATATTTAATAGAGCAGTTAAAAATTTTTCCAGATGCATTCGCCTTAACGGTAAGCAATGAACAGCAAGAACATTTAACGGTTGAGAAGCTCAACGATCGCGAATTATTGCTCAGAAAAGCCGGAAAGTCAACTGGTTACGACCTCTACACTTACAGAATTGACTCTCAAGGTCAACGTACCCAGCTACCAGAGGTGATTAAAAACTATGATGCGCGATCGCGTCCTGATTATCAAACCGCAGTTACCGCCAAGAAATTCAGCTTTAGTCAGATTTATACACCCTTCACTGAGCCTACACTCCTGATTAGTGCTTCTCTTCCCATCTATAATTCTCAAGGTCAATTACTCGGAGTTAACAGCACTCTCACTCACGTATCACAAATTGGGGATTTGCTGCAAAATATCAAAGTTGGCAAGTCTGGGCAAATTTTTATTATCGAGCGATCGGGGCTATTAATCGCAAGTTCTACAACTGAAGAACCATTCCGCTTACAAAATGGTAAACCCATTAGGTTAGCAGCTTCCCAGAGCGGGAATTCTGTTACTCAAGCAACCGCTAAATATTTAACAACTAAATTTAGTAACTTTGACCAGATTCAAAGTTTACAGCAACTAGATTTCTCCTTTGGCGGTAAACGACAATTTTTAGAAGTTAGACCGTTACAGGGCGAACCAAATGTCAATTGGTTGATAATAGTAACTGTCCCAGAAGCAGATTTTATGGGGCAAATCGATCGCAACATTCAAACTACAATTTTTCTCTGTCTGGGAACGTTAGGACTAGCTACTATATTAGGGATAATTGCCGCTCGTTGGATAACTCAGCCAATTTTGAACCTCAGCGCAGCAACACAAGATTTAGCCGATTTTCCCAATGGCAAAGACTCAGTGGTGGTAATACAAGGCATTAAAGAACTAGAGGTGCTGGGTGAATCTTTTAACAAGATGACGCAGCAGTTACGCAAAACCTTTAATGCACTGACTACCAAAAATGAAAATTTAGAATTGCAAGTTAAGCAGCAAACTCAAGAATTACAGCAAGAGATTCAAGAACACATTAACAGTGAGCAAAAACTGACACAGCATAGTCGAGTCCTTGCAGAACTGGCAAATCACAAAGCGCTTTTTGAAGGAAATCTAGAAACAGCATTCAAAGTTATCACAGAAAAAGCAGCCAATGCTTTAGAAGTAGACCAAGTAAGTGTATGGTTATTCAATAACGATGCCTACGACGGTCTGCACCAACACACCAAACTACAATGTATAACTCTCTATGAACGTACCAAGCAGAGACATTCGGCAGGACTAGAACGCAACCTTGCAGATTATTTAATCTATTTTAAAGCCTTGGCATCTAGCCGTACCATCACCGTCACCGATACTCGCACCGATCCACGAGTACAAGAATTATGGGATGAACTGCTAAAACCAAAGAATATTGTATCCCTAATTGATGCCTCTATTTGGGTTGGCGGCAAAGTGGTTGGAACGGTATTGTATGAACAGATTGACATTCCCCGGACATGGGAACTGAGTGAGCAAAACTTCATTAGCTCAATCACAGAATTTGTCGCCCTAACTTTAGAAGTGTGCGATCGCAAACGTGCAGAATCCGGGCTGCGTGAGGCGAAAGAAGCTGCTGAAGTGGCAAATCGTGCCAAAACCACTTTTTTAGGAAACATCAGCCATGAACTGAGGAATCCTTTAAACTCCATTTTGGGAATCACAGAAGCGCTCCAAGATGAAGTGTACGGCCCTGTGAGTGAAGAACAGCGCCAGTCCCTAAATCTGCTCCAATCTAGCGGTAAAAACTTACTAGAATTGATTAACCAAATCCTTGAGCTTACCGAAACCCAATCTAGCAAGATAGAACTGCAATTAGCTCCTACTTCGATTCAAGAATTATGTGACTCTAGCCTGAGTTTTGTTAAACATCTGGCGTTTCAGAAAAATATTCGGCTGAGGGTACAAGCACCTGAAGAACTTGAACCCATCCAAGTCGATGAACGCCGTATTCGCCAAGTATTTATCAACTTGTTAACTAACGCGATTAAGTTTACTAAAGAAGGAGGCGAAGTCTGGATTGAAGTCCAGCCAAATTCCACAAATGAATATATCTTTTTTAGCGTGGTAGATACGGGTATTGGTATGCTTTCCGATGACCTTTTTAAATTATTTCAACCATTTGTGCAAGTTGAAAATGCCTCTACCCATCGTTCTCCAGGTACGGGTTTAGGGTTAGTGATGGTGCAAAGAATTGTCGAGTTGCATGGTGGGACTGTTCATGCTGAAAGTCAGTTAGGGAAAGGTAGTCGATTTACAGTGAAGCTTCCTTGGAAAAAGGCGGGGGAATGAGTAATACTGATTCGCAATTCGCAATTAAGAAACTTAGATATAGGAACCCTTTCAGGGTTTACATCTGTTTCATGATTTTAGCAATCATTAGACGCGATGAATCGGTGTCTCTGCAATTATTAGATGCGATGAATCGCCGTCTCTACAATTATTAGACGCGATGAATCGCCGTCTCTACAATTATTAGACGCGATGAATCGCCGTCTCTACAACTGGAGTCGTTCTTAAACGTGTTGCTGTGCTTTTGCGAATGCGATCGCTTTTACGAACAGCACCCGCCATTTCATATTCACGGCTGTCTTTACCGTATTTGAAAGCAACTCCGATGAGCATTTTCTCAGTCAGGTCACTTAAGGCTTTGTCCAATTCGTTCATTTCAGCTCTAGAAGAGTTAATCACGGCTAAAGCGGTGTTATAAGCATCTATCTTACTACGGTACTGCTCAATTAATTGAGTCATGTTTTGCAAGTTGCGATCATCCCCAAAATCGATATTGGGATCAATTGCTTTTAGTCCCGCCGCCCTTAATTCAGCTTTTTCTAAAACGCGATATGTACGTTTTTGACCAGTCATAAATGTATCTCTTCTATTCTGCTTTAGAGCTAGTTTGCCTTACTAAAGCCCTATTTTAGTTCAGTAAAACCCTCATAAAATAGTATTCAATATTACTTAAATATCAGTATTTGCCACAAAAACGATCGCTTTGTTGATGAAAACGATCGCTTTGTTGATGAAAACGATCGCTTTGTTGATGAAAGCGATCGCTTTGTTGATGAAAACGATAGCTTTGTTGATGAAAACGATCGCTTTGTTAATGAAAAACATCATTTTGATAAAAAAACATTCAATTTTTCTTGTGGGGTGGACATCTTGTCCGCCCCTAGCTGAGGGCGGGCGAGACGCCCACCCCACAAGATTGAACAATTTATTTCTTGGTAATCTCTTGTATAGCCACAATTTCTAATCGCCAGGGCTAAAAATTAGGGAATTTAGAACAAAGGCAGTGTATTAATAAATAGATAGATAGCATACACATAATCAAGGCAGGATATGATATTGGAAACTGCGGCAATTGGCTAAAAAATTGATTCGTAATTAAAAGAGCGAGTCCAAGCGATAGAGATTGCAATCTAATAGTTTTGAGCGTTCGTTGCCGTTCGCGATAGCGTCTCGTAGAGAAGGCATCGCTATTCTCTCATTAACGAAGGTGCGTAAGCGTAGCCCCTCGTAGGCGATCGCCTTTTACAATTGGAGTATTAATTGTATTTACATCTATGAACTTTCCTCCCCAACTCCAACAAAAGATTGAAAAATGGGCAAGTAGTCAGGGAATTTCGACTGAGCAATTTGTTTTGCAAGCTATTGCAGAAAAAATTGATACGCTGAGTCAACAAGTCACTGAAGAACATACTCAACAAAACTCTGAGATAGCTAATGTACCGCCCCTTAACCAACCAAACATTTATCGAAAAGAAGGGATTTTAGTTGTAGAGGCAGAATTACCAGAAAACTTTGATGTTAATGCCTTTATAGATGAGTTGAGAGAAGAACGCATTCAGGATCAAATAGCTTGATGAAAGTCTTGTTTGATACTTCTGTCCTAGTTCCGGCATTAATTGTCAATCACCTGCAACATTCTGTTTGCTTTTCCAAAATTCAAGCTGCAAAATCTGGGCAAATTCAAGGGTTTATCTCAACTCACAGTTTAGCTGAAACATATTCTGTGATTACACGTTTACCCATTCAACCTCGCATTAGTCCCCAACAAGCTGAGATGATTATTGTAGATATGTCACAATATTTAGAGGGAGTTCCACTGCTTTTCAATGACTATAAGGCTGCGATCGCTCAAATGGCAACTTTAAATCTTCCCGGTGGGGGTATTTTTGATGCTTTAATTGCTCAAGCTGCTTTAAAAGCAGAGGTAGACACTCTGTTAACCCTCAATCCAAATCACTTTACTCGTTTGGGAAATGCCATCGCTCACATTGTGCAAGTCCCTGAGTAGATACGTAGATGCTTCTTTGGCTTGTCGTTAAACATCGCTATTCTCTCATCAACCAACGTGCGATCGCTAAACGTTTCCGCAAAGACAACGCCTAACAACCTTGATAACATGGAAAAAATAGTTCAACCTCGCTGCCAAGGTTATGAGTAACATTAATATTTCCTTGCCTGAGTCGATGAAAGCCTTTATTGAAGAACAAGTGGCTCAAGGTGGCTACGGTTCAGTTAGCGAATATCTACAAGAGTTAATCACTCAAGACCAAAAACGCAAGATGCAAGAACATATAGAAGAACTTTTAATTGCAGGACTTGAAAGTGGAGAGACGATAGAAGTTAATGATGAATGGTGGCAGCAAAAACGCGCACATTTGATCGACCAGATGCATCAAGAGAAATAATGACAAAGCGGATAGTCATTACACCCAAAGCCAGTTTAGATATTGATGAGTATTTCGTTTACAAGGTTTACGTAAATGGGCTGTTAAAGAATTTAAAAAGTATCTAATTTTTTACTTTGAGCGAGATGAAAGCATTCAAGTTGTGCGTATTCTCTATGCTGGGCAAGATATAGAAAGCATTTTAGAGCAGGAATGATATTGATTAGCGATCGCTTAGATTAAAACTGCTTCAAACAGCAACAGCAATCATTGACGAGTCAAGTATATACACAATACAATTATTGTAGTAGAACCTCACGATAGAGTTAATCAAAATATTTTTCCCAGAGAATAATAGACAAGCAATATTAAAGATAATTTGGACAAAACTAATGAACGCCAAAATTATTGCTTTCTTGGGGATTACGGCAGCCTTTGCAAGCTTAGGCAGCCAAGTCTATGCACAGTCACCAGCATCAAGTTCAAATCCAGGACAATATAGATTAACTGGTGATTCTCTAGTTGGAATTGACAATAGAACAGCCCAAGATGACTTTAGAAGCTTTTTTGAGCAAACTAATCCAGCAACCATTTCCAACAATAATAGAAGAGACAGAAGAACTCCAGTCAAAATCCGCTTTAACGAATCATTATCACAGCCAGACACTTCTGTTTTCTTAACACCGGCTCAATCTGGGAGTGACAATGATGGATTACAAGTACAGTTGGATCTGGGGAGAGAATAATCAGGTATAAAGCTTGACAAAATAATTCGTAATTCGTAATTGAGCTTTAATGTAGGGTGTGTTGTCGCACCGCGCAACGCACCGTTAACAATTCAAGGTGCGTTAACTTAGGAACTTCCAAATAAAAAAATATCCAACTATTTATTGTGGGGTGGGCGTCTCGCCCGCCCAGTAACCAAAGGCGGGCAAGATGCCCACCCTACAAGATTGGATAATTTATTTCTTGGAAGTCTCTTAAGGCATAATATCATGTTCGGTTGATCGCTTATAAAACGTCATTGCGATCGCTCGCAATGACAAGTGAGGTACAGATAATCGTAGGGGCACAATATGTTCTATAGGTGTCAACTTACACATGAAACCCTTGTCAAGACGTGATATTGAGTTCACTCGCTGACTATCACGATCCGCGTTACCCCACCCTAACCCTCCCCTTATAAAGGGGAGGGAACTAGATTTCTTTTTCCCCCCTTTATAAGGGGGGATTAAGGGGGGTAAAACGTATGTGGAATAAGCGTTTAAGCTTAAGTTGACACCAATGCAACATATTGTGCCCCTACCCGTGTACTTCATTTACCTGAAATACGCTGTATTTATCCGCCAAACATGACAATTTTTGCTGCTCATATTGCCTACTCTACGAGAATAAAGTTTTGCACTTTACTCAATCAGCCTTCCTGAGTCGGTAATTATGCAATCATTTTGCAGTAAAATTAATCGTCAAGATAGAGGAGGGCTTTGAGATGACTCGTGTCATCATTGTACGCCACGGTCAAAGTGGTTATAACACCGAGCGGCGTATCCAAGGACGCACTGATGCGTCAACATTAACCGAAAAAGGTCGTAATGATGCAAGTCTTGTAGGCAAAGCCCTCAGCAATATCTCGTTTAATGCGATTTACAGCAGTCCTTTGCAACGGGCAAAACACACAGCAGATATTATCCATAGTGAGTTAGCTACTCATGCTGAACAATCTGCTGTAGTGCAAGTTTCTGATTTGCTGCTAGAAATTGACTTGCCTTTATGGGAAGCACTGCTGACTGCCGAAGTCAAGCAAAAATTTGCCGAAGACTACCGCACTTGGCACGAACACCCTGACGAACTGCGGATGCTGCTTAATGATGCACAAGGAACGAGAGAACATTTTCCTGTGCTTGCTTTATACGAACAAGCGCGGCAGTTTTGGCAAGAAATTCTGTCTAGCCATCAAGGCGAAACAATTCTCATAGTGGGACATAACGGCATTAATCGCGCCCTAATTAGCACAGCCTTGGGAATCCCTGCACGTCGCTACCATTCAATACAGCAATCTAACTGTGGCATCACCGTATTAAATTTTGCGGGAGGATTAGGCGAACCAGTCCAGCTAGAATCTTTAAATCAGACGCAACACACGGGAGAAATTTTACCCTCATTGCGACCAGATCATCAAGGAGTAAGGTTGTTGCTGGTACGTCACGGTGAAACCGACTGGAATCGCCAAACCAGGTTTCAAGGACAAATTGATGTCCCCTTGAACGACAACGGTAGACAACAGTCGCAAAAAGCAGGCGAATTTCTCCAAGAAATAGCCATTGATTTTGCTGTCAGTAGCACAATGCTGCGCCCTAAAGAAACAGCAGAAATTATCTTAAAACAACATCCTAATGTAAAGTTAGAACTGCAAGACGGTTTAAGAGAAATTAGTCACGGACTCTGGGAAGGAAAATTAGAAACCGAAATAGAGGAACAATTTCCTGGAGAGTTGCAGCGCTGGCGGCTAGTACCAGCCGAAGTGCAAATGCCTGAAGGAGAAAATTTACAAGAAGTGTGGGAACGCAGCGTTGCAGCTTGGCAATCAATTGTGCAATCTGCATTAACCAATCAATTTAAAACTGTATTAGTAGTAGCTCATGACGCTACCAATAAAACTTTACTTTGTCACATTCTGGGTTTATCACTAGAAAACTTCTGGAATTTTCGTCAAGGTAATGGTGCAGTCAGTGTTATAGATTACCCTTCTGGAATCAATGGTTTACCAGCATTGCAAGCAATGAACATCACCACTCACTTGGGTGGAGGGGTACTAGATAAAACAGCAGCAGGAGCATTGTAATCAAGTTGAGAGTGAGGAGTTAGGAGTGAAAAATTATAAGTGATAAATCAAGTTAAAAATGATGAGCAAGGAACAAATAACTGGTAATTCCTAACTCATAACTTATAACTCCTAACTCTATTCTTAACTCATAACTAAAAACTTTTATGACTGAACTGCTGCAAAAAGTACGGGTGATTGACCCGGTTTCTGAAATTGATGAAATCTTTGATGTGCTGATTACTGATGGTTATATCCAAGAAGTTGCTTCACACATTTCTGATATCAGTTCCAATACTCAAATCAGAGATTGTCAGGGATTAGTTCTTGGGCCAGGGTTAGTAGATTTGTATAGCCACTCCGGCGAACCTGGCTTTGAAGAACGAGAAACCCTGTTGTCTTTCTTACAAGCTGCTGCTGCTGGCGGCTTTACCAGAGTTAGCATTTTACCGGATACATCCCCGGTTATTGATAACCCTGCACTTGTGGCACAGTTGCAGAAGAGGAGAGATGCACAACGGGGCAATTTTTCTTCCTTGTCTTCCCCTGCACCCCTGCTTCATATCTGGGGTGCTATTACCCTAGATGTTGCTGGGAAACAAATGACGGAATTGGCAGATTTAGCATCTGCTGGAGTTGTTGGTTTTACTGATGGTAAGCCCTTAGAAAATTTGGCGCTGGTACAGAGAGTGTTAGAGTATCTCCAGCCGTTAGGTAAACCAGTAGCATTTTGGCCTAGCGATCGCCAGTTAGCAGCAAATGGTGTAATAAGAGAAGGTGTAGATGCTCTGCGTTTCGGTTTACCCCCAATTCCCGCCAGCGCTGAAACTACTGCGATCGCAGCAATACTTGAATTAGTTGCAGGCATAGGCACGCCAGTCCATATTATGCGCGTTTCCACAGCCCGCAGCGTAGAATTAATCGCCTCAGCCAAAGCTGCTGGTTTACCCATCACCGCCAGCACCACCTGGATGCACCTTTTACTTGATACAAAAGCAGTTAAGAGTTATAACACCAGCTTGCATTTAGACCCGCCTTTAGGAAATCCTCGTGATGTGGCAGCATTGCGTGCAGGGGTGCGGGCGGGTGTGATAGATGCGATCGCTATCGATCATACACCCTACAGCTATGAAGAAAAAGTCCAAGCCTTTGCCGAAGCGCCTCCAGGGGCAATTGGTTTGGAGTTAGCATTACCTTTGCTGTGGCAATATCTCGTTGAAACTGAAGAATTTACAGCTTTAGAATTATGGCGGGCATTGAGTACCCATCCAGCAGAGTGTTTGGGACAGAAAGTCAGTGCAATTCTACCTCATCAACCAGCCGAACTTACTTTATTTGATCCCCAGCAAACTTGGAAGGTTGAACGAAAAAGTCTTTATACACTTTCACAAAATACCTCTTGGTTAGGACAACAGTTGAAGGGTCATGTTGTGCAAACCTGGCGTTGAAGGCAGGAGGCAGGAGGCAGGAGGCAGCTATGTTTGCATACTTAGGGACTTTCAGTTAAAAAACATCCCATCCCTGCGGGACGCTCCGCGAAGGTAGGGGCGCAAGGACTTGCGCCCCTACCAATGTACTTGTCATATCGTGTCCGATAAATTAGTTGTGATATGAGAAATTCAGGATAATTCAGGATATCAGATTAGCGATCGCTAACCGATCAGCTAAAATAACCGTTAAGCGCGAATTTCATTCGCACAAGTACGACCTTCTTCAACATCGCTAATATTAGCAAAAGTTGTTTCTGCAATATTATGAAGAGCTTCTGCCGTAAAAAAGGCTTGATGTCCAGTAATCAGTACATTGGGGAACGTTGTCAAACGCTGGAAAATATCATCTTGAATAATCTCGCCAGACAAATCTTCAAAAAACAATTCCGATTCTTGTTCGTAGACATCCACACCAAGATGTCCAATCTTACCAGACTTCAATCCCTCAATCACTGCTTGGGTATCAATCAGCGCTCCTCGGCTAGTATTAATTAACATCACACCTGGCTTAATCTGTTCTATAGCTTCACTGTTAATCAAGTGATGCGTTTCGGGAGTCAAAGGACAATGCAGGGAAATAATATCGGAGTTGGCAAATAACTCAGGTAGTTCTACATACTTTCCACCTAGCGCCTCCAATTCTGGATTGCGATAAACATCATAGGCAAGTAGATTACAGCCAAATCCCTTCATAATCTGCCCTAAAATCAGACCAATTTTGCCAGTTCCAACAATCCCTACTGTGCGCTCATGCAAATTAAACCCTAACAATCCATCTAGGGAAAAATTGCCTTCTCGGACACGATTATAAGCACGATGAATTTTGCGATTTAGGGTCAAAATCAATCCTACGGCGTGTTCTGCTACCCCATAAGGTGAATAAGCCGGAACACGCACAACGGTAATTCCTAAGTCTGCTGCGGCTTGCAAGTCTACATTGTTAAACCCTGCACACCGGAGAACAACCAGGCGAGTTCCCCGTGAGGCGAGCAGCTCTAAAGTTGGGGCATCAACTTGGTCATGCACAAACACACAAACCGCCGGAAAATTAGCAGCCAGGATAGCTGTATCCCGATTTAAACGGGGTTCAAAAAATACTAAATCGTGTTGGGTGGGAGAATTTGCAGTTGACAAAAACTGGCGATCGTAGGCTTTTGTACTGAAAACTGCTACTTTCATGCAAAACCTCAGGCTGTATGCTGCACGGTGTCCGAGTACATAATACCTTGACGTTTAAAGCAGCGATGTCTACAACGAGCGTACTTGCAGCGCCTGAGAACAACAGTAAAAGCTTTAAATGGTGACTTTTGTCCCATCAAATTTGGTGAATGTGAAACCTCCAAATGTTTCGCGGAACGTTAGCTTTTCATCTTTAAGAATACCAATAGCGATCGCTTCACCAAGGGCCAAGGACGCTGCTGCATCTGTGCGCCAGTGAATTCCAGCACTATCGCGACCCAAACCAATATTTGCTGCCAGTTTATTCAATTCACCACCCACTGTTAGCGGTGGCCCTTCATAAGGAATCAACTTGGTAGGATCTTTAGGATCGGGCACTACCGGATTTGGAATCACATAATTCTCATCAAATAGCGCTTTCAATATCGTAACGCTGGCACCTGCGGTTACTGAAGCACCCCCTGGATAAGAAGAGTGCAACGGTGCTCCTTCGGGAAAGGCTTGGGGTAGCAAATAAGATTTGTTTTTACTGAAGAAGCGATCAAGTGCTTCTGACTTGAAAACTTCGGGATGAATCGGATAGTTCGTTTTATTCACCTTGTTGTTGTGAACCAATCCCCCATAAGCCTCCGCCCGCAGACGACGGTGTACATAATACTTTTGCCAATAAGCCGCTCTAATTGCATGTGGAGCAACCCAACTAATCAGAGATTGTGAATATCCAGGGCCAAATGTCCCAGAACCACCCACTTGTGTCTTCGACTTATTGTAAGGATTGCTGGAATTGTAAGGTGAACCAACGCCGCCAGCTAGGGGGTCATCCTTGACTGGCTTGGCGAGGAGAATTAAAGCCGCATTCCCATAAACGGGTGGTGGCGTGTGAGCAATCTCTGACTGGTCGCGCCCATTGATAAAATAGCGGCGGGTTGAGTCAAACTTAATCGTTCGACCAGGATCGCCACCATTTTGCACTAGCAACCACTCATCATAGTTGGTTTGGAAACTGTTTTCGGGAATAGCTAGGGGAACACGGTTAAGTTGAGCATAACTATGCGTTCCTGCGGGTACAGGACGCAATAAAAACTGAGAGACATAAGGACCCACATCTACGCCTGGTAAAGTGTGGTAAGTCGTTTTACCAGAGGCATCAACGTAAATCGCAGTGCCTCGAAATAGGAGTTCGGGTGTAACCCGTCCGTTTTGTTTAGGCCCTTTAAATGCTGATAATCGATTCAAATCCTGAACAGCTGCCAGAATCAGCGAGTTAGTTGTATCACTGCGAAACTCACTAAAAGGTACATCCTGCAATAGTTGTTGCCAAGCAATTTCGAGGAATTCAGCCGCCTGCTCTGCACTATCGAGGGTAGGTGGCACTGGAATCGCCAATTGGCAAGTATTCACTCCGCTTAAGCTAATTGCTAATGGAGTGAGCGGTTGTACTAGCTTCCGTTTGCCGCCCAAGATGATCTTTTCATACTCATTGGGATCACCAGAGTTCAGCGCATTAATAAAAGATTGATAAGCCTTTAAATCAACTTCGCCCAGTTGATTATGAGGCAATCCTCTTGTGTCCGTGGCAATTTTGTTGGCGTACTTCGCTTCATCTCCGTTGGTGGGATGAGGAGGAATCGGAATTTCTCGATTAACCTTGGCTGCTCTTGTACGGACTTGAAAAGCTTTCTCGCGTAAGTCGCCATAGTCGGGTTTTCCAACAGGTTCCTTGGCTTGGACAACATCTCCTCCTTTTTTGGAGGAAAGGGACGGGCCAAAAAACCCTGCCACAACACTAGCTGCACTAAACAAACCAGCGCGACCAAGAAATAAACGTCTACTGGCGCGACCGAGGAATAATTTTCTACTACCTGCGTTAGTTTGAGCTTGCTTAGTTTTTGTTATTTCACTATGAGCCTGAGCATTTTTTTCAGAATCTTGATCAAAATTTGGGTCTGTTTGCATCTAAGTTGTTCTCCACTGGCAAAAAATCATGCAAATATCCAACTATAAGTAAATACATGAGCGGCTAAAAGCTAGAACGACTTTGAGCCACACACGAAATACCCACCTCCAGAGAAAGAGGGCAATCTTACTGGATTTGGGATGAAATCTGGGGTTGTTCTACTAGAAAGTAACTTGCACTGGAGATTGTTCTCCTGACAGTCATGTAGGCATTTAGTGCTAATATTCAAGCTTTCATCAGATGCCTATTACACTTCCCTAGTCTTATGAGATTATTTAAGTACTATAAGTTTATCGACTTACAGTACTTTAGATATTAAATCAGACTTTCTCACAAACGGTCATGAAAATCAAGAGGTTTTTACAAGAAACTTAGCAAGAGCGTGAAAGCCTCAAAGGAATAGGCGCACAGTGCGTATTGTTTGCTACAGACGATGAAACGCAACACGACGGTTGTTGAAGGGTCGAGTTGAGAGGATTAGGCGTAGCCCGTCGTAGACATCGCTTCCAGAGAACATAAAATAAAAGCTACACACTACATTCGCTAAATTATTGATCGTTTAGTCCTTATTTGACTGTGAAAGCAAACCCAATTGTACATAAATTGGATACACTATAGTTCTGATTTGGGGTAGTTGCCTACTAAAAAAATATCCTCCGAAAATACAACAAATACCGCCAAATAGTAAAGCATTGGTAACACCGAAATAACCTGCCAATGCTCCAAAAAATAAATTACCAAAAGGTAATATTCCTAAAAAACCAGTTGTAAATATACTAGTTACCCTACCTCTTTTATCTTCCTCAAGAAGAATGGATTGCATAAAGTTATTAATTGAAGCCAGAGTTAGAGTATTATTCATGCCTATGATAAACATGAATATTAGACAAATCTCTAACTTGGTTGACTGGGAAAAAACTATTAAGCCTAAACCTAGAATTGCGGCAGAGCTTGCTATAACCTTTCCCAGTCCTATGACATTTTTTCTAGAGATAAGATAAATCCCTGAAATTATGGAACCAAGAGCAGAAGCTGTCATCAGAAAACCCATAGTTTCAGCATTACCTTTTAAAATCTCTTTAGCAAAAATAGGTATTAAATTCACATGAGTCATTCCCATAAAGCAAATAATAATTTGTAATATTAATAAATATTTAATTGGCAAAAATTTGTATGCGTAAACAAACCCTTCTTTGAGGTTTTGCCAAACTTGAGATTTTTGAGTCGATGGATTTTTGATAACGGGGTTGACTCTGATAGTTAAGATTGCAGAAAGAAAGGGTAAATAGCTAATACTATCTACTAAAAAACAAGAAGCGGCACCAGACCTAGCAATCAGTAAACCCCCAATCATCGGACTAACAAACTTTGCTGTATTAATCAAGAATGAATGAGAAGCCATCGCGCTATAAGTATCTGATTTCTTATTTAAAAGTCTAGGAATAATTACCTGACGTGCTGGTAAATCGAAAGCTTTTACCGTTCCTTGAAGCGTACCGATCGCAATAATCCATGCAACGTTGATGTTATCGCTAAGAGTTAGAAAAGTGAGTGTAGAAGATAACAGAATAGATACTAGCTGAGTAGTAAATAAAACATATCGTAAGTTCCATCGGTCTAGCAATACTCCTACCAAAGGAGTAATAATCAAACCCATAGCTTGATTTGTAAATCCAGCAACACCCACTAATACCGCCGAATTAGTTAGTTGATAAACTAGCCAAACCAAAGCAATTTGAGTCATCCAAGACCCAAAAAAAGATAAACTTTCTCCGATCACAAAGCAAGAAAAATTTACAGATTTAAGCGCAGATGGAAATTCAAAAGAAACAAACTTTAGTTTGTCTTTTTGGAAGTTTTCTCTATTACTTGGTAGCATGAGTATTTCCCTGTTGTGTCAAAATAGACTTCACTTAAAAATATGAACTAGTGGTTCTTAGCGTGCGCTTTACTTTCGCTCTATTCATAGTGCTTATTCTTCAACCCATTACACTTGGATAAGATAATTTGCAAGAATAATGACATTAGTAGAAACATTGCATTGGAATATATCTACTAATTTTTTTGATGAAGTTTTAACAGACTTGGATATCACCAGCTTTGAAACAGTGTTAGCAATACTTAATGTTAGTAAAACAGAAAGTTTGTATGCTTAGTATTGAGCCAAAAAAATAGCGAGGCTGTCACTCAGACCAAAGATCATACCATGTTTGGTAGAATACCCACAACCCCTACCGTCAAGCAGCAAGGGTTTGAGGTGGTTGATGCTCAATTAAGCACAAGTGACATTACAGCCAAGCTCGATCGTATTGAACAGGCCAGAGTTTATCGTGTCCCAGTTGTTTGGCTGCCAGATGTGGCCAGTAAGGATTACGGAGAAGTTCACGTCCCAACAGCACTATATCAGCTACTCCTGTACTAATAATCTCGTCAGCTTGTTCAGGAGATGTAATTAAGCCTACAGCCCCTGTATAAATATTGGCTTCACGGCGGATGCGTTCGGCAAACTGAGTTTGATAACCAGCTTTAATTGGTATATTAACGCCCGGTACAATACCGCCTGATGAAGTGTCGATGAGATCAACTCCTAAAGACTTGAGTTTGTCGCTTAAAGCGATACTTTGCTCAATGTCCCAGCCATTGTCTACCCAATCGGTGGCAGAGATGCGTACCCAAAGGGGATGTGTTTGGGGCCAAACCTCTCGCACTGCTTGAACTACTTCTCTGAGGAGACGAGTCCGGTTTTCAAAGCTACCACCATAATCATCTTGGCGATCGTTAGAAAGAGGTGAGAGAAATTGATGTAGTAGATAACCGTGGGCAGCATGAATTTCCACTACCTTGAAACCAGCTTGTAGAGAACGTTTGGCAGCTTGAGCAAAGGCGTCAATAACTTGTTGAATTCCCTCATGACTAAGGGCTTCTGGAACTGGACTATCTTTGCTAAAGGCGATCGCACTACTCGAAACCAAAGGACGCCAACCTTCCTGAGATTCATCCAGTGCTTTCCCTCCCTTACTTGGTTTGGCAGTGCTGGCCTTTCTGCCTGCATGAGCAAGTTGAATACCTGCAACAGCTCCAAAGTTATGAATTAATGCTACAGTTTTGGCTAAAGTTTCTATATGTGCGTCTGACCAGATTCCTAAATCTTGCGGGCTAATGCGTCCGCGAGGTTCTACAGCTGCTGCTTCTGTGAACACTATACCTGCACCGCCAACTGCACGAGAAGCTAAATGAATGACGTGCCAATCATTAGCATATCCATTTGTACTGGAATATTGACACATCGGTGAAACGGCAATGCGGTTGCGGAAAGTAACTTCACGAATATTGAATGGTTCAAATAGGTGTGCCATTGGTATTAATTCCTTTTCTTGCTAAGTAAAAAATAGGGGTGTAAGGGTGTAGAGTTACTCCATAATTCAATAAAATTGTTCTGAAACTAAGACTAGCTTTTCCTCTACACTCATATATCATTACACCTTTATTTTTGGACATTAAACGGCTGTAGATTTTCTCTGACGTTCATTTAAATAAACTATAAATGCCACAGTTAATAAAAATAATCCTATAGCTAAATACAGTTTATATAAGACCAAAACACTTGTAGAGACGGCGATTTCTCGCGTCTCAAAAACCCAAAATTTTTGCCAATAGTCCTTAAATTAACCGTATTTTACTATAACTAGCGAGTGTTCCTCGTATTAGTTCTGATTGATTAGTGAACGAACCGCGTTCGCGTAGCATCTTGCAGAGAAAGCGCGTTCACGAAATGTCTCGAAGAGAAGGGAACGAAGGCGCGAAGAAGAGGAATTAAGAATGAGTTTACCTTACAAAAATAATGTGATACACCACTAGTAGTCTGTTAAGTTTAAAATGATGGGTAAACAAGTTTTTAGCAAGAATTTTATTCCTTATTTGTTAAGCACTAAAATGCTTGCTAAAAACCATCATAAACTAGCTTGACAAAGCACTAGTACAGTACGGCGGAAATCAACCACCCATTCCAAATGAATAAAACACTTACGCTGTATTCATTTTTAATTTTTAATTCCGCTTTGCGGTACTAGACTTATTCTCAATACTTGGATAGATAGCCTGACTATCAAGTTCTTGGCTCTGCAATTCCCAGATATCGCGTTCTACTTCTTCTTGATCTACTAATAACTGTAGATGATCTGGTAATTTAGTTGTTTGCCAAATTGACCAAATTTCTCCAGAAAATAATTCTTTTTCAACTTGTCCAAAAAACATAAGTTTACTCTCCACTAATGCTTCAATTTAAGTTTAGTAACTTTTAATTTATGAAAACAGTAATATTGGCGTCAGTTGTCATAATTCAGCATGAATTCTGTACCAGAGGCTGCGCCAACGAGTCCGCATACTCCTAGAAAGAAGGTTGACACCAATAACAGTGAGATTAATTCTGGGAACCCAGATTCCTTAGCATGGTTCAGACATAGCTTTCAAGAACCCTTTAATAAACGCTAAAAGTTTACTTGGCACTAAATTTTGAGTTTATCGGATAACCTACCTAATTTACTGCATACTACGATAAATCAGTCGATATATCGTAGTATGCAATTATGAGATTCGCATACATTATGCTAAAAAACAAGAGTCTATTAAAATTTATTGACATCACTCTTTTAGGACTTACGCAAAAACCCTCTCAAACTCTCATTCCTCCGTGACCTCTGTGCCCTCTGTGGTTCGTTTTCCGTTACCCTTGCGTAAGTCCTATCTTTCAGAAAATGCAGTCTGTGGCGAAAACTTTCTCAAAAAAGTAAAGGACAAGAATTATACTTGTCCTCAATGGTTAAAATAACAGATTATGTGTCGAACAGGTTAGATAAACTTAATTCTCTGTACTCGTGGGTGCGTAAAATTGTAAGCGACCAGTACCGAGAAATTGACCAGAGGTTTGCTCACCAGAGGGAAAAGCCTTTACACCAAATAAATAGACGCCATCATAAAAAGGATTGCGGTAAGCTCGCAGTCCAATAGTAACCGTCTTTCCTGGTTGGACGGGAGTATCAAAAGTTACTGTGACAGTCTGCTGTTTATTGTCGCCTTTTACAGTTTTGAGTTCTAACTTTGAACCCTGGCTATTACGTGTGCCTTCAAAAGCAAAAGTATCCTTTTGATTGAATTCAATATTTTCAGTTCCCTGAATCTGGTTAAAAATAACCTGTTGTAACGGTTCTCCAGCAGTGGCTGGCACTTCCAGAGTGAAATAGTACGTCGTATCCGAAACACTTGTATCGGTGTATGGAGTGCTGGCACTAACTAAACGCGGTGGTTGGGCAAAGGCGATGCCTACGGCGGGCTGCGCCAACGCACCATTGCTTAAGGTAACTGCATTGGCTACCGAATTAGGTAGTAAATATAGTCCAGTGCTAACAACAAATAGAGTACTAAAAAAATTACTAACGTACTTCATAATTTATATTTTTTTACCTCAATGATTTTTATCTGAAACTCCAATTATTAATTATTGCTTCAGATACTGATGTTTCCGTCTGAGCAAATGAATGATTAGAGCCTTTTATATCAGCAAATGTAATTAACTTTGCCGACTATTGATTAGGCGATTTTGCTGTAATTCTAGCACGCAATTTCAAGTTGTCCATAGACAAAAAACAGATATTTAAATTTAAATTTAACTGGTAATTTTAACGGAATTTTTATTAGTAAATTCCCTCAAAAGTCGATGATTTTACCGGCCTTTGACTACATTTAAATACTGTAAGTAGATAGACTTACAGTATTTAAAATATTTGATATATACATAAGTTGATACACTTACAGTAGTTTTAAAAGCTACGGATTTTGAGATAGGAGCTAGAAACTTTTTATGATTTTGAGTCCTGTATTTTGTATCTCACTTAAAAAGCAAACTGCTGGATGTAGTATTTTGATTATTTTGATTGTTTCTGCTAGTACTATTGATTTTTTATCGGTAAAAGTTAGGGGAGCATCCCAAAAGTGCAAGTTTATTTTTATACGGGATTTTAGCTTAGAACAATAATGAAATAACGAACCGCCAAGGACGCCTTCTCTGCGAGAGGCTTCGCCAACGCGCAACATCTCGTTAGAGAAGAGCGCCAAAAAAAGAGTTTTGTACAGGGTTTTTGTGTCAGTCTTATACCTTTTGGCAAAATTGCGATGCTCCCAAAGTTAGAGCTTGGCTAGTGTAAATTAAGAGGATCGTGATTTTGGCAAAAATACCCAGAAATTTATATTCTAATGGGAGCATCCCAGATTTTTAAATTTACTATTACGCTGCATTAGGACGGGAATAAGAAAATGGAGAAACGAACCGCATAGACGCGGAGCGGCTTCCCGCAGGGTAGAGCGCATTCGCGCAGCGTCTCGTCAGAGAAGAGCGCAAAGGTAAGCCAGCTATAAAGGGTTTGTGCATCAGTCCCGTGGATTTTTGAAAAATTGGGACGCTCCCTATTCTAATCTCCTTACGTTAAGACTTTATCCTATTTAAAAAGGAGCTATTACCATTGTGAAAAAGGGTGTTTTACTAAATTGCTATTGAAATATTTGAAGTCATCAGAAACTTCTTGTCCAATCCAGGTTGGCAATTCAATTTTTTGATTTTCATTACTGAGTTCAACTTCTGCTAAAATTAGTCCTTTATTAACACCATCAAACTCATCTATTTCCCAAATTAAACCACCAAACTCTATTTTATATCTGGTTTTTTCTATAAAGGGACGTTCACATAATGTCTCAAGCATTTCTTGAGCATCTTCAACAGGAATAGGATACTCAAACTCTAATCTTGAATATTTAATATTGGGGCCTTTAATAGTCAAATAACTTTTGTCCCCTACTACACGTATACGTACAGTTGCTTTGTCTTGTGTGGCAATGTATCCTTGACGATAGACAATACCTTTAGCTAGTCCTCTCCAGCTATCTCCTCTTACTAAATATTTCCGCTCTATTTCTGTCGCCATTTTACTTACCTGATTATTTGTTTTTATTTGTCAACAAACTAAGTCATTTTGTCAAGTCATTTTTACAAAAAAAATCCATGCGATCGCTCCCAAATCGAATTACGCCATACTCAATCACATTATCAGTTTGATTGACATTTACCGACTCTGTTAAGTAGGTGGGTTGATTGAACAGAAGCGCTAACCACTGTGCATCATGAGACGGAAATAGACGTGCAGAGACGTAAGTAGTTCGGCATAGAGGCGATCGCAGGTTTTGGCTATGTCGCAGGAGACAGGAGGATTGAAACTGCGTAGCGCCATTTGACGGCAGTTGCTTCTCCTGTTTGGAGACGCCGTTGAAGACTTCGCTATCCTCAAAAATTAGCCTGCGTAGGCAGGCTAATTATTTTGTTTATTATGTGCTAAATACAAACTCTATTGATTAACACTAGCTTTTAACGAAGCAGTATAGCGATCGCCAAAAGCCACATCTTTTGGTGCAACGGCTTCAATATCAATAAGTTCTTCTGGAGTCAAGAACACATCAATTGCTGCTACATTCTCCTCCAGATAAGCGCGACGTTTGGTTCCAGGGATAGGAACTATGTTATCACCCTGAGCAAGCAACCAGGCAAGTGCTAGCTGCCCTGGTGTAACACCCTTCTGCGCTGCAATTACTTTGACACGCTCAACTAATTGCAGATTTTTATAAAAATTATCTCCCTGGAATCTAGGAAGGTATCTGCGAAAATCGTCTGTCGTAAAATCGTCAGGACTAGTTAGCTGTCCTGAAAGAAAACCGCGTCCCATTGGACTGTAAGGGACAAACCCAATCCCAAGTTCTTGAAGCAATCCTAAAACTTCATCCTCTGGTTCGCGGCTCCATAGGGAGTATTCTGATTGCAGGGCGCTGATGGGATGAACAGAATGGGCACGCCGAATTGTGGCAACAGATGCTTCAGACAATCCTAAGTAGCGCACTTTTCCTTGCTGTACCAGTTCTGCCATTGCTCCAACAGTTTCTTCTATAGGAACTTGTGGATCGACTCGGTGCTGGTAATACAAGTCAATATAGTCAACCCCCAACCGTTTTAATGAAGCATCACAAGCTTGATGAACATATTCAGGACGACCATTGACTGCTAGAGAAAAGTCACTATTAAGGGCTGTGATTCCAAATTTAGTTGCCAAGATGACTTGTTCGCGGCGATCTTTAATTACATTACCAACCAATGTTTCATTGGCTCCGGCACCATACGCATCAGCTGTATCTAGAAATATAACACCTAGTTCTAGTGCGCGATTAATGGTAGCGATCGCTTCTGTCTCATCCACTGCACCATAGGAAGTTGACATTCCCATGCAGCCTAATCCTAAAGCAGAAACAACCAATCCCTGCTCTCCAAGCTTTCTCGTTTTCATTACTTTTTCCTATTAGTTATTTAATAGCAACGTTTTTGCTTCTTCTTGAGGTATGAAGCAGCGCCAATAACGCCTAATATTAATATGCTCAACTCGGAATCTGGCTCTGGTATAGAGACTGGTACACCGCTAAACTGCGTAGAAAAATTAACTACAGTATCTCCACTGTCTACTCTAAATGTAGCTATCGAACCGACAGGAATAGATCCGCCACTATAGGAAATTTCTCTAGCATCATCGGATAGGGTGATTTGGCTAAAAATGTCAGATAATACTTGTCCCCAAGAAGCATCTTGATTTTCAGCAAGTCTGAAATTAATACCTGTAATCGTAAAATTTGTGTTATTTAGTAAACTTACTCCTCGGTTATTGATATTAAAATTATCACCCGAAAAAACCGTACTTGGATCGCAAAGAAACTCAGGGCAGATATCACGAAAGACTGCATTAGGACTAGCCTGATTTATTGAGCTTGTAACTAAAGTAGCAGCTTGTCCTAATTGTGGGTTTAAAACAGCCATAAATGCTGCCCCAACTGTAGCTAGAGAAAGTTTTTGAACTAGTTTTGTAGCTGTTATCATGAAAAACTCCTTCCAATTATTGTAGGTTTTATTGGTTTACTATTCACAGTGCACATTTGTTCGAGCTAATTCATAAAGTTAGCAAAATAGCTCCGTTTTGACTTTGATAAACTAACTTGACTGCCAACGTTTTCTTTACCTCAAAGGCTTTTGGATAAAGGGCGATAAATCTTGCAATTCTGCGTTAGCATTCCGCAGGAAAGGTATCGCAGCTTTTAGTTTCTAGTTGATCGTTGTTATCTATTAGACAAATTTGTTTTTACGTACTATTGCTCAGTCTTTTTAAAAAATCAAATACTACTCCTATAAAAGTTGATTTTTTATATTAAAGCAGATATGGTTACTCACATATTTGAATTTTTACATAAACTAACTAAAGGCTGAAATCCAGACTTTTAACAGAATCCAGAGCAAACGGATGTAAACGTTGAAATTGTTTGCCCTGAAGAAGAATCAAACTTTTAAAATTAGTTATTCAAACGCGCTCTCCACAAGCCGAAAGAAATCAGTTGAGCCGGAATATTACGTAATATTGGTATACGCGAAATGATGCGGGGGAGGAGCGATATCTTGTTTGAACGCGAAATCGCGAAGATTTGATTTTGAACGAGAACTTGATATTTCTGAATCAGCCGTGTTGGCAATTCACGCTGACGTTGTACTGCTGCCAGTTTTCCAAGAGTCAGTTGACCAGTCTTCAGTGGCTCGCTTAAAATATTCGCTGCCACAATAGCATCCTGAACTGCATAGCTGATGCCAACTCCACCGAATGGTGACATAACATGAGCAGCGTCACCAATTAAGAGTAGACCAGGACGGAACCAACGAGGGAGACGACTTGCTTCAGCCGAAAGTAACGCAAACTGACTCCAATCTTTAAGAAGATCCATGCGATCCTTTAACTCTGGTGCTAAATTGACAATTGATTTTTGCAGATTTTCCAGCCCAGCAGAGCGAAGTTGTGGGTAACTACCCTTGGGGATAATATAACTAACTTGCCATTGGTCAGAGCGGTCAGCCATTCCTAAGATGGCACCATCACCCATGCGGTAACGTACACCCTGAGCCTCATTTGACCAACGAGGCAAACGGAACCAGAGTACATCTACTGGTGGCGAGGCTTTAATCGGTTTAAACCCAGCTAAACTACAGGTGCGGGAATTGCGACCATCTGCACCCACGGTAAGCTGCGCCCGGACTTCGTGCCAACCATCAGTCCCGTGGTAGCTAACACCGCAGATTTTGCCGTCTTCTTCAATGAGCTTTTGCACTTTTGCACCCATGACTAGTTGAAAGTTTGGGTAGTGTTTGGCTTCAGTGGTAATGAACTCAAGGAAGTGCTTTACAGGGAGCAGTGTCATGTAGGGATATCGGGTTTTCAGACGGCTGAAATCGACAATTGTAGTAGCACCAAAATTGCCTTGGATATAAATCGAGCTAAGTGTAGTGTGGTTGAATTCAAGTAAGCGCTCAGTTAAACCAAGTTCATCCATGAGTTCCATTACTACTGAGTGAAGAGAGTCACCACGAAAATCTCGGTCAAAATCCTTTTGCCCTTCAAGCAGTACAACCGAAACTCCTTTGCGGGCTAAAAGAAGTGCCAGAATAGCTCCTGCTGGCCCACCACCTACGATACAGCAGTCTGCTTGCTGAGTTAAGGTTTCATCAATACTCATAGTAATAGCTCCTTAATAGTCTGTGTAAAATGCATCTATGCAATCTAGGATGCGTGACAAGTTCAGGCATCAGCACAACAGAGATTTTTAGGTTTCACAATTTGGGTTAAATCTTGTAAGGAAAAAAGCCTAATATCAATTAAGTCTTCATACTCTAGATAGTCCTCCGTGTTGAAAGTTGGAGAAACCATTAGCGCTGTTTTCAAATTTGCTATCTTTGCTGCTCTTAAAGCATAAGGAGAGTCGTCTACTAGTATCCAGTCTGCTAAATTAAGCTTGAGGTTACTGCCGATTTGGGTGTAGCAAGCAGGATCAGCTTTTGACATTCCCTGAGTTGAGCAAACCATTGAGGCATCTAAACCAGGAACATGCTCAAGTTGATTAAATGCACCAACTATTGAACTTCTTTGTGAGACAATTTTTACCTGTATATCGTTCTGAGAACAGAACTTGAGTATCTGACTGAATCCAGGGTCAATGACGACAGCCTCGCTAATTCCTTTATGCATTAACTGTTGTACTTCTTTGACATCAAGAGAGATTCCGAAAGATTGAAAGACAAGTTCTAAAACTGATTTTGGCGGGAAGGTAGTAGTTAATTTGGCAATTTCTTTGATGGTTTTTTCTTTGATTGGGATGGGAGTATATTTGTTAATATATTGATATACCCATTCATGCATCAGACCAACAGAATTACTCGATATTACACCATCAAAATCTAGAAATATTCCAGTTAAATGCATATTTGTCTCCTCAGTATATTTAGTAAGTTAATAGTGTGAGTTCTCAACAATTGTTGCTGAATTCAAACATAATTCAGGGATGTATTGAGAACATATAATTTGGCGTAGCTTTTTCGTTCTACTGGGACAATAAATTAACAGGTTGTCCCAGTTTGAAGAATATTCGCCTAGAATTTAACCCCTAACGTTGAACTTGTAAGACAAGTTTGCCTGTTGTGAGTCTCTGCTCAATTCGGCGATGTGCCTCAACAACTTGATCAAGCGGTAGTACATCAGTCACATCTACGCGCACTTTTTTATTTGCAACCAGCTGTAACGCTTGTCGTGCAGCTGCGTTAACACGCTCTGGAAACTCTATACTCATTGCACGTAAATTGAAGCCGAGAACTGCTTTACCAGTGAACCACAAAAGATTCGCAGATATTTGTACATCCTCGGCGTTGCTGGCGTTACCCATAGCAATAAGCCGACCTAGTTGGTTCAGTAACTCTAGGCTTTGAGTACGAGTAACGCCACCAACTTGATCTATGATGATATCGAAACCAGGTAGACCAGTTATTGCACGCGCGTCTGTAATCTCATCACGAAGCAAAACGTGGTCATAACCTAGTGATTTGGCATAATCAATTTTGTCTGGGCTACCTACTGTACCAACTACTTGACCTGCACCCAAGTAGCGAGCCACTTGACCGAGAACACTGCCGACTCCACCTGCTGCTGCATGTACCAATACAGACTCGCCAGGATAGACTTTAGCAACTGAAGAAAGTAATAAAAATGCTGTGGTTACATTTGATGGTAGAGCTGCGGCGATCGCTAGGTCAATCTCTCCATCCAAATCGTCTAATGGAAAAACAAGTGATGCTTGTGCGATCGCTATTTCAGCATAACCTCCACCAGCAATAATTGTAAGCGCAGCAACAGGCTGTCCGACGCGCAGATTTTGCACATCTGGGCCTAGTTCACGCACATATCCAGCTACTTCAATCCCAGGAACAAACGGCAATGGTAGTCCTGGAATCCCACGACGAAAGATGATTTCAGCGTAGTTGACGCCAGCGTAAACAACATCAATGGATACTTGACCTGGGCCTGGTTGGGGATTTGGTAATTCACGAACTTCAAGAACTTCAGGGCCACCAAACTGGGGAATTACAACAGCTTTCATATATTACTCCTTGATGTAGCAATGGTTGCGAAAATTTGCACTTTTACAATGTTTAGGGAACTAAGTTATTTTGTTGACTAAATGAGCTAAAATTTGCCACAATCAATCAGCTTCAAAACTTTTATTGTTCTATTCACGAGAAGCTTTTCCTTCTAATATTGTTGTAGCTATTAGCTTCAAAAATCTGGAAGTTGCCTTTCACCTCTGCTATTACTTCCCCATTTTGAATTAGCAGTACATCGCCATTCATTTTCGTGATTCTATCATCTGTATAAACCTTGCCACTGATTTTTGTGGCTACAAATAGAGGTTGAGATGTTTCTGCAAATTGGTGAAATTTGGTATGCATCTCATTGAGGATAAAAGATGTACTGAGAGGAACTTTATAGTGAAGGTGTGATAAAGCAGTTACAAATTGCCGAGTTACTTCAAGAATGTATAGCCCTGGAACATGGTCTTTGGGGTGTTCGTAAAAGAAAGGATGAGAGATATCTTGAGTCGCTTCACCGACGATTACATCATCGTAAAGCTTTTCAATGCGAGCAATCAGTACATTTTGTTCATAGTCTTTGTGAACCAAATGTTTTTCGATTCGTAGGAGATGATTATTGTCTGACTTCTTACTCCATTTTTGAAATTGTAAGTAAGCACTTGAGAGTTCTAACGCAGATAACTTACTACTGTGACTATCTGATGTGAAAGAAGTACCTTTGTGAAAGCTAGATACGAAACTAATTAATCCTTTCTGCTGTTGCATTTGCAACTTAAGAAGAGCTTGCTTGGCTGGAGATAGGTTAGCAATACGTGTAGAGATATCAGTCATTAGAAATACCTTATACGATATTTATTAGTTAGGTTAATTAGGCTGTAATGCCTCAACTTAATTGCTTTGTTTGTAGCTCTAATACTTATCACCCTGTTATTTGGGTTTTATGCAAAAACTTGAATTTTTTAGTTAGAAAGCCTGAATACCAGGACTTACGCAATAATTGCTAAAAAATCTATGTATAAATACTTAGCTTTGTGTATTCTTCTCGTTTCTAAGCAATATTTTTTAGAAACCAGTAGTTTATCGAGTAATTGAGTTACAAAACATACATAGTTTTTTGAATGCTGCGATCGCTCCTCTTCCTGTACTAACTGAAGTAACCATTCAAGCGCGTGGTTAATGCGTCATCGGCTGGGACTGAGGGCAGTGCTGATGGATCTGATGAGTGGCGTTGTGATCAAAGGGGATGAGGCGATGATTCAAATTTTGGCTGACTTCTCCAAGTCCAACGTATTTCACGTTAAGGGCATTATCAATCTATCAGAGTCTCCTGTGTGGATTTTAGGGCAGCAGCGCCCGATTGGGTGGAATTGGATGGGGTAAGAAAGTGAGGCGATCGCATTTTCACTTTCGCTCAATTACATGGACACTACGTACAAGTGGTTATTGGACAGTATTTGACACCAATGCATATCTCTGATAATTTTATCAAGCGTTTATTTACTGCTAATCCTAATCGACCAAGTTATGCAGAGCGTCTGGCTGCATAACTTGGTCGAGTCAGGAAATAGACATTATTAAAAGTTTATTTACTCGTTACTTACTTAACCAATCAGTTACTTGGTCAAGCACTGTGGCATTTTTACAGATTAGCAGATGAATATTTTCTGGTTCCGAAATCACTGTCATTTATAATTTAAAGGATGCAATTACTTCAATGGCACATCTTTCTAAAAACATAGAACTGAAGAATCGGTGATATTTCTTTCTTGCCTTTGTTTGAGCTTGACTTGTGAATAGACCTCTTGCATAAATCAAAAATAAAGAACCCCACCCCGCATTTGCTGACGCAAACGCTGCCCTCCCCTTACCAAGGGGAGGGGTTGGGGGTGGGGTGTTAGGGACTTTTGCAAGAGGTCTAATGATCTGATCGCATTACAATAATTTTAGAGAACTATGTCAATTAAAAAACGCATTGAGCTTAATCAGGGATGTTTTCTTAATCCCGCAGATAAAAAGATAGTTGTCAATTTAGCTAGTGAAGATATTTTAACTTTAATCACACAAGAATTAAAAACTCGTTACTCCCCAGAAACTCAAAAAATACTACTTGAGGAGACTTCTCAGTTGTTACCTGACTTCGTACTTCAAGAATTATTAAAGCGCCAAGAGCAGGTAGTAAACGTTAACCCAGATACCTTAATAGTGGTTAACTGTCAGATAGCAGAGGTAGAGGTCGATGACTTGGGATTTGATTTAAATATTGAAGCGTATTTTGTAATTGCAGACACAACAGGTCAAAATAATTTTCGGGCGAATAAGATAGTCCTTTGGTCGAATATATGGGGCGATGAAGAACGGCTTTTCGATTTAGAAGATGAACTAGGGGAGCAATTCTGGACAAATTATCAAATCCAGTTTATTTTTGATGAAAAAGAGCAGCAAGCAATTGAACTTGAAGTGTCACAAACAGATGATTATGCAGCGAGATTAGAATTTTATCCATCGCTGAAAACTTTTTCACCATCCATAGTTCCCTTTATGGATAATGATTAGACATGTCCTTAAAATAAAGTTTGTGGGAAAATGATACAGCAATAAAAATTCTAGTGCATCAACCATGACGAGTCCTTTAGTAAGAATCGAATCACATCCCCAGTCAGCAAAACGATTGATCGGTATTAATTATGAACAGTTTATGACATTAGTTGTGTTGGCAGAACGACGACATAATCAGAAACAAACAGAAATTCAAAAAAACAAAGTTCGTCTTATTGCTCCTGGTGGTGGACGTAAATCAGAAATGTCTCCCAAAGAAGGAGTCTGTTTATGTCTAGTTTACCTTCGACAA
>NNBU01000087.1_pt1 | contig 42591 bp, 32 predicted proteins | sample 1173781 | NCBI WGS metagenome assembly NNBU01 (sample SAMN07173937, study PRJNA388173) | plant metagenome | biome: Plant school; feature: Soil; material: Symbiotic tissue of Blasia pusilla L.; isolation source: symbiotic tissue sample KVJ2 | host: Blasia pusilla | place: Norway: Troms, Kvaloya...
AATTTAGAAAATCAGCAACAACGTTTGCAAGAAAAAATCCAAGAAGGTGAAACGCGAATCACCGAATACGAAACCCAACAAATTTCTTGTACAGACGCGATTCATCGCGTCTCCACACAAATCACAACGATAGACGAGCAAATCACCCAAACCCGCGCCAACCTCAGCGTTATGGAGCAAAATTTGGGAGAAGAGAAACAAAAACGCGACGCTACAGAACTGGAAGTGCGATCGCACCTTTTGCGCCAACAACAATTGCAATGGGAAATCGAAAAACTCAAAGAAACCCAAGAGAAGCGGCGGGAGGAACTAATTGCACTGCAAAGCCAGTTGCGGGATGTGGGAGCAGAATTGCCAAATCCCCTGCCGGAAGTTCCAGATAAAGTAGATTTAGAGGAATTGCAGAAAGAATTGCGATCGCTTACCAAACGCTTACAGGCAATGGAACCTGTTAATATGCTGGCGTTAGAAGAATACGAACGCACTCAAAACCGCCTCCAGGAACTGACGCAAAAATTAGAGACACTAGAAGGAGAACGCACCGAACTACTTTTACGAATTGAAAACTTTACCACATTGCGGCAACTTGCCTTTAAAGAAGCTTTCGATGCAGTCAACGAAAACTTTCAATCAATTTTTGCCATTCTTTCCGACGGCGACGGCTTCTTACAACTCGAAAATCCCGAAGATCCCTTTAGCAGTGGGCTAAATTTAGTCGCCCACCCCAAAGGCAAACCCGTACAGCGCCTAGCTTCCATGTCTGGGGGAGAAAAATCACTTACAGCCTTAAGCTTTATCTTTGCCCTCCAACGCTACCGCCCATCGCCCTTTTACGCCTTTGACGAAGTAGATATGTTTCTAGATGGGGCAAACGTAGAACGATTAGCTAGAATGATTAAACAACAGTCACAACAAGCGCAATTTATAGTTGTGAGTTTGCGTCGTCCGATGATAGAATCAGCCGAACGCACAATTGGCGTTACTCAAGCACGAGGAGCTTACACTCAAGTTTTGGGGATTAAGTTACAATCATCCAATACATCTGCTTGAGTTTTTGTTAATAATAGTGTATAGATAAACCGGATTCGAGATCAGGACTCGGTATAGAATGACCTCCGAACAGATAATTAGGCGTTCCGACATATTAAATACCCAGGTGATTACCCGTGACAACGGCAAGCGGCTAGGCATCATCAGTCAAGTCTGGGTTGATATTGATCAACGAGAGGTTGTGGCTCTTGGTTTGCGAGACAGCCTGATCTCTATTTCGGGCATACCGCGCTACATGTACCTCAACAACATCAGCCAGATTGGTGATGTCATCCTGGTTGATAACGAAGACGTAATTGAAGATATCGAAGTTGAATCTCTCAGTAATCTGATTAACTGGGAAGTAATTACAGAAACAGGTGAAGTCTTAGGCAAAGTTCGGGGCTTCAAATTCAACGGCGAAACCGGCAAGCTTGAATCTATAGTCATTGCTTCTTTAGGATTGCCCCAAATTCCCGACCAAATTTTGAGTACTTACGAGTTCTCAGTAGATGAAATTGTCAGCACTGGCCCCAATCGGCTGATTGTGTTTGAGGGAGCCGAAGAACGAGTTATCCAGTTGACATCTGGTTTACTAGAGCGCTTGGGTATCGGCAAAGCACCGTGGGAACGCGATGCAGAAGAAGAATACGGCTATACTCCACCGCGCCAAGTTGCACCAGGCAATCAACTCCCTAGTGGAGTGCCATTGCAGCCACCCAGGCAAAAAGTTCGCGCCCCCGAACCCGTAGCGCGGGAAGAAGAGGAATGGACAGAAGACTATGTGGAAGAAGAAAGGCCACAGCGTCAGGTAATGAAAGCCCGGCAGTATGAATCTATTCAATACGAAGAAGACGAGGAAGAAGATAACTGGAGTGAAGCAACGGGCAACGACAGATATCAACAACCGCAGCCGCTAAAGTATGAAGCCAAGCCTTACAGCAAGCCTTATGTTGATGAATACGATGATTATGACGACGTAGACGGCGATGCTTGGGAAGATGAGCCGAAGCCTGTGAATATTCCTAAGAAAGTCAAGGAAAGACAGCCAGAATACGAAGAAGAAGGCGGATATTAAATAATTCGTAATTCGTAATGACGCTCGCGGACTCGCTACCGCTACGCTAACGTAATTCGTAATTGAACTGGAAAATTACGAATTATTTCTCAGATAAGTTTAGCCCTCTCCTTGCAAGTAAGGAGGGGGCTAATTTTTTAGGATAAGTTAAGAATGATCACAAAGACGCGATAAATCGCCGTCTCTACAATAATCAGTCCTTTGTAGAGACGGCGATTCATCGCGTCTCTTGTCTTAACTTTGGTTTGCATCGATGGTGAATATTCCAGGAATATGGCGACCTGAAGCTAAATGGTCAGCCAAATGTCTAGGCATCGACTTACGGTTATTTGTCACCAAAATAAATCCATTGGTTTCGCACCAAATCAAAATCTCTGGATCTGGAGTACCCTTGGGTGGCACATTTAAATCCCCAATGATTCGCACAACCAATTCAGGGTTGCGCCGCACAAGTTGAGAACGATATGTAGGACTCAAATGTTCATCCAACAGATACCGAATTGCCATTAGCTTTCCTGTAACTGCTTTGGAGCGTTTTCTTTCTGCATCTGCCGAAACCTCATCCTGGCAGGAGACGGATTTCGCTGTTGCTCTTCGCGCATGGTTCGGGAAAATTCCAACCAATCTATCAGATACGCATCAACCTCTGAGCGATGATGCAAGTAATACAAAATCGTGGCGTAAACCTGTTCTAACGTCACCGTATGAAATTGTTCGGCAATTTCTTCTGGTGTTTTAGAGCGATAGATATACTCGTAAAGAATGCTCTCAATCCCAATACGGGTTCCTTTGAGTCGGATGTCATCTGGTGCAAGGGCGTTGAAATACTCTTCCAGGTTCATAAAGCAATACCCCTCAAATTAACATTCCACTTTAATCATAAAAGAACACCGGGAAACTCTATGATCAACCCTAAAACAGTTTGCAACTAATTACTTAACTGCTCAGAAACTCCCCAAAAACTGCTAGCGTCAAACAAAGTAAAAATATCGTTGTGGACTTTCGAGCTTGAAAACCCGTTCTAATTACTGGCAACTACTGCCTTATATCCGACTCCAATGGAAAACCATCACAAAGGGACTTATTGGGATCTTCGGATACGTACTGGCGACATTAGTGTTGATCAATCTCGCCGGTAAATTGGCAATTCCCTTTGCCCAAGGTAATGTAATAGCGATCGCTCAAATAACTGGTAGCTGTGCTTTAGTCTTTCTTGTCAGAGGCTTGTTTCAGTCTATACAAGATATGTACATGGCGAAAGCTTCTTTGAGAGTTGCTTTTTATCTCCGTCAGCAAGTGTACGCCCATCTGCAAAAGCTAAATCTCAGCTATTTTGAAACCGCAAAAGCAGGTGATTTATCTTACCGCCTCACGGAAGATGTTGACCGGGTTGGCGAAGTGGTAAATAAAGGATTTCACGACTTTATCCCCTGCATTTTACAGTTGTTGGCAATTCCGATTTACATGATTTACCTGAATTGGCAACTGACATTAGCAACGGTGATTTTAGCGCCTTTGATGGGTATTTTAGTTGGCTGGTTTGGTGAACGGTTACGCAAGTATTCCTTAAAAAGTCAAAATCGCGTGTCAGGTTTATCAGCCATCCTTGCGGAAGTTTTCAACGGTATTCGTTTGGTACAGGCTTTTGCTGCCGAAAATTACGAAATTGCCCGCTTTGGCCATGAAGCAGAACGCAGTCTCAAAGCTAAATATTCAGCCGAACGCCTGAAAGCGATTCAGATTCCCATTGTGGGATTTCTGGAAGCTTTAAGTGCGTTATCGTTACTGATTGTGGGAGCGTGGCAAATTTCCCAGAATAACTTAACAGTGGCGAATTTTTTCAGCTATCTGGCGGCGGCGGCGCTGTTAATTGATCCCATTGGTCACACTACTAACAACTACAACGAATTTAAGCAGGGTGAAGCATCTGTTGACCGCGTTTTTGAATTGATGGCAATTCAGCCGACGGTGATCGAAAAGACAAATGCGATCGCTCTCCCTCCAGTCAAGGGCAAAATAGAATATCGTCATATTTCCTTTGCCTATAAGCCTGGTGAACCCGTATTGAAAGATATCAGTTTATTGGTATCGCCAGGTGAAGCGATCGCTCTTGTGGGTGCTTCTGGTGCTGGTAAAACCACATTTGTCAATCTCCTCCCCCGTTTTTACGACCCCGAAGTTGGTCAAATTTTCATTGACGATGTTGATATTCGGGATGTGAAGCTGCATAGTCTGCGGCGACAAATTGGGATTGTTCCTCAAGAAACCATCATGTTTTCGGGGACAATTGCCCAAAATATCGCCTTTGGACAAGATGTTTTTGACATGGAAGCAGTTAAAGAGGCGGCGAAAATTGCTAATGCTCATCAGTTCATTAGCCAACTACCAGAGGGTTATCAGACTTGGGTGGGTGAACGTGGGGTAAACTTATCAGGAGGACAAAGACAAAGAATTGCGATCGCTCGTGCAGTTCTCCTCAATCCCCAAATCTTGATTCTTGATGAGGCGACATCAGCATTAGATTCCGAATCAGAAGCACTGGTACAGGAAGCGCTAGAAAGACTGATGCAAAAACGCACAGTATTTATTATTGCTCACCGCTTATCGACTGTCAGACGGTGCGATCGTATTTTAGTTCTCGAACAGGGACAAATTGTCGAATCAGGAACCCATGAACAATTATTAGCCCTAGAGCATCGCTACGCGCGGTTTTATGCCCAGCAATTTAGTTAGCAGTGAAAATACACAGAGGGTTAGAGAAAAGTAGAACTTTTCAAAAGTTTGTGTTGGATTGACTTTTCTGGTTGATTACTTTGTCCTGGTGTCACATAATCGATTCCGAGATTGATGGTACTTTGTTTTTGCACCAACTCCTTTATCCAATCGCGATACAAGCTATGACACTCAATTTATATTTACTGCGACATGGAGAAACTACTTTTAGTCAAAGTGGTAATTTCTGCGGTGAAACTGATGCGGAGTTGACAACAGAGGGGATGCAGATGGCATCCGGTTTTGCCGATGTTTATCAAAAATTGAAGTGGGAAGCTGTTTATGTTAGCCCAATGAAGCGCGCAATTGCAACTGCCAAGCCATTTTGTGATGCTATCGGTATGGATATGCAGTTGCGTGACGGACTTAGAGAAGGTAGTTACGGCGAATGGGAAAGGAAGAGTAAATCGTTTGCTCAAGAGAATTACGCAGAAAACTATGTAAAATGGTTGACAGAACCCGCTTGGAATGCGCCACTAGGTGGAGAAACTGCGGTAGATATTGCTAACCGTTCTATGCCTGTAATTGCTGAAATTCAAGAAAAACATCACCAAGGTAATGTTTTAGTAGTTTCCCATAAAGCCACGATTCGGATTATGCTTTGCAGTTTACTGGGAATTGATTTGGGACGCTATCGCTATCGGGTGAATATTTTGGTCGCGTCGGTAAGTATGGTTAAATTTGACGTTCATGGCCCTTTGTTAGAAATATTAGGCGATCGCCATCATATACCCGATCATATTCGCTCTCGTCCGGGAACATAAACCTCGTCTACCTTGAGAACCGTAGTTTTGTAGTTTCGTAGGTTGGGTGCAGCGATCGCGTAACCCAACATAAATAAGGTGGTAATGTTGGGTTACGTTTCACTCCACCCAACCTACATCTACATAAATATATCTTTTAAAAAACTCTTGGTTTCAACATAGATGAGGTTTAATTGACAAAAAGTTTTGTTATGAGTGGGATGCAAGCCGGGTTTGACATGACTTGCCAAAAAGGGATAGCAGCCTTTCAAAATACCAAATTAGATGAGCTTACCCTGGGTATTTAGCATAGTTTTTGCAAAAATAATTTCGTTAACGATATCCATAACATCATTAACTACATCTTCTGCTGTTGAAGGGTCATTGATATATTGATTCAGTGACTTAAATTTTTCCGGTGAGATATTTCCCATTAATTTACTATCCCAATTTTCCAGCATTTCGTCGAATACTTTTTTGGCATCGCCATTAGTACATACAATAGGAATCACCGGAATTTTTTCTTGTTTAGCATATAGATAAGTTTCATAAGTTCCGCCAACGCCTCCCACAAGAATCACCAAATCTGAATGTCGCAAACAATCGAGCCACTCATTAATACCTGACTCAGTGTATTCGACTTTTCCACCCTTAAATACAGGTTGTTTGCCTCGCGGAACAACGTGAGTTAACTTATCGGTTAGGCGGATATCTTTTTGCGCGATTTTTTCGGCAAACTTATCAGCAACAACATAATCTACTCCCTCCCATCCACCTGTTATCAAGTTATAGTTATATTCTGCTATTTTTTCACCAAGCTTTTGAGCGCACCAATTGATTTCATTAGGAATATCAAAAAATCCTGTTCCTGCAACTAAAATACTTTTTTTGCTTCTGAGTTTAACTGCATCATTTTTAATAGCATCAGTAAGCTGATTGATAAATCCATTAAAGTTGTGAGACGGATCAATGCTTAATCTATCCGAGATAAAAAACATGAATTCATCAATCTTCTGGGAAATTTCCATAATTTTTTCAGCAACATTATACATTGCTGAATCTTCATGAGCAGATAGTTCTGAACCCATGAGTTGTTTTAGTATTTCACTCTGTTGCTTCCAATATTTTATATACTCAGTCTTACCTTCTTTGGTATAAACATTAGCATCCTGTAAAACAACAGGAAAAACTTTTTGTTCATAATCCTTGCGTTTCATGATTTCAACAGCTTCAAACATACAGTATTCCGAGCGCAAATATTTGTCGCTGACAACGACAATTACATAGTTTCCGCGCCCGATTTCCTGCATGAAGTCGTGTATACTCTTACCTAGCGTTAAATAGTTGCGATCGCGAATTAAGTTGTAACGTTCAGAAATAAGTGCAGTGCAAATTTTATCGACTAATTCTTCGCGTTGACTACCTAATTCACTCTTGTTATCTTTCCATGCATAAGATATGTATATCTGATTCATTTTTTTTAGATTTTCTGAGATGCGATAGAGAAATTTGGAACCAATAAGTGAATAAAATTTGCTGCTACATAAACTATCGTCCACCTACCTAGACTGAAAAAATAACCCACGCAGACAAAAATAATTCTGAGGTAGGTTTTAGAGCATCAGAACTTTGGAGTTTAGTCTGTGTAGGCGTGATTTCTAATCACCAAGGCTGAATAAAATTTTACTTTTATATTTGATAATAAACCTACGTATTTTCTCGCAATTCAATTCAACTCGGATTGCTATATCTCAATACGGTTCAGTTAAGGCTAAAATTCTTTGTCAAAGTCAATTTTTTTTAACGAACCACAGAGGCACAGAGGGCACTGAGAGAAGAAAGAAATTCTTAACTGAACTGTATCGTGCTATATCTATTCAATTTAGTTAAAAATTTTGGTAGAGACGTTGCATTGCAACGTCTCTTATTAGATTATTCGTCGTGTAAATTACACCAGATATAATCTCAATAAGCTGTCCAGATTAAAAAGAAAATAGGTGTAATTTTACTATTTTCTAGACTGAATCGCCTGGATTAACTCATAAAAAGGTTGCCAATTATCTTCTTGAGCAATTGCTTCCCAAGTAGACTCAATCACAGTTCTTAATAGTGTCGTTTTCGGATTATGAACAGCTAGTGTTTGGGCAATTACATCGGTGCAGTCGCTATCAAAATCATTCAAGATTTTATGGTATAGTATGCACCAATCATCAAAAATTCCCGACGCACCCGGTACTGGCACAATATCCGAATTATTCATCACAAAACCTGGCTCATCTCGCCATTTTGATGAAAAAGTCCGAGCCATCTCATAAAAAAACTGGTGATAACCAACTTGGCTATCTTTCAAGAATTCAACCGTTAGATTCAACAGTTCCGCAGCTTGTGGGTGTGACAGTTCCACAAAACCTAACCTTTTCAACATCAAAGAACTGTATTCAGCTTGATAATATTCATCAAACCTATCTAATGCCGCTTCCATTTCGCCTTTATCAAGAATTGCCTTTAAAGGCTCTTGGAGCATTTGTAAATTCAACTTACAAATACTTGGTTGATTACCGTAACAATAGCGTCCATAATAATCAAAATATGCAGCTATAAAGGATGGGTTATAAGTTGGGATAAACGCGTAAGGGCCATAGTCAAAACTCTCTCCAGTAATTGACATATTGTCAGTATTTAGGACTGCATGACAAAAGCCAGTCGCCATCCACTGCGCTACTAGTTCTGCAACTCGTTTCACTAATTCGGCGTAAAACAAGACATATTTATCTTGTTCAGCGCTTAAGTGTCGATAATATTGCTCAATTACGTGGTCTAACAACTTCTTAGTTAAATCTGGACGCTGAAAATAGTGCAGTCGCTCAAAAGTGCCAAACCGAATATGAGAACTGCTCATTCTAATCATCACAGATGAACGGGTAGGTGAAGGTTCATCGCCCCGCCAGAGGGGTAAACCTGTTTCAATCATGCTCAAACAGCGCGAGGTGCGTACCCCCAAGTGGTGCAGTGCTTCCGCAGCTAGAACTTCCCGCACCCCACCTTTGAGCGTGAGCATCCCATCGCCTCCACGCGAGTAGGGCGTTCTCCCAGAGCCTTTTGTACCAAAATCGTATAATTCGCCATCAGTGGCGCGGACTTGCCCATAGAGAAAGCCTCTACCGTCACCCAACTGTCCGTTATATTCACCAAATTGATAGCCGTGGTAACGTAGTGCTAACAAGGGTTTGCGCCCCTGAAACTGGCCAAAAGCTGTGATGAAATCTTCGTCTTTGACTACTTGGGGGTCTAAACCCAAACGAGGTAGTAGTGCATCGTTACGCCAACGCAAGAGGTGTTGGGGAAATTCAGCAGCTGCCACCTCATCATAGTAGTCATCACCTAGAGATTCTAAGGCGCTTTCGTAGTTGAGGGAGAGAAGAGGATTGCTAGAATTTTTGTAGTTTGGAGTTTCAGCCAGAGTCATTACGAGCAAAGCTTAATTCATTCTTCCCTTAATACTACCTCTGGCTTCAACATCAGCATAGACACAAAAAGCGACCATATCTAAAATATGGCAGCGCCACCATCAAAATCTAGAGCGCATAATGAATAAAGTTTTGCAATTAAAGAAAAAATTAACTCAATTAGCTATTTTAGACGCTACATTTGAGGTTTTTGGCTCAGAATCACACCAATATCAATTCAAACCTTGCTTGAGGAACAAAGATATTCAAGTGTTTGAATCCAGATATGATATTACACTACCAAGTGAATATCGAAACTTTCTCTTAGAAATTGGTAATGGTGGTGCAGGGCCAGGATACGGCTTATCTGGACTTCCAGGGATTGAAGATGAAGATGTTATCCCAGAAAAACTATACCAAGAGAACTACGAAATTATCTCTAAACCATTTCCTTTAACGGAAGCATGGAACGATTTAAATTTGATTGTCCAAAATAACACGAGTTCTGTTGTAAACAGTGATGCTTACTTTGATGATAAGTTTATTCATGGCACTCTCACTATTACAAATTATGGTTGTGGAATTTATGCGATGTTAGTCATTACTGGGAAGCAGTCAGGAAAAATCTGGATAGATGACCGTACTAATGATAATGGGATATATCCTGCTTCTTTGAGTTTTTGTCATGCTTTCCATGACATAGAACCTGATGATTTTCATCCAAATAGCGATGAGGAGCAACCGTTGAGTTTTTATGATTGGTATGAAGACTGGCTCAACCGAAGCTTGGAGCAAATCCGCCAGTCTTCTGAAACTTAACCTTAATTAAATAAAACTGATTTTCTATTTTTTAATTGGTTGTGATGTTGGTGAAGTAATTCCTACTGTGTTTGATGTTGTTGGTGATGCTTATGAAGATAGAATCTTTTTCACTTGCAGGTTATAAGCTTGCAAAATTGATTGAACTTGTTTCTGTTGAGCTTGATTTAGATCCAAAGATGTCAACACTGTTCTGATTCGCTGACGGGATTGCAGTTCTGCCTTAAATTTAGTATCTTGGGACGGGTTTAATATAGCCTCAATATCCTTATCTCTTTGCTGGCGAGCCACTTGAATTTGTAGGCGCTGTTGCTTTGTGAGTTTGATTTTTGGGTGTGATGCAGGACTAGTCTGAGTTTTTAAGACTGGTGTAGTGGCGGGATTTGGAACTGATCCTGCGAAAACAACTCCGTGTAAAATGGTAGCACAAGCAAAAATAGTAGAAAAGACAGATAAACGCTTTATAGAATGAATGGACATTTTGAAAAGCTCCTCATCATTTAATAAAATTGGACACATCGGCGAAAGGAAATCTTGATAACCAAGCCGATAGTAAACAAATATTACTATTGCATTTGCTTGTGGAGTTGTTGTGTATTTATTATGAATTTGCTATGAATTTGTAGATATTTACAGATGACATCTCAAATTCATTCAAGCTCAGATGTTGTACCATTATCAATAGCTGTTTTTTTTGTTACAAAAAAAATGGTTAGAGCAAAAATTAAGCATTATCCACCCTACAAAGATTCCTAAATTATGTTCACAAATAGCATTTATAAATAAAAAGGCAATTCAAAGGCAAGGATAGTAAAAGAAGAATATTGAAAATAATCCTCAGCAATTTTTAAAACTTAGGTTGTTGCCAATTAGGATTGGTGAGACTTGTCATAATGTGATCTTCCCATTGACCATTAATTAATAAATAGTCTTGAGCATATCCTTCAATCACAAAGCCGAGCCTTTTAAGTACATTGCCACTACGCCGATTGTGAGGCATATAATTAGCCATAACTCGGTGAAAGTTTAACTCTTGAAATAGATATTGAGTTGCGGCTTTTAGCCCTTCTGTCATATACCCTTTACCTTGTTTCCTTTCCGAAAGGCTATATCCCACATAGCAAAAATAAGCGGCTCCTCGGACAAAATTACTAAAATTGACCGTTCCAATAATTACGGCGGGATTTTTTTTGGTAAAAACAAATAGTTTTAATGATTGTCCATTGATAAATTCTAGAAAACTATTCTCTATCTGATACTGCCAATATTCTTCAGTAAAAAAACCATCAGCCCATAGAGGGTAGAATGGGGTGAGATAAGTTTTGTTATCAGTAAAGTATTTAAGAATTTGGGGTATATCTTCATGGATCGCTGCTCGTAATAATAGGCGATCGCTTGTAATTAATGGCAGTTCTGATATCATAAACTACTTAATCGACGGGATCTATTCCCAGAACGTTCTCTAGATTTTGTAAATTCTCTCATACCTGCGGTTTAGCAGTAAGATTAGCTGTATTATTATGTTCCAATTTGGATAATTAGTGGTGTAGGCATCAGTCTTTTGCCAAAAACGCCATGCTTTCCCTTTACTTCCAACAGATAGGGTGAGTATTTTTGCTGTGAATCCGCCATTCCACCAAAATCTTGATAAGCTGATGTCTAATATCTAGAGCGGCAGGATTGAGAGCCAATGGGTGATAAAGCACAGTCCGCAGCATAAGCAGGAATCACAAGACTTCGAGTCATGTGAGATTCAATAACCCAGTCTACAAGAAGGATAGTGATGTGGTGGGAATACGCTACGATTGGCAGGAATTAGAGATTCGGGCGATATACAACACGCCATTGCTAGAGCTTATTTATCAAGCTGCTAGCGTGCATCGCCAATATCATGACCCAACAAAAATACAAGTTTGTAAGCTTATATCTATTAAAACGGGAGGTTGTCCAGAAGATTGTAGCTACTGTGCCCAATCTTCCCGCTATAAAACAGAGGTAAAGGCGGAAGCACTCCTAGAAAAGGAAACGGTAGTTAACATCGCCCAAAAAGCTAAAGAAACTGGTGTTAGTCGCATTTGCATGGGTGCTGCTTGGCGCGAAGTCCGGGATAACTCACAATTTGAGGAAGTCCTGGAAATGGTCAAGGATGTAACCGCAATGGGTTTAGAAGTGTGCTGCACTCTGGGTATGCTGACGGCAAATCAAGCCAAGAAATTGGAAGAAGCGGGACTTTACGCTTATAACCATAACTTAGATACCTCGCAGGAATATTACAGCACAATTATTACCACGAGGACTTATGGCGATCGCTTGAACACAATCGAGAATGTCCGTCAGACAAATGTTACTGTCTGTTCCGGCGGTATCCTCGGTTTGGGCGAAACTGTCGATGACCGAGTTGGGATGTTACAAACTCTGGCAAACTTACATCCACATCCAGAATCTGTGCCAATTAATATTCTTTCACAAGTACCGGGCACACCCTTAGAAAATCAGCCTGATGTCCCCATTTGGGATATTGTGCGGATGATTGCCACAGCCAGAATTTTAATGCCAGCTTCCGATGTGCGTCTTAGTGCCGGGAGGGCTAGACTTTCTCAAGTAGAACAAGCTTTCTGCTTTATGGCAGGAGCTAATTCTATCTTTTCCAGCGACGACAACAAAATGTTGACGGTGACAACTCCCTGTCCAGATTACGATAGCGATCGAGAAATGCTGAATTTACTCGGTTTGGGGATGCGATCGCCTTCCCAAAGACAGGAAAAGGTAGCAAGTCCGGCTGTTGTCGGATAAATATTTTCTTGTGGGATGGGCATTTCGCCCGCCCGTCCCTGAGTAAACTGAGGGCAGGCAAGATGCCCGCCCCACAAGAATCTTGGTTAAATTATTTTGGCAGTCCGCAGACCAAACAGCAGACCGACAGACAAACCAAAGAACAAAGCTAAAAAGCCGATGTAAGCTGCAATTGCAAACATTTGTTTTTCTCCACAATACTTCCTAAATCTATTGAATCATTAGTTGTTGGGCATTAGGCATGGGAAAACTCTTCCCCAGTACCCAGTCCCCAGACTTCAATCGCCCAGATTGCGATAGAATACAGCCCACGGGCGCTTGTTTGGGGTTAAGCAATGACTTCTGTAATTAATGTAAATTTACCAGAGCAGTCTTATGAGATTGCAATAACTTCGTTGAGCGATGCTAACGCACCTTCGAGCTTAGATCAACTGGGTCAGCAGATGGCCAGTCTGAAGCTAGGCAAGAAGATATTGCTGGTTTCTAATCCGACGATTTTTAAGCATTATGGGGAAAGAGCGATCGCATCCCTAAAATCTGCTGGATTTGAAGTTGCTAGCTGTACCCTACCACCAGGTGAACGCTACAAAACCCTCAATTCCATCCAAAAACTCTACGATGTTGCCTTAGAAAATCGCCTAGAACGTTCTGCGACTATGGTGGCTTTGGGCGGAGGTGTGATAGGCGATATGACTGGCTTTGCGGCTGCAACTTGGCTGCGTGGCATTAATGTTGTCCAAGTGCCTACCTCTCTTTTGGCGATGGTAGATTCGGCAATTGGTGGCAAAACTGGCGTAAATCATCCCCACGGTAAAAATTTAATTGGGGCATTCCATCAGCCGCGCTTGGTTTTAATTGACCCAGATGTGTTAAAAACTCTTCCGATGCGCGAATTTCGGGCAGGAATGGCAGAAGTTATTAAATACGGTGTAATTTGGGATGCCGAATTGTTTGCCCAGTTGGAAGCAAGTAAACGCCTCGACCAACTCCGCTACGTAAAACCTGAATTAATAAACTCGATATTAACGCGCTCTTGTCAAGCAAAAGCCGATGTTGTTGCCAAAGATGAAAAAGAAGGCGGATTACGAGCGATTCTCAACTATGGACATACTATCGGTCATGCAGTAGAAAGTTTGACTGGTTATCGTCTAGTAAATCACGGTGAAGCCGTTGCTATTGGCATGGTAGCAGCCGGTCAAATTGCTGTGGAATTAGGACTGTGGCAAAAAGAAGACACAGAACGTCAAAATGCTTTAATTCAAAAAACGGGTTTACCTACTCAGTTACCAACTGGAGTAGATATTGAAGAAATTATTGAGGCGTTGCAGTTAGATAAGAAAGTCAAAGCGGGGAAAGTGCGGTTTGTTTTACCAACAGAGATTGGTGTTGTAACAGTTACCGATGAAGTGCCATCGGATATTATTCGGCAAGTGTTACGGGGAATGTAAATAATTTGAAGAATAATTCAGGAGTCAGAATGGGCTAAACGCCCCGCTACCGCTAACAGAAGTCAGAATAAAAATTAGTTACTCTGTTTTTCAATTACGAATATATTGAGCCATGATACTCCAAGCCAAGAATCAATTAACTTTGCAAGAGTTCTTAAATCTTTCCTCAGGCGAAGGAGATATAACTTATGAGCTTGTTGATGGTCAAGCAATTCCTAAAATGTCACCAAAGTTTTTTCACGCAAAACTTACCCGTGTCCTTCTCAATTTGATTGAGCAATTATGTGAGGGTAAAGGAGAAGTTTGTCCAGAATGGGCTGTTGCATTAACCCGTCGAGGACAAGATTGGATGCCAATTCCAGATATTTTGTACATTTCTTATGAACGTTTACCCGCTAATTGGGATGAAGACAAAGCTTGTCCTGTTCCTCCCGATTTGGTGATTGAGATTATTTCACCCGGACAAACTTTTGGACAAATGGCAGCTAAAGCTAAAGACTATTTGGATGCTAAGGTGCTACGAGTGTGGGTATTAGATAGTAAAGCTAGAAGTATTACTGTTTTTTATCCAGATGCAGCACCACAAACTTATATGGGAGAAGAATTACTCACAGATTCCCTATTTGAGGGGTTAGAATTTACTGTTGAGCAGTTGTTTCAAAAGGCGAAAATACCATTAGATGCTGAATAGCACGCTTTCCACATCTAGCACCATTTACCATGCTTATGCCTGATTAAGCGAAAGGACTTCCAAATAAAAAATACTCAACATAAGATTGAATAATTTATTTCTTGGAAATCCTTAAGATTAAGCATTAGAAAACATTGTCAGCATTACTAATAAAACAACTAATGCACTAACCCAAAGGGCTAAAGATCCCCAACTAACTGAATCTTTTTGTACTCTTTGCCAGAAATTGGTAATGAAGTTATTCCGAATTGCCATTTTATAACCTCCAATTTTTATGAAACTTTTCTTTACTCAATCCAATCTGAATACATTGAGTAAAAAAGTTTATCTTCGAGAGTCTCAGCTTTTATTTGCTGATTCCCAGAGATTAACCAACAAACATTTAAATTAATCTATACAGCAATCTGTGCGATGGGCTACGCCTACGCGAATACGTCTGTCTCAACAAGTTACTGCTCTGAAAAACAAACAAAAAGTTACAAAAAGATATTTGTTGATGCTTAAATTTATTTTCCCATACGTAAGTGTTTACACTCCGAAATTTGGAGCCTTTGAGAGAATTCTTAATGTTTCCTTAACCAGGTATAAAAGTTAGGATTTTTCAAATCACAAACTACTTAAATAGTGACGATCGCAATCCGATTTAATTCCTGAATCACTTGTACAGAGAGGGAACAGAGAATAGGGAACTGACCCTGCGATCGCTCGCCAGATGTTGGCGACACTAAATCTGTGCCGGAGAAGCCGCGATCTTCAGTGCCGATTGCTCTCAATACGGAACGGCGCGACTATTGACTGACTCGCGATCGCGCCCAGTATTCCACCATTTCTGCAAGCGAGGGGTTTCTGTTGGTAAGGTGAAATTCTGACGGGGTGACAAAAGCGACTAAAGCCAAGTATCGATATTCTTAATCACCACTGCTAAAGTTGATACAGCACACAACTATGATGTTATGAGTGCAAAATTTAAATCTGTAAGAACTGCAATCAAAATTAGTTGTAAATCAGGATTTTCAAGTCAATATTATGGAGCAACATCAGCCAGAACAGCGCAGCGCCGCCGATCAAGTGTTTCAAGAATCCCTCGAACAGTTGGAGGATATCTTACAAGAAAGTTCGATTCAGGAAGAAGAGATGCCGGAACTGCATATCGAACTCGATGAAGAATTGACAAATATTGATTTAGCGGCTCTTGAGGACGCAGTTGCTGATATTGAAAAATATCTCGACGAAATAACAAAAACTAAATAGCGGTAAAAAGTTAAAATTTATTGCTGACAAATTAGTTGCCGTTGAGCCTCGTACAACATTAAAGCGGCTGCGATCGCCACATTCAAAGATTCCACGCCAGGACTCAAAGGAATTCTGACTTGCTGATCTGCGATCGCTGCTAAATCTGCCGACAATCCAGCACCTTCATTTCCCAGTAAAATCATACTGGGTTTTCGCCAGTCCACTTCCCAATAAGTTAAAGTCGCACTGGGTAAGGTTGCCACTACCTGCATTCCTGCCTGCTGACTTTGTTGCACTGTCGCCTTTAAGTCTTCGGTTACGGCCGTTGCTAGGCGAAACCATTGCCCTGCGGAAGCCCGGAGAACTTTGGGGCTGTCTAAATCTACACTATCTCCACTTACCCACAACCCCGATGCTCCAGCAGCAGCAGCAGTGCGGATCATTGTACCCAGGTTGCCGGGATCTTGCACCGTTTCTAAAGCTAGCACTAGACCAGTCAACGGTAATTGAGTTTGGCTATCGCTTCGTTTTGCCGTTGCCACCACACCATCCGGTTGCACTGTTGTGGCGATCGCATCCAAGACTTCTCTACTGACAACTTCGGCGCGATCGCATCGGCTACAAGCTTCTGACCACAGCAAAGGGTGAGCTGCTTGCCATTCTGGAGTACAACACACTGTTTCTAGTGGGTAATTCACCGCACAAGCTTCCTCTAACAGGTGTGTCCCTTCTAGTAAAAATAACTGCTGCTTGTGCCGCTCCTTGGTGGAGTGCAGCTTGCGAATTTGCTTGACTAGAGAATTTTGTAAACTGGTCAACATTAAAAAGTTAGTAGTTAGGAATTAAGAATTAGGAGTCAATTTAGTTTTCTTTCAACTCATAACTCTTCACTTCTAACTCCTAACTTAAATAGTATGCGGAACCCGGGACTTGAACCCGGAAGCCTTGCGGCACTAGAACCTGAATCTAGCGCGTCTGCCATTCCGCCAGTTCCGCTTGCACTTGTGTTTATCGACAATTTCTTGATTATTGCGTAATTTTTTACCTTTGTCAAGTGTAATTGTGATGCCCTATTAAGAATCTCAGAGTGGAAAGGAGTGATTCAGGCGATCAGTCAAATCAAAATATTAACTCAACAGCACAGCATTGATTTTTAGTGAACACTTAAGTTATTTTACTGAGTATTTAATTTTGCTTAAAACTACTACTTATTCATTATTTTTTATTAAAATTTTCAAAAGCTCAAAAAGCTTGCTATTGCTTCTTCTCAGCCCGAATTTTTCACCCAAAAAACAATTTTTTTATGCAAAACATTGTCCTAAAACGTGGACATTTTGAATCTTTACTGTAGAATCAAAACCAACTTCAAACATATAAAATACGTATTACTTTTGGAGGTAGGCTTATTAATCCTTCTACCAGCTTACCAGATGCCAAATTTGCTCCAGAAGCAGACTCCTCAGTCTTGCAAATTTGGGGTGGGCATCCTTTGCGAGGTCATGTGAAAATTAGCGGGGCAAAAAATGCAGCATTGGTAATCATGGCTGGAGCCTTGCTGTGTCCGGGTGATTGTCGTATCCGTAATGTCCCCTTATTAGCGGATGTAGAGCGGATGGGTCAGGTGTTATCGGCTTTGGGTGTACAATTAACCCGACAAGGCGATATTTTAGACATCAACGCCAGCGAGATTAAAACATCAAAAGCTCCCTACGAATTAGTTACCCAGTTGAGGGCGAGTTTTTTCGCCATTGGAGCCATTCTGGCAAGACTGGGAGTAGCGCAGATGCCTTTACCAGGCGGTTGTGCTATTGGAGCAAGACCAGTTGACTTGCATGTCCGGGGACTGCAAGCAATGGGAGCTGAGGTGCAAATTGAGCATGGCATTTGTAATGCCTATGTCCCTGGCAGCAGCAGGAGATTAAAAGGTGCGAAGATTTACTTAGACATCGCCAGCGTTGGAGCGACGGAAAACTTGATGATGGCGGCTACCCTGGCAGAAGGTGAAACGATCATTGAGAATGCTGCCAGAGAACCGGAAGTAGTTGATTTAGCTAACTTCTGTAACGCGATGGGAGCGAAGATTAAGGGGGCGGGGACTAGTAGAATTATTGTCGAAGGAGTCCCCAAGTTGCATTCTGTGGACTACAGCATTATTCCCGATCGCATTGAGGCTGGGACGTTTTTGTTAGCAGCAGCAATTACCCGCTCAGAACTTATCCTCTCACCAGTGGCTCCAGAACATCTCATCCCAGTGATTGCCAAGCTGCGGGATATTGGGGTGACAATAATTGAGGACAAACCTGAACACTTACATATTCTGCCCGCAGAAACCCTCAAGGCAACGGATATTGAAACCCAATACCATCCAGGTTTTCCTACGGATATGCAAGCGCCGTTCATGGCTTTGCTGACATTGGCAGAGGGCGACAGCGTGATTAACGAATCCGTCTTTGAAAATCGCTTGCGTCATGCCTCAGAGTTGAATCGCTTGGGGGCAGATATTCGTGTCAAAGGCAATGCTGCTTTCGTTCGGGGAGTACCGAAGTTGTCTGGCGCACCAGTATTAGGCACAGATTTAAGGGCATCGGCAGCGCTAGTCATAGCAGGACTGGCGGCAGAAGGACAGACCACGATTCAAGGATTACAGCACCTCGATCGCGGCTATGATCGACTCGATGCGAAGTTGCAGCAGTTGGGGGCTAAAATCCTCCGTGTGGGCGAAACATCAACAGATGCAGAAATTGCTTCCAACGTCAGCAGCCTGTCAAGTTGAAATTGATTGGTCAAGACTGACGCCAAGACAAGGGAGACAAGGGAGATAAGGTAAAATTTTCTCCCCCATATCCCCCATCTATACCCTGTGTTCTGCTGAATTCTCCTAATAGATAGAGGCTTTGAAGCTTTGCTCATATCTTTTTTTGATGAATATTCAAGAAAAATCTGTGTTGGCTGTTACAATATTGTTAAGAAAAGTTGCCCGTTGCATTTTGGGAACGCGCAATTGGGTTTTAACTCTCTTGAGAAGACAACGCAAAAAAACATTTTATAGACCAGCTGTGGGAGGCTGGTCTTTTTGTATTTAAAGTGCTCATACATTGATTATCCATCCAATAACTCACTACAAACACTTTGAACATGTATGGTTAGTAGCTTCAAGGTAGGGTGTTGACTTTGATGAAATTTAGTGATTTTCGGTTCATGCTATTTTTGTGAGAGTCAAAAATATCTCTCCTGTCATTGCGAGCGGAGCGAAGCAATCCCAGGCGATTGCTTCGCTCCGCTCGCAATGACTACACAAATTTTGCATGAATTTTTACCTCCTCAAAAGGTATAGAGTCAACACCCTAGCTTCAAGACTCTAACTGACAATCCTAAAGAGGAGAGATTTTTAAGTAACTTCCGCAATTACTCTGTTTCATCTGCGTTAAATCCACTAGAGATTTTCGGCAGCTATTATATCTATACAAGAATCGCTATAGTGTTTTGAGATATTAATTTCAGCATAAATACTGAGTTTTATTTTTAAGACCAAACCCAAAAGAAAAGACGCAAATTTATCCTTTGCGTCTTCTTTTAAGATTTTAAAAATTAGAAACTGAATGTGGTTCTCAGTGCACCAATAACAACATCATCGTTGCTGTTATTGTGATCTGGGGATGTTAACCAGATGACTCCTGGAGTAATGGTGATATTGTCACTCAGCTGATACTGGTAGAATGCCTCAAGATGATAGGACGTATCAGGATCGCTATCCAATCCTGCAATGTTGGAACTTGTTAATCTAGGTTCTACACCAGCAATAATACCGGCTAAACTTCCTTTTTTACCGAGGTCAGGGAAGCCGAGGGTAACGGCATAGTTCCAAATATCAACCTCTCCACGGTTTCCAGTCAAGGTACGGCTGTTGGTGTATCCAGCCCAACCACCCAAGACTATGTTATCAGTGATGCCGATGGATGCTTCGACACCGTAAGAATTACTGGAAAATCGGGAATCTAAGGTACCATCGCCATCTAAATCCAAGGGTGCGAGGGTTGCTGCATTGCTACCTGTGAGTAGTGGTTGGTTGTAAGAATTAATGTAAGTTAAACCAACAGTAATGCGATCGCTTGGTTTAATTGTCAACTGTGCGATCGCACCATAAGAACCGTTAAACAAACCATTATTGGGTGTAGGGTCGTTAGCTGTACCACTCAAATACCCTAGACTTAGCGCCAGTTTATCACTGAATTCGTGCGTTACTCCCAACCCTGCGCCCTCTACTTGACCATAAATTGGGTTGCGTGTACCAAAGGTAGACAAAGCACCAAAAGCACCATCACCATCAAAGAGATTGACAGTGCTAGTAATGTCGTCTGCTGCACCTGCATTAGCTATGGCGATAACCTGTGTTTTTTCGCCCAAAGGGAATTTGTAGAACAGTGCATCGATATCAGCATTAGTATTGCCATCTTCGCCAGCAAAGAATAAGTTACCCTCTGGTGTACCAATATTAGGGCTGAGAATATTATTAGCCTGGATTCTGGTAAACAGCGTATCTTTACCTGTGAAGCTGGTGACAAATTCTATCCGCGCCCGTACTCCTAATGTTGTATTCTCGTCTGTAATTTCTGCACCGTTGACTGTGTTTCCTGACAAAACATCGCTGACAACTGCGACAACTTGTCCTTGCAGTTTGGTTGTGGTTGAGAACTGATTCGCCTCTAATTCAGCAGTTTTAGCTTCTACTGCATCTACACGACCTCTGAGTGTCACCAGTTCTGCGGAAAAATCTTCTTGCAGCTTTTGTAATGTGGCTAAATCTTGTTTACTAACTAAATCGCCTGTGGCTGTAGCAATTAGTTCGTTAACGCGATCGAGACAAGCATTCAAACCAGCAGCAAACTCATATCGCGTTAATGCCCGATTACCACGATAAGTACTGTTTGGGTATCCTGCAATACAGCCATAGCGTTCAACCAAGGACTGCAATGCTTGGAATGCCCAGTCAGTGGGTTGTACGTCAGAAAATTGAGATACGGAAGTAACTTGCCCTGTTATCTGGGTGTTTGTGTCTGGACTAGCTAAAACTTGCGGTTGATTAATTTCAGACTGATTGGATATTTCACCTGCAAATGCAGCATTATTCACAAATAGCATTGCACAGCAGACTGCTGGACTAACTAGCAGATATTTACAGAATTTTTGCATTTTTCTCCTCACACTGATCTCCAATTCACACCCAAACCACGTTTTTTTTAACGTGTATTTTATGAAAATATTTGTCAGTAATCTTAGCAGAAGTAAGCAACCTTTTTAACAAAAAAAGTCAAGAAATCCTAATTGTTTTAGGGAAAACTAAATTGCAAAGGGCTGTACCATCTGAAAAAGTTTATTGTTACTCATTACACAGAAAACTCAGAATGATATTATGTGTTTTGAATGAGAATGAGAATTATTATAGTATAACGTCTAGAATAAGTCTTATTGTCAGTGCGAGCTGTGGCAGAGGCAGAACAAGCACCCGTTTTGAGGAGAAAATACCGTGATGATAAATTGCAGAGGAATTAGAAAAGGTAGACAAAGAAGGGGCATCTTGCCCATAATTGCCCTGCTGATGTTATCAATGACTACTGGCTGTAGCCAATCGAATCCGAATCAGGGAACAACTTCCGAACAGTCGCCGCAAGCACAGGAAGCTGCCTCTACCCCACTGGCGCAATCGGGAAAAACTAAAGTAGTGACGACATTTTTACCGATATATTTGTTTACTAAGGCAGTAGCTGGGAATGTTGCAGATGTAGAAATTTTAGTGCCACCTGGTACGGAGGTACATGAATACCAAGCGACACCCGAAAATGTCAAAGCGATCGCTACTGCAAATGTGTTAGTAAAAAATGGTTTAGGTTTGGAGGAATTTCTAGAAGGTACTGTCAAAAATGCCCAAAATCTCAAATTAACTGAAATTGATGCAAGTATTGGTATAAAACCTTTAAATGAAATTTCACCTGTTGTGAAAACGGCACAAGAGGAGAAAGACCACGACCATGCCCAAGGTAATCCTCATGTTTGGTTAGATCCAGTTTTGGCTAAACAGCAGGTAATAAATATTCGGGATGGATTAATTACTGCTGACCCCGCGAATAAAACTACTTACGAAGCAAATGCTACAGCTTATATTAAAGAATTAGAAAGTTTAAATAGCGAATTTCAGCAGACTTTGCAAAAAAATCCTAGTTGCACCTTTATTACCTTTCATGATGCGTTTTCATATTTAGCTAAACGCTATAACCTCAAGCAAGTTGCTGTAGTGCAAATTCCCGAAGATCAACTTTCACCAACAGATGTGCAAAATGCAGTCAATGCCGTGAAAAAGTACAAAGTTAAAGCTTTATTTAGCGAACCAGGAGTAGATAATAAACTGCTGACTAGCCTCTCCCAAGACTTGAAATTAACTTTACGTCCTCTGGATTCCCTGGAGACTGGCGAAACAGATCCGCAGCATTATTTCAAGGCGATGAAAGCTAACTTACAAACTCTAGAAACTTCATGTAAATAGGTTTGTCAGTTGTCCTTTGCAAATGACCAATGACCAATGACCAATGACCAATGACCAATGACCAATGACCAATGACTAATAACATTGCTACTTTGAAAGTAGAAAAATTAACTGTCTATCAAGGCAGCTATCTAGCTGTTCGAGATGTTTCCTTTGAATTGTTGCCAGGAACAGATACAGCTATTGTTGGCCCCAATGGTGCTGGTAAAAGTACCCTGGTAAAAGCGGTTTTAGATTTGATACCTCGAAGTGCTGGTACGATTGAAATATTGGGTCGCCCAATTGCAAGGCTGGGGCATTTACGTCACCTGTTGGGCTATATGCCGCAAAACTTCATTTTTGACCGTAGCTTTCCCATTTCTGTCAGCGAATTAGTAGAACTGGGATGGGCTAAAGAAGAGAAAAGAAAGAATTCATTTTTTTCTCAGTTGTGGAGACAAGACCGAGAAAAATCGGCCGCAGTAACAGAAGCTTTACGGCGAACTGATGCTTATCATTTACGGCATCAAGCTATTGGTACTCTTAGCGGTGGTCAACTCAAGCGAGTTTTATTGGCTTATTGTTTAGTAATGCCTCGGAAACTATTGGTACTAGATGAAGCCTTTGCTGGTGTTGATGTGCAAGGTGCAGCAGATTTTTACGCTTTGCTAAATGAATTAAAGCGAGAGGAGGGTTGGACGGTATTGCAGGTTTCTCATGATATTGATATGGTAAATCGCCATTGCGATCGCGTGCTTTGCCTAAACCAAAGCATTGTTTGTACTGGTAAGCCAGAAATTGCCCTTTCACCACAAAACCTGTTAGCAACCTATGGCCCAGGTTTCAGTCGCTACCAGCACCAACATTAATGCCCATAAGTATGAATTTTTTCAATGATTGCCAGATAGCTTGGCTTGCGATCGCCAATAGCAATGACTTGCTAGAGTTGTTACAACACCCCTTTATGCAGCGTGCGATCGTGGGTGCTGCCTTGATGGGACTACTTGGCGGGATGTTAGGTACTTTTGTCACCTTGCGCCAGTTATCCTTTTTCAGCCACGCCGTTGGTCATGCAGCGTTAGTAGGTGTGGCGTTAGGTGTGCTACTACAGGTAAATCCTACTTGGATGCTGTTACCCTTTACCTTAGTTTTTGGTGTTATTGTCCTCTACTTCATCGACAAAACTGACTTGGCTAGCGATAGCGTCCTTAGCATAGTGCTATCTGGGGCATTAGCGATCGGTTTAATTCTCACCAGCCAAATTAAAGGATATCGTGGCAACTTGATGGCTGTGCTCTTCGGGGATATTCTAGCGATCAATACCACAGATTTGATTTTGACGCTGCTAGTCCTTGTAGGAGGCAGCATATTTTTACTATCAACTCTACGACAGCAAATTTTATTGACCCTTAACCCTGATGTAGCACAGGTTCAAGGCGTTCCTGTGCAATTGTACCGCTACGCCTTTGTGGTCTTGCTTTCACTCGCCGTTGCTGTAGCGATTAAAGCTGTTGGCGTTTTACTGGTAAACGCTTTTTTAGTTATTCCCGCCTCCACCGCCAAACTGATGAGTCACCACTTTAGCCGCTTTCTAGTCATGTCGGTAATAGTTGGTTCCATCAGCAGCGTTGCTGGCATCATTGTCTCAGGTATTTTCAACCTTGCTTCTGGCCCAAGTATTGTTCTTGTCCAGTTTCTACTATTTGTAGCCGTTTTCATCTGGTTCAAGTTCAGGTTGAAAACTGCATAAGAAATATTTTTCTCCAAGGTCTTGCTATATTCTTTGATGTTTGCTACATTGATTAATCGTGGCTCACAAAAGCCCCAGCCGGGATAGCTCAGTTGGTAGAGCAGAGGACTGAAAATCCTCGTGTCACCGGTTCAAGTCCGGTTCCTGGCATACATTACAGACAAAACCACCTCTAAGATAAAGCATAAGCTGACATAAGCAAAATCCATATACCAAGTATGTAGGATTACGGTTTTACAGAAATACCTATGTTTAAACGTAGGCGTTCTGCAATCGACGCTTTAAGTCATCTTTAGCATCACGATTACAACCTAATCCTGTTTCACAGGCACTCAACACGACTAAATCAACTTTCGTTAAAAACCAAGTGTCTTGGATGTCGCGTCAAGTGATGCGATCGCAATTACCAAATATGAATAAATAAATCTTCTGGCAAACTAGGAACCAAAGCTGCATGATGCCTTCCTCTCGTTTGTCAAACAATTTTTTGGCGATCGCCATCCTTTGACCTGACGTTTGTCTTGGCTCTTTTCGATAAACTCTGTTAGCGATAACTTTCCTGCGGAACGCTAACGCATCTACTTATTAGTCGACTTACACTTAGTCTTTGAAACTACGTAAATTTTTAAGTATTTTCACGATTGCTTATGGATTGTGATAGTCAAAATGAAGTATAGAAAAGTAATACTTTTTCAAATCTTTAAATATTAAAAGTTTTCTTTATCCAATTTTCACAAAATTAATAACTATGCGGTTAAAAAACATGAGATTATCCGGTGTGTTGGCAATTTGTATTTCAAAGATCATCAAAACTTTGATATTCCTTTAAAAAAGACATATCAATGTGAATATTTAAACAAAGTTCTACAAAAAAGATAGACATAACACTGTGATCTGTTGTCAAATATGTAATTAATTAATCTCAGCGCAATACTAGGGAATGTATGTAAAATCAAATGTTTTGAGTACTTAAGTATATATCTGACAAAATTGGGCGTTGCTTCGTCTCAACTTCATGCATCTGCATATTAGTGAGGTTAGAAGCTATGAAAAGTAGTAATTTATAGCTTTTGATTAAATTCATTACACTTCATCTGTATGCATCAGAAACTCAACAATTTCTCTAAAAAAACAAAGATTTACAAGGACTAACAAACCCTTCAAGCAATCTCTAGTATTTTTTTCGTACATACTTTTCTATATATCTGCTTTTAGATAAACATAGAAAGGTATATTGCCACGTCATACTATTTTATTTTCACTTCGATAATTAAGAGGTAGCAAATTAGTAAAATACATGAGCAAAGGAGCAGATATAGTAAGAAAGAATTTATACCAATAATTAAATGAAATAGTATTATTAATAATCAATATAACAATAGGTAAATAATGATTTGCTTGTCAATATATTTCTGATATGGTCATGGCGAATTTTATGTGGAAAACATTAAATATAAAACTAATCCTAAATCATGAATTATGGCATTAGTTTTAGCACTATTGTGAGGCATATATCTCAATGAATGAGTTACAGAATCAACAATTGTCAGCATCTGCAAGTCCACCACCTGCTGCTCAATCACCTGGTCTAAATGATCCAGTATCGGTCAGTAATATTTCCGCTCGGGCTAGTGCCAGTGTGCTCTCTCAGGGAGATGGACTCAAAGCAGAGTATTACGACAACATCGACTTTACCAACCTAAAGGTAACTCGTACAGATCCGACGGTGAACTTTATCTGGGGCGCTGGTTCTCCAAGTTCGTCCATTGGTGTAGATACCTTCTCCGCGCGTTGGACAGGTCAGGTAGAAGCCAAGTACAGCGAAACTTATAACTTCTACACAACTAGTGATGATGGTGTGCGGCTGTGGGTTAATGGTCAACAAATCATCAATAAGTTTGTCGATCAATCTTCCACAGAATACAGTGGCTCAATCGCACTAGTTGCAGGTCAGAAGTATGATATTAAACTCGAATACTTCGAGAATGCCTACTCCGCCGTTTCTCAACTAGCTTGGTCAAGCTCCTCTCAAGCAAAGGAAATCATTCCTCAATCTCAACTTTATAGTAATGTCAATACACCTGCTAATGGAAACGGACTGAAAGCAGAGTATTACGACAACATAGACTTTACCAACCTGAAAGTAACGCGCACAGATGCGACAGTAAACTTTAACTGGGGTAATGCTTCTCCAGATCCGTCCATCGGTGCAGACACCTTCTCAGCGCGTTGGACAGGTCAGGTGCAAGCCAAGTATAGCGAAACTTACAACTTCTACACCACTAGTGATGATGGTGTACGGCTGTGGGTTAATGGTCAACAAATCATCAATAAGTTTGTCGATCAATCTCCTACAGAAAACACTGGTTCAATCGCACTGGTTGCAGGTCAGAAGTACGATATTAAACTCGAATACTTCGAGAATGCCTACTCTGCCCTTTCTCAACTGGCTTGGTCAAGCTCCTCTCAGACAAAGGAAATCATTCCCCAGTCACAGCTATATAGTAGTGTGAGTCCTAATAGTGATGTCACTCCACCCAGTGCTACAGCAACTGCTGCCAATCTGACGACAAGTAGTGGAAATACTTACACTTTCAGTGTTGCCTACAACGATAATACAGCTATTAACGTTAACACCATAGATAGCAACGATCTACTTGTGACTGGGCCCAACGGGTACAGTCAAGTGGCAACGTTGGTCAGTATAAACAACAACAGCAATGGTAGCCCACGGACTGCAACTTATAGAATCAATTCTGTAGGGGAAAGTTGGAATGCCGCCAGCAACGGCTCCTATGCGATCGCACTGCGAGCTAACCAAGTCAGCGACACTAACGGCAATTTTGCTAGTGCTGCCACTATCGGCAATTTCCAGGTCAATATTGCGTCTGGAAGTGCTAGCGGTAAAGGACTCAAAGCAGAATACTACGACAACATAGACTTTACCAACCTGAAAGTAACGCGCACAGATGCGACGGTGAACTTTAACTGGGGTGATGGTTCTCCAGATCCGTCCATCGGTGCAGACACCTTCTCAGCGCGTTGGACAGGTCAGGTGCAAGCCAAGTATAGCGAAACCTACAACTTCTACACCACTAGTGATGATGGTGTACGGCTGTGGGTGAATGGTCAACAAATCATCAATAAGTTTGTCGATCAATCTCCTACAGAAAACATCGGCTCAATCGCACTAGTGGCAGGTCAGAAGTATGATATTAGACTCGAATACTTCGAGAATGCCTACTCTGCCCTTTCTCAACTAGCTTGGTCAAGTTCCTCTCAGACAAAGGAAATCATTCCCGAGTCGCAATTGTATTCACCAGAGCTTCAGGCTACTCTCACATTAGGCTCATCTTCCACGAGTGTGAACGAAGGCGTTGGTACTGTCAACGTAACTTTGCTGAGAACTGGTGATTTAAGCGGCACATCTACAATCAAATATGCAACCGTAGCTGGTACTGCTACAGCAGGGGTTGACTACGGGACTGAAGGCACTGAAAGCGCTGGAACAATTATTTTTGCACCAGGAGAAAGCACCAGACAGGTATCAATTCTGATCAATGATGATGCCTTGGCAGAAGCAGATGAAACCTTTAACTTTGTCATCGATCAAGCACAGGGGGCAGGACTAGGACTGCAAAGAACCCTCGAAGTTAAAATTCAAGATAACGATCGCTCTAGTTTCGACTTCACTGCGCCAGTAGTTAATGAGGGTAATGGTTCTGCTACGGTGACAGTTACACGAGGTAACGCTTTGGGCGCTGCTAGTGTAGACTACACAACCGTAGATGGGACTGCCAAAGCTGGATCTGACTACCAAGCTGTATCTCAAACCTTGAATTTTGCAGCCGGAGAAACCAGCAAGAACATTGTTATCGGCATTATTAATGACAATGCTGGCGAATCAAATGAAACATTTACTTTGAGGTTCAGTAACGCGGTTGGAGTGCAACTAGCTAATCAACAAGCAACTATCACGATTCTTGATAATGACTCTGGTGAGTTTTCTTTAGATACGGTAGCTTCTGGTTTGACTAGACCCACAGCTTTTGACTGGACATCTGACGAGAAGACCATGTTCATTGCCCAGAAAAATGGGGTAGTGCGAGTCTTGAGCAACGGCGCTTTATTAGCAACACCATTTATCGATATTTCTACACAGGTAAATGATACGCGCGATCGCGGTCTGTTAGGTATTGCCGTACACCCAGATTTTGGCAAAAGTCCAAACGGCAATAACTATGTTTACCTCTTGTATACCTACGATCCACCAGAAACTAATCCAAACAATCCGAAGAATAATCCCAATAGCATATTAGACAATCCCGATCAGAGTGGGAATCGGACTGCACGGCTAGTTCGGTTTACAGCTAACCCCAACACTAATTACACTACTGCTATAGCTGGCAGCGAAGTTGTGCTGCTGGGTACTAATGCCAATTGGGATAATATCAACCGTCCAGATGGAAATAGCACAGATGTCACACAAGGCTTTGCACCATCAGGAATTATCAACAGAGATACTGGTAAGCGGTTTACCAGCTTGCAAGATTATCTCAATAATCTTGATAAAGTCCAAAATATCCAGAATTTTATAGCCAACGATAGTGAATCTCACTCAGTTGGTGCTGTACGCTTTGGTACTGATGGTTCTCTGTTCGTTAGCTTAGGAGATGGTACTTCCTACAATGGCATAGATCCGCGAGCAATTCGCGTCCAGGATCTCGATAGTTTGTCTGGCAAGCTCCTGCGGATTGACGCGATTACTGGTCAAGGCTTATCAAGTAATCCTTTCTACAACGGCGATTCTAATAGTAATCGTTCCAAAGTTTATAACTTAGGTTTACGTAACCCCTTCCGTTTCACAATTGATAAAACCACCAACACCCCTTACATTGGTGATGTTGGCTTCACTTCTTACGAAGAGGTCAACATCGGAAAACCAGGAGCTAACTTTGGCTGGCCGTTCTATGAAGGTGGTCTGAATGCAAAAGGTGAGATCGTCAGCCTGCAACAACCAAGATATGCTCCCCTAGATGCAGCCAAAGACTTCTATAGTAGTGGCAAAACTGTTACAGCACCAGCTTACACTTACAGGCATACTAGTTCCAATTCGATTACCTTGGGTGACTTTTACAGAGGTAATACTTTCCCCTCAATCTATGACGGTGCTTTATTCGTTGGTGATTTCAGTCAAGGAACTATCGATGCTTTGAAATTTGATAGTCAGGGCAAACTTGTTTCAGTTAATCGCTTTGCTTCTACAACAGATACACCTAATCTAGGAGTACCTGTACAAATCACTACTGGTAAAGATGGCAATCTGTACTACGCAAACTATACCGATGGCAAGATTAATCGTTTCCGGGCTGTTTAGCTTCATCGCTCAAAAGCCCCACGTCTCAATGGTTCGCGCAGCGTCTCGCAGAGAAGAGAAAGAAAAAGGAGCGTAGATAAATAACATAAGAGTTATCAGTGAACAGTCAGAAAACTGTTCACTGATTTTTGTCAAGATAACTTTGTCAAAAATCCCAATATTTTTTTCGTATTTGATGTCAGGAGGGTTCGACGATAAGCATCGGCTGCTTTTTTAATAGCTTCGGCTTGAGTGGGATAAGGATGAATTACACTGCTTAACTTACTCAAACCAATCTTATTCACCATTGCTGTAGTCACTTCTGAAATCATCTCACCCGCGTGACTGGCGACAATAGTTGCACCGATAATTTCATCAGATCCTTTTTTATGGTGGATTTTGAGAAATCCTGACTCTTCATTATCCGCGATCGCTCGGTCTACACTACTAAAAGGTATTTTGATTGTCGTCATCTCAATACCCAATTTCTGCGCCTCGTGTTCATACAAACCTACATGAGCAATTTCTGGGTCAGTATAAGTTACCCAAGGCATTACCAGACTGCTGAGTTTCGAGCGTCCTATGCCAAAGGGAGAAAACAGCGTATTTTTAATTACAATTCGCGCCGCAGCATCAGCAGCATGGGTAAATTTCCAGTTCATGCAGATATCGCCAGCTGCATAAATTTTGGGATTGGTCGTCTGGAGGTAATCATTTACCTTCACACCTTGGCGCTTGTCGTATTCTACACCCACAGCTTCTAAATTTAGATTTTCGACATTTGGCGATCGCCCCGCACCAACTAAAATTTCATCTACTGTCACCGAATCTCGATGACCATTTGAGGAAAAATAAAGCCGTTTCCCTTCAGTAACAGTTACTACTTCTTCTAATTTGGAATTCAACACTACGCGAATTCCTTCTCTAATCAAAACCTTTTGCAGAATTTCAGCAGCTTCAGCGTCTTCTTTATTCAGAAGATGAGAGCCACTATGGAAAAGTACTACTTCACAACCTAAACGCCGGAAAGCTTGCGCCAATTCGCAACCAATGGGGCCACCACCAATCACCGCCAAACGTTCCGGTCGTTGAATTAGCGAAAAAACCGTCTCATTCGTTAGATAACCCGCCTGTTCAATTCCCGGAATCGACAGTTGTGCGGCTCTTGCGCCTGTCGCAATTACAGCTTTTTTAAACTTGAGGGTTTTGTTGCCAACTTCCACAGTATTTTTACTTGCAAATCGACCGCTACCCAAAAAGACATCGACACCCAACTTTTGAAACCGCTCCGCCGAGTCGTTAGGGCTGATATCAGCCCTGATTCGCCGCATCCTTGCCATAACTTTGGGAAAATCAACATCTATATTATGATGTTGGGGAATATTAACTCCCAAGTTTTTAGCATCCCAGATTTCGCCAACTACACGGGCAGACCGAATAATAGTTTTAGATGGTACACAACCAACATTTAAGCAATCCCCACCCATGAGATGCTTTTCAATCAACGCCACTTTTAAACCTAAATCCAGACCTGCTGCGCCCGCCGCCACTACTAATCCTGCCGTACCAGCCCCAATTACTACCAAATCGTAAACATCGGCGGGTTGAGGGTTAACCCAATTTGGCGGATGAACGGAAGAAACTAACTTTTGGTTATACTCATCCATTGGGCGGACTGTGACTCTCTCTAAATCTGAATTGGTCATTGGCGAAACCTCTTTTAATTGAAAATACTAAAGTCAACTGCCTTTTGAAGGAATTCAAAATTAAGAATCCCGATAAATTTAGGTAGCTCAGTCTCTTGTTTTTTATGTTTGTTTAATAATAAATACAGCCTTTGAATTGTTTTGTCCGTTTGGGAATTGACAGATACGATTAAAGTTTTCCTGTATAAACGTTTCAACAATCGAGAATTTACAGCAATTTGGTGTTGAATAAACGACACGACTAGAGTAAGCTAAAAATATTTTAATTTGCATCCTCAAAAAAATGAATCTCTTGTGGGGTGGGCATCTTGCCCGCCCTGGTTGTGCAAATTAAATACGCGACAGCTTACCTACAATTCCTCTTCTAAAGCTTTACGTGCAATCCGGGTTATATAAACTGTAACGGCTACTGTCGCAACCAAACCCAAAATCCGAATTGCCCATTGTAAAGTTGGGTTAGTAGGTTGAGCTTCAGTACCAATCATGGCTAAATTACCTGCAAGGGAACCAATATAAACGTACATAATGGTTCCGGGAATCATACCTAGAGAGCCGATAAAGTAATCTTGAAGTGAAACTCCTGTGATGCCAAAAGCATAGTTCAGCAAATTGAATGGGAAGATAGGAGATAGTCGCGTTAGCAGAACAATTTTTAATCCTTCTTTCCCAACCGCTTGGTCAATGGCGGTAAATTTTTTGTTATCTGCAATTTTCCCGGCTACCCAACCCCTTGCTAAATAACGTCCCACAAGAAAAGCAGCTGTAGCGCCAAGGGTTGCACCGATAAATACGTAGAGAGAACCCCAAACTGCACCAAAAATTACACCGGCTCCCAAGGTGAGAATAGAACCTGGGAAAAAAGCGACGGTGGCGATAATATAAAGGGCAATAAAAGCTATGGCTCCTACAGTACCCAAGCTATCAATCCACTGCAAGGCGTCCCTTAAAATTGCTTGGGGATTAAAAGAATTTGGATTTGCAGATGCTTGTGCCCAAGCCAGGTCTGTGTTTAATGAGAAAACGCTTACCAATATCAGTAATATTAATCCACTTCGGCTAAAAAACTTTTGTAAGTTTCTGAAATCAATACTTTTAAATATCTGAATGATTGTTAGTTTTATCATGAGTTGTTATTTCTTCTATTGCTACACTTTGAGCTAATGCTTTCTGAGCAACTTTTGTGATGTATACAGTCACCGCCACGGTAGCAATCAACCCAATTACTCGCATTACCCATTGCCAGACTTGAGTTTCTGGAGTAGTTGATTGATTGGACGTGTTAATCATGGCAATATTACCAGCAAGTGAACCAATATAAACGTACATCACAGTCCCAGGAATAATGCCGAAGGAACCTAATATATAGTCCTTGAGAGAAACCTGTGTCACTCCAAAAGCATAATTCAATAAATTAAAGGGAAAGATGGGAGATAGACGAGTTAGTAAGACAATTTTCCATCCTTCTTTAGCAACTGCGAAATCAATCGCTTTAAATTTAGGATGTTTGTCCATTTGTCGAGAAACCCAATCCCGCGAAAGGTAACGTCCAATGATAAAAGCTGAGGTTGCTCCTAATGTTGCCGCAATTAGTACATATATTGACCCCCAAAATACTCCAAACAGACAACCACCTTTGAGCGTTAGGAGAGAACCCGGTATAAACAGTAATGTTGCCAAGTTGTAAATGACTATGTAGGCGATAGGCCCTAAAACTCCAAGACTCTCAACCCAAATGATTGAGGTTTGTAAAAGTCCCTGAAAGTTTAACTGTTTAGCAGCAATTACGAGAGTGACAATCAGGCAACTTAGAAGTAGTAGTTTGAGTTTGGAATTTAAGAAACGCTTCTTCATTTTTATCAGTTTCACCCTTTGAGGCAATACGCTTGGGTTAAGGACTACTGGCAAAAATTTTGGGTTTTCGAGAAGACGCGATAAATCGCCGTCTCTACAAGTGTTTTGGTCTTATCTGAATATTGCCCTTTGAGGCTCAAATCCAATGCCACTAAGATATACTACCTATATGAGAAACAGCTTAAATCTTCTTAAATTTTTCTCGACGATACCAGATCCGAATTTGCTCAGGTGAAACACCGAGTAAATAACTAATAATCACTATTTGATTAAGTAACGTAGTTTTGAATACTCCCTTTTGTAACCATCTACGGGCTGAGGTAACAACTGGTGTGGGGATAATTGTAATGCGTCCAATGGATTTTAACCGACGCATGAGTTCAAAGTCTTCCATGATGGGGAGTTCGGGAAAACCGCCAATTTGCTGAAATACTTTTTTTGTTAAAAAAATTGCTTGGTCGCCATAAGGCATTTGGCAAAAATGCGATCGCATTTTTACTCCCCATTCTACCCATCGTAAACTTAAAAATGACGCATCAATCCGCAAGCTAAATGCACCAGCCACAGTCTGTGGCTGTCGTAGCGCTGTGCGAATCATGTCATCAAACCCATTCGGCAAACGAGTATCTGCATGAAGAAATAGCAGAATATCACCGCTAGCCGCCAAAGCACCTGTGTTCATTTGAACAGCGCGACCGGGAGATGATGAGATAACTTTAACACCTAATGACTGAGCAATTTCTACTGTGCTATCCTCTGAATCAGCATCTACGACAATTACTTCTATATTTGTACTTAGTTGGATAGTTAAAATTGCTGCTTTGATATTCTCCGCTTCATTGAGTACCGGAATAATAATAGAAATTTTGACAGCGCTAATATTCTGACTCATGGTTGCTGAATTTGCTGGTCTAGGACTACTGAGTTTTATTTTCAGCCTGATTAGCAGTCAATAGTCAAGAAGTGCAAAATATCAAGTGCTGCGATCGCTACGATAGACTAGAAGCGATCGCAGATGAAAAGCATTTATAACTTTGCTCAAAAACCCAACACCTGCATTGACTTTTCAAGTACTTCTTTGGGACGGAATGGTTTCGTTAGATATAAGTCTGCACCAACCTCAATTCCTTTTTGTTTATCAAATTCCTGTCCCTTAGCTGTCAAGATTATGATGTAGATGTCAGTCATTTGCAGGTCGTGTTTTACAATATGGCAGACTTGCAGACCATTCATTTTAGGCATCATCACATCCAGAAAAACTAGATTTGGTTTTTCAGTTTTAATAGTTTCAAGAGCTTCTTCTCCATTTCTAGCAGTTAGAAGTTCAACACCTTCATCTTCTAATGCTTCTAAGGCTTGTTCCATCAAAATCAAGATATTGGGTTCATCGTCAACAATCAAAATTTTCTGGGTCATAGGGGTTGGGGATTAGGGATTAGGGATTGGGAATTAGGGATTGGGGATTAGAAGAATTCCTTCCCAGTACCCAATCCCCAGCCGCAGCAATTACTGTTCAGACAGCATAATAAAAAATACATTTTCCAACTCCTTCTCAAACCGCAGGGTTTTCACCAAATCGGCTTCTTGAGAGAAGATAGAATCGATGATGATCATGTCAGGTTTGGCTGACAGGGCTTTATAAATGCATTCTTGCGGATCGGAGGCTTCAATCACGCTGTATCCCTGAGTTTGCAGTACATCTGATAGGGTTTTTAAGGCTGATGCATTTTTATCTACAACCAATACCTTTTTACTAGAAGTGCCTTGGTAAAGTAGTGAGCCAATTTCGTTGAGGAGTTTTTCTGTGTCAATGGGTTTGGTAAGATAGCGATCAATTCCAATGTGGTAGCCCCGTTCTTTATTTTCAATAATTGACAGAATAATGATCGGAATGTCTGCGGTCTGAGGATCATTTTTGAGAACAGCTGCCACATCAAAGCCGTTGATTTGGGGCATCATCACGTCCAAGAGAATCAGATCGGGACGGGCTGTTTTGATTTGATGAATTGCATCCATGCCGTCCTTTCCTTCGCGAACATTGTAGCCTTCGTTTTCCAGTTGTTGACGGAGCAGTTCCCGAATGTTAGCGTCATCATCTACAACCAAAATGGTTTTCCGGTTTTGGTTCAGCACAGGGTTTTTGGTGATGACGTGTTCTTTGAGTTGTTTTACTAGGGTATCCAAATTCAGATTAGCAGTGTTTTTTTGATCGCTGGCGTAGGTGGGAATAATGAATGAGAATACGCTGCCTTTACCTGGTTCACTCTCAACCCAGATTCTACCGCCGTGATGATCGACGATTTGTTTACAAATGGGCAGTCCTAACCCTGTGCCTTTGGGTTTGTCGGTGAGGGTGTCGCCAACTTGGCGGAATTTCTCAAATACTTTCGGCTGATCTTCCGGTGCAATCCCAATACCCGTGTCGATGACGCTGATGCAAACACCGTCGTTTCCTTGTTTGGCGCGGCAGGTAACACAACCAGATTCGGTAAACTTAACGGCATTGGAAATCAGGTTGATTAAAACTTGCAGCAGACGGTTGCGATCGCCTACTATCTGAGGCAGTCCAGGTTCAATCTCGCTGACCAAGTGCAAGCCGTTGCTTTCAAATAACCCGGCGGTAGAATTGGTTGCCCAATCCAGTAATTCACTGGAATCGAGCGGCTGCATCTGCCATTCCACCTTACCTGCTTCCATCTTGGCGATGTCCAAGACATCGTTAATCAAAGACGTGAGCCGTTCTGCTTCCGACACAATAATATTGAGATTGTCAGCCACCCGCTTAATCGTTTTCTGAAGCTTACGGTCTTCGGTAGAAATCATTGGGAACACATCGGTTTCCAGCTTTTCTTGAATGATGGACGCAAAACCAAGGACAGAAGTCAATGGCGTTCGCAGTTCATGGGAAACTGTTGAGATGAAATCGGTCTTCATCTGGTCGATTTCCTTTTCTGCCGTCACATCTCGAATCAGCAATGCTGAACCGAAGCAGGCAGAGGGTTCTGAATCTGCCGTCTTTTTGAAAATGGCGGTTGCCACTGCTTGACCAATGCGTTCTTTGGTCAATGCAACTTCGGCAGAGAACACCTCACCGGGATGGGACTGAGTTCGTGCAACCAGGTCTGCTAAACCAGATATCGGCAATTCTCGGTAGTGACCGTTAAGGGCGGTAGCCGTCAATCCATACATAGCTAAAAAGGCAGGATTGAAGTGGGTGATTTGTCCTGTGGTATCTGCCACTAACAAACCATCTGCTAAGTTATCTAAAATAGCATTTAATCCCTGCGCTTCTGCTAGGGTATTTTGCAGGGCAGCCGTCCGCTCTATAACTCTGGCTTCCAGTTCTTGATTCAGTTGCCTGAGAGCGATTTCTGCTTGTTTGCGAGCAGTGATGTCGGTATTGATTTCCAGCACTGCACAGGGCTGACGGTCGATATCCCGTTGCAATGTCCATCGGCTTTGGACGGTAATCAGTTTGCCCTCATGGGTGAGATGTTCCACTTCTCCTTCCCAATTACCTTGTTCTAATAACTCTGCGACAATTTCTTCCTTTGGCTTGAGAAAGGTTTTTTTGATAAAAGTCTGAATGCATTTGTCTTTCACTTCCTCCCGTGTCCAACCGTAGAGCCTTTCAGCACCCTGATTCCAATGAGAAATTTTGTCGCTCATGTCACGGACGATGATGGCATCACTGGAATGATTTAACATATCCATCAGACGCTGATTTTCGGCTTCTGCCTGTTTGCGTTCGTGAATATCGCTGCAAGCACCAATCCATTCCCGAATGCTGCCGTCTTCTTCCAGGACAGGAGCACCACAGACAGAAAAGTAGCGGTATGTGCCATCCTTGCCACGTAGCCGATATTCGGTTTGATAGATACCTCGCTTGACTACAGCAGCATTCCAAGCTTCTGTGGAGCTGGCACGGTCATCGGGGTGAATCTGATCAAGCCAGCCCCAACCCTCAACTTCAGCCTCGCTCTGCCCCGTATAGTCCATCCAGGTAAGCATTTCCCTGCTTATTCCCAGTCCTTCTGGGGTAGCTCCCCAGATGATCTGTGAAGTAGCAGTTACTAAGGAGCGATATCGTTCTTTAAGACGCTGATTTTCGGCTTCTGCTAGTTTGCGATCGTGAATATCTGTGCAGGTGCCAATCCATTCTCGAACGCTGCCGTCTGCTTCTAGAACTGGAGTCCCACAGACAAAAAAGTGGCGATAGCTGCCGTCTTTGCCACGAAACTGATATTCGGTTTGAAAGAGACTCTGATTTGCTACAGCATTACTCCAGGCTTGGGCTGTGTGGGCACGGTCATCAGGGTGAATCGGGTCGAGCCAGCCCAAACCCTCGATTTCATCTGCACTCTGACCTGTATACGCTAACCAAGTAGGCATTTCACGGCTCACCGCCAGTCCTTCAGGTGTAGCCACCCAGACAATTTGTGAACTGGCAGTCACCAAAGAGCGAAACCGTTCTTCGCTCTGTTGTAGAGTTTGTTCTGCCAACTTGCGATCGTGAATATCTGTGCAGGTGCCAATCCACTCGCGGATGCTGCCATCTGCTTCTAGGACAGGAGCGCCACAGACCCAGAAGTAGCGATAATTACCATCCTTGCCACGAATTCGGTATTCAATTTGGTAGAGACTGCGGTTGGTCACGGCTGCACCCCAGACAAGGGCTGTGCGATCGCGATCTTCGGGATGAACGGCATCAATCCAGCCCCCATTTTCTGCTTCTGCTAGACTTTGACCTGTATAGGCTATCCAGCTTGTCAGTTCAAAGCAAATTCCTTCTAGTGTGCTTACCCAAACAATTTGTGCAGTAGCAACCAGAGAGCGGTATCGGGCTTCAATCTGTTTCAGGATTTGTTCAGTATGTTGGCGTTCCTGCTGAACGCGTCGAAGGTTGCTGATGTCCTCCACACTAGACCAGATCAGTTGCTCTCCATCTTTCTCAATCATCAATCCAGAGATTCTGACTGGAACCAGATGCCCATCTTTATGGATTAACTCTTTCTCGTAAGGGCCATAGCGACCAGTTTTTTCCAAGTTCTCTAGGGTAGCTCGATCTGTGTTGGCATAGTTTTCAGGAGTAATCTGGCTAGGTTTAAGATTTAGGGTGTCTGGAACAGTGCGCCCCAAAATGGCAGCATAGGCAGGGTTAATGTTAATTAGCGTCCCATCTGTTCGGCATAATACTAGCCCAACAGAACATTGTTCAAATAGCTGACTGTTGTATTCATCAAGTTGCTTAAACATGGTTGAGGTTTCTTTAGTGGCGTATTTGGGTAGGGTTAGAACAACAGAACCAAGACAACAAAGTGGCGTAAAGCTTTAACGAAATTGGGTGGTGTTGAAACATCTGGTAAATTTGATCGGGTGATGCACCTTCTACATCTGGACTGTGCTGTGAGAGTCGCTGGATTAATTGAGTGTGGCGGATCAGCAAATCCGTCGGTTTGAGCATTGGAACTGTTGATGGAATGAAGCCGTCGATATCGGGAGGATGAGATAATTCTGTGGTGTGAGTTGGCGAGGCAGAAGCGCAATTCTGTTCTTCAGTAGCTTCTGCAAATGCACAATTGACTGGAATCTGAATCCAGAATTCTGTCCCTTCACCTGGTTGAGAACGACATTTGAGCATTCCCCCATGTTTGTCTACAACAATTTGGTAGCTGATTGCCATGCCTAACCCGGTTCCCTTACCAATATCTTTCGTGGTGAAAAAGGGATCGTAAATACGACGAATTACCTCCTCCTTCATTCCTGGGCCGTTGTCAGCAATGCGAATCACAACCCACTCTTTGTCCAGGGCTTGGGTGCGAATGGTAATGCTTGGGATTGTCATTTGTCCTTTGTCATTTGTCATTTGTGATTCGTTTGATGCCAATGACCAATGACTAATGACTAATGACTCTTCGAGCGCATCAATGGCATTTGCCAGGATGTTCATAAATACCTGATTCAACTGTCCGGGGTAGCATTCAATTAGGGGAAGTTTTGCATAGTCTTTAACGATTTCAATTGCCGGACGATGAACATCTGCTTTCAGGCGATGGTGAAGAATCATTAAGGTTCCATCGATGCCATCGTGGATGTTAACGGCTTTCATTTCTGCTTCGTCATGGCGGGAGAAGTTTTTCAGGGATTGGACAATTTCAACAATGCGACTTGTGCCCAGTTTCATTGAATCTAGCAGTTTGGGGAGATCCTGCATAATAAACTCCAGGTCTATGTTGTCTAACTCTGATTCCAGTTCTGGAGGAGCAACAGGTAGGAATTTCTGATACTTTTCCAACAGGTGCAACAAGTCTTGAGCATATTCGGCAACATACTTTAAATTGCCGTAAATAAAATTAACCGGGTTGTTGATTTCGTGGGCAACTCCGGCAATGAGTTGCCCTAGACTGGACATTTTTTCGCTTTGGATCAATTTAGTTTGGGCCAATTGCAACTCATGGAGAGCTTGCTGAAGCTTCTGTGTTTGGGCTTTTGCCTGGATAGCGGCTTGAGTGCTTTGCTCGTAAAGCACAGCTTTGTCAATAGCGATCGCTGTTTGAGAGGCAAAGATACTCACAAGTTTCAGGTGTTCGGCCTTGTATGAGTCAGTTTTGGAGGTTCCAATGGCGATCGCTCCCAGTACCCGCTCTTTGGCTCGTAACGGTACACAAATCATTGCACCAACGTTTTTTTGCCCTTCTAATCGAGAATCAGCTTGCACATCATTGACAAGTTCTGCTCGGTTGGATTGCACAATGCTGCCAATAATTCCCTTACTCGGTTCCGGCTGACTATGGTCAAAAAACACTCCAAATTCGGCAATGATTTCAAATGCTGTTGCATCTGGATTCAGAAGCAGAATCATTCCTGCAGATGATTCAATCAATTGACTCAATTCTTGCAGCACAAGTTGGGCAATCTGTCGCGTATCTAAACTTGTTGTGAGTTGAGTCGAGATATCCTCAAATAAATCAATTTCCTGGTATCGTTCCAGCAATTCTTTGGCGAGTTCTTTCTTTTCAGCTTCCTGTTTTGCCAAAAACGAGAGCAAAGTCGCAAGTAGAGTTGCCTGTTCTCCCCCAATAACCCAACCGATAATTTCTCCTGAAACCTCGATTGGATATCGGTTTTTTGCTGTTTGCTCTCCAATGCTAATCAGCTTCGTGCCGTCTACCAGTTCAACATCAATCGCGATGTTGAACTGGTAGACTAAGTTCTGGAGGAGAGATGGCAACTCTTTTTTGTTAAAAATCTTTCTGAGGCTAACTGCGGACATGAAACACCTCATCTAGAGCAGGTTGTAAATTTCCTACAATCAACCCAACTGAGTGATTAATTTTATCTGCCACCTCTGCCGCTAAGTTTCCCAAGACGGACATTTTCTCACTCTGTACCAGTTGCGATCGTGTAAGCAAGCTACGCCCACTATCTTTAGAAAAGAGAGGAATTTTCATAAAATCTAGGGATATAATAATTTACTAATTAAGACTAGTTTTCCCAAAAATATTGGCGATATAACAGCAAAGTTAAGCGGTGTACCAGAGACATCGCTCCGTCTCTGTCACTCGCTGGCTTTTTGATGAGTTATGGAAGAACTATAAATAAAATTTTTATAATTAGGAAAAGGTATAGATTTAAATCTATGTTAATTTATATCTCTTGTTGCTAATACTCGTAAATTGGAAATTAGCTTTTTGAGTATCTAGGTAAGCGCATTTCTGAGATTGGAATAATTTCCTCTAGCGTACAAAAAGAAGCTGCGATCGCAACTTCTTTTGGTAATTTTAAAAAGTACTTAGGTCAGAGGTAGCTCCAGTTAGATCCGAGAGTAGCGAAAACGAATTCTGAGTAGTCGAAGCCAACGTAACCACATTTGTGCAGGTTGTTCAAAGAAGGTGAAAATATCACCGAAACCTAAATTAGTTCTGTGATGATGTAACCAGTGTCTTTCAGGAGTAGTAATAAATAAAATTTGGCATAAAATATTTACAGGCTTTGGAGTTTGCCAACCCAGTACACTTATATGTCTCCACCATACATGAAACTGACCAAGCAGCAATCCTGAAATTACGCCAATGGGAGAGAAAGACCACAAGACTACTGCTATGAGTACATAAGGCAAAGCTCCCAAGACACCATCTAAAAGAACTTGGGGATTAAAAGTCAAAATAGCGTAGTGGCGGAAGTCCTTCTTCCAGGAGTGGTGCGTTTTTAAATGAAGGCTACCAAAAACGTGCTCGGGTACGTGGTAAAAAAATGTAGATAGAAAATCGCCAAACAACAGTAATAACCAAGCAACAGCGATAGCCTCAAGCATTTGTACTCCTCAAATAAGGTAAGAAAACTCCACAAAAAATATGCAAATCTCATCCTGGAAGCGTAGATAACTAGTTTTCCGCTATCCAAGCAGCACCTGTGCGCCTCATGTGTCTATGCTCCAGTTAATTTTGCTCAGAGTATACATAATTGGGTCAGTTGCAGTTTCATAAATCTCTGAACCTTAATGCAGTAAACAGCAACTTGTAAAAACCTCCAATTTAGCTTCTAGCTCTGGGTGAATGTCAGGAATACATCTAAAACCCGATTGGAATACAGTATTTTAACATAGTTACTACACAATCTTCTTACTAAGACATACAGCGTAAGCAAAGATTGAGTTAAAGTTAGTACAAATTTAGGTTAAGGCTTTCTTCAACATTGGGAATTCTAAATTGATTGCAATTAAGCTTCCATGATGAATTTAATCAGAACGATATAAATAGGCATTCTGTCAATATAAACTGGATTATCGACGGGAATAAAGTAGCTTTGCAATTAAATTGAGAAGCGGCAAAACTTGGAGCATCTAAAATTAACTAAATGCCATTAGTACTCTCGGTTGAGCAATAAGCTAGCTCTAAACCCGCACCTTCAATAATGAACATTGAGAAGATACGGAGACTATTATAATTTATCTTTTTTGTCGAGCGCTTTTGAATTCGCTTACTTTAGACCATTCACTTGCCCTGGTTGTAGGCACTGGGGACTCTGTGTCTCACCCTTCTCCCGTAGTTGATGTGAACGGGTATTTTATTTGATTTTAGAGTACTAAATCTTGATTGTTCCTGTATTATTTATGAACAAGTTAGTAAATCAGTAAAGCACACCTGCAATATTTGTTTACAACGTGTCCTATTGAAAGGGTATCCCGGCATCTCCAAAATTTAGATTACTTTCCAGCGAGGAAGGTAAAATCAGGGTTTGAAGTTATGATTACATGATTTATCTGTTTCAGCATGAACAAAAAATGGGCGGTCAAGCGAATCACTATAAACTTGACATTAGATGAAGCCCAAAACCTTGAAAAGTATTGTGAACAGACA
>NNBU01000065.1_pt1 | contig 42363 bp, 38 predicted proteins | sample 1173781 | NCBI WGS metagenome assembly NNBU01 (sample SAMN07173937, study PRJNA388173) | plant metagenome | biome: Plant school; feature: Soil; material: Symbiotic tissue of Blasia pusilla L.; isolation source: symbiotic tissue sample KVJ2 | host: Blasia pusilla | place: Norway: Troms, Kvaloya...
TCGGTGATGTGTATAAGGGACAGCAACTAGAATTTAGCTGAAACAGGCTTTGATAACTGCTTATAGGTCAGTTGCTCTGCTAAATTCAACTCCTGACTGATTTTTTTAAGGTTTTACATACAAAAAGACGGTAAGCCCATCGCCTTACCGTATTTTACAAGCAAGTATGATTAAACGTCCAGCGTATTTGTGTTGTATCTAGCTCGATGATCATTGTGCTACCCAGTAATATTTTTATTAGGCGCGATCGCAAATGGCATGGTAAGTAGGTAGGCATGATTAAATATTCAGATGTCATTGCGAGTGAAGCGAACGCGAGTGCGTCTCGAAGAGAAGCAATCGCAAAGTCTCTGGTATTGCTTTGCTTCGCTCTCTACGAGACGCACTCGCGTTCGCTTCACTCGCAATGACATCTGAATATTTAATCATGCCTACCTACTTACCATGCCATTTGCGATCGCGCCTAATAAAAATATTACTGGGTAGCACAATGATCATCGAGCTAGATACAACACAAATACGCTGGACGTTTAATCATACTTGCTTGTAAAATACGGTAAGGCGATGGGCTTACCGTCTTTTTGTATGTAAAACCTTAAAAAAATCAGTCAGGAGTTGAATTTAGCAGAGCAACTGACCTATAAGCAGTTATCAAAGCCTGTTTCAGCTAAATTCTAGTTGTCATGTTTTCAACAACTTCCAGACAGGTTTTGAGTTATCCAGAAATTTTCTGCCCCAAATTTCAACTGGATAGCCTTTGTGTCACTCATTCCTTGAGAAACACAATAACTTGCCACCACTAGCTCTGTCTACCACTGGGCTATATTTTCGGCTGAGTTGCTGTTCTTTAGCAATGAAGCTTTAGCTGACTTTCAGTTCAATCTGATTGTACTTGAAACCCCTGAGGAGTATGCACTATTTATTACTACCGCTCTTAAGCTTTTTTGTTGGCACCATTGTTGGTTTAACGGGAATTGGCGGAGCCTCTCTCATTACCCCAATGTTGATTTTTGTTTTTCAGGTTCCGCCTTCCATCGCTGTAAGTTCTGACGTTGTGGCTGCCACATTGATGAAAATTGTTGGTAGCGTCAAACATTGGGAACAGAAAACCCTTGACACAGAAGTTGTCAAATGGTTGGCATTTGGGAGTGTTCCAGGCTCACTATTCGGCGTGGGTATTTTACACTTCATTAAACGCACAGGTGAGTATAACCTGGATAACATCTTGCTGCGTTTACTTGGCGGGATGATTTTGCTAGTCACAGTCTTAGCACTAGTGCAATTGTTGTTATTAACTTTTTTCCCCAAGTTTAATTTACCCGAACTGCCAAAATTAGACTTAGAAACTAACTTCGGCCGCTTCCTAACAATCACTTTAGGAGCAATTTTAGGCTCCTTCGTCGGTCTAACTAGCGTCTCCTCAGGTTCAATGTTTGCCCTAGTGCTGATTGGGTTTTTCCGCCTTGATGCTCGGAAGTTAGTGGGTACAGACATTTCACACGCTGCAATTTTACTACTGTTTACAGCTATTGGTCATCTCAGTCTAGGAACAGTTGATTGGAGTTTGGTATTGCCTATATGGCTAGGTTCAGTCCCTGGGGTGTTACTAGGTGCTAAAATCTGCCAGGTAGCTCCGCAACGCCCACTAAGATTTATCATTTATGCCATCTTGATGATGGTGAGTTGGAAATTGGTTCATCAGGTATGAGCAATTTGAGATTTTAGATCCTAAATCCAGTATTCAACATCCAACATTGATTAACTTCTCACCCAAGGCAGTAGAGTGAATGTACCTCGCTCATACATAATGAATAGACCCAAGCCGATTAAGACAAAAGGTACAGCAGCTTTCCCGTAGCGACTTAAAATATCAGCAATGGTAGGTTGACGGCTTAAAAAATAAGCGATCGCACACCAAACCCCTACCATGATAAAAAATATACCTAAAATTACTCCCAAACTGGCAATATCCTGACCAGCGAACAAAGGGATATATATACTAATATTGTCACCACCATTAGCGATCGTTACTGCTGCCACTTTATAGGTTTGGGGGTGCAAAACGCTCAAAATAAAAGATAATACTGGGTTAGTAGGTGTAGACTGCCTAAAATCACTGCTGACTGTCTGAACTGTGATAGTTTCTTCTTTTCTAGATACTAATTGTTGAATCCCAATTGCTATTGGTAGAAGTCCTAGCAATCCTATCCATTCTCGCTGTACAACCAACCCACCAAAAAATCCTGGTAAACTAGCGATGATAATGGCTGCAAAACCTAGATATTGACCGAGTAAGATATGCCGCCGTCGAAAATTAACATCTACCTGTGAAAAAAATATTAACAAGATAATGATGTCATCTATGTTAGTGGCGATGAAGGCAATTATCCCTTCACTGAAGGCTGTCCCTAGCTTACTCATGCTGGATTTTTAGAACTTACGATTTATCACCATACCAAATTAACTAATTCGTAATTCGTAATTATTGGGTAAATACTCGCGCTTCTGGCACAACTTAGATTTAAAATGACACAGTAATTATTACTGACTCCTGAATTCTGCTTTATCTTAAAATATGAACGAGTTAGTTACTGCAATTACTACCGGAGCGATCGCGTTCATTGCCACTAATATTGATGATATTGTAATTTTATTATTGTTTTTTTCTCAGATAAATGCTAACTTTCGCCCCCAGCATATAGTCGCTGGTCAGTTTCTAGGTTTTACGGTTCTGTTAATCCTTAGTCTTCCTGGTTTATTTGGTGGATTAGTTTTATCAAAAAGTTGGATTGGATTACTTGGTTTACTACCAATATCCATAGGTATCAGTAGTTTAGTGAATCGGGAAGAAGATTCATCAAAAGAAGTTGTAGTGGAAACAGAAGACACTGAAGCATCAACAATTACTAGCTTTTTTTCTCCTCAAGCTTATAGTGTGGCAGCCGTTACAATTGCCAATGGTAGCGATAATATTAGTGTCTACGTGCCTTTATTTGCTAGCAGCAACTTAGAGAGCTTTCTGATAATTATAGGAATATTTTTCCTATTGCTAGGACTTTGGTGCTACGCTGCATACAAATTAGCTAACAACAGAGCCATAGCTGATATATTGACTCACTACATTAATAATCTTGTGCCTTTTGTTCTGATAGGATTAGGCGCTTTTATTGTATTAAAAAGTGAAGCTTTGAGCTTTATTAAGCTAGCTGCTAGTTGTTTCTGTTTAACAATTTTGGTGAAAAATAATGAAAGTGTCGATGAAATTGGCGATAATTCTACTAGATAATTAAGCCAATTTTAGATTTAGATTTAAGTAAGTAGATAGAATTAAAACATAAAATAAAATTATAGTTCGTAGTGAGCGATTCATCGCTCAAAACAATGATTATCAAGACTAAAGTCCTTACTACAAACTTTAATTTATTTACGCCTAGCTACTTAGATCAAAAATCTAAAATCTAAAATTGGTATAGGGAATCAAACTTTACTCAACCACTCATTCTCCTCTGGGTCTTTGAATAGTGAGGTGCTGAGGTAGCGTTCGCCGAAGCTAGGCTGAATCATCACGATTAGGCGACCTGCATTTTCTGGCCGTTGTGCTACTTGAATAGCGGCGTATAAAGCAGCGCCAGTAGAAATCCCCGATAGTAATCCTTCTTCTTTTGCTAGACGACGGCTGTAAGCGATCGCTTGCTCATCTGCTACCTGAATTACTTCATCTACCAGTTCTGAACGGTAAATTGCTGGGATAAATCCCGCACCGATACCCTGGATTTTGTGAGGCCCTGATTTACCACCGGTTAATACCGGACTGTTGGTTGGTTCAACTGCGATCGCTTGAAAACTCGGCTTCCGCCCTTTAATTACTTCTGAAACTCCCGTAATCGTCCCACCAGTACCCACTCCCGCCACCAGAATATCTACCTCTCCATCGGTATCATTCCAGATTTCTTCTGCTGTGGTTTCGGCGTGAACTTTCGGGTTAGCGGGGTTGCGGAACTGCTGCAACATATAAGCATTGGGCGTTTTAGCTACAATCTGCTCCGCATGAGCGATCGCTCCTCGCATCCCTTCTACCCCTGGCGTTAACTCTAATTGAGCACCATAAGCCTTGAGCATGGATCGTCTTTCCTGGCTCATTGTGTCAGGCATCGTTAGAATAAGATGGTAGCCCTTGGCGGCCGCCACCATCGCCAGCGCAATTCCTGTATTTCCAGAAGTCGGCTCTACTAAAACAGTTTTTCCAGGGTGAATCAAGCCTGCTTCTTCTGCCGCTTCCACCATACTCGCGCCAATCCGGTCTTTCACAGAAGATGCTGGATTCATGCTTTCTAGCTTCACCACAATCCGAGCAACCGCTCCTGAAGCTTGGGGAATTTTATTTAATTGAACTAAAGGAGTTCGTCCGATTAACTCTGTGATATCTTTCGCTATCCGCATGTGGGTACTCCGTCGTGTCTAAATATAATACATCGGGCTTTGCTGGGCGCGAGTTTCTCTTTCCTCGCACAAGTCTTGGAGTGTATAGCGACCCAAAACTTCAATTGAGGCAGCATTAGCTTGCTCCCAAACTTCATAAATCAGAGTCTTTTCCAGAGTCGTAGAGTCAGAGGTATCTTTCTCTTTCCGCTCACCTTCAACCAAAGTGACAATTTCAAGTATTGTAATCTGCCAAGGTTCACGAACTAAAATAAAACCTCCTTTAGAGCCGCGTTGACTCTGCACCACACCAGCACGCCGGAGGTTGGTCAAAATTTGTTCCAAATAGCGTTCAGGTATGGGTTGCTTGGCAGTGATCTCGCTCATGGTTAGAGGAAGTTTTTTTCCGTGGTGGCTTGCCAGTTCTAATAGTGCCAGCAGCGCGTATTCCACTTTGGAAGACAGATCCAAGAGAGCGTAGTTTTGGCTATTCAAGACTGTACTCAACATACTACGGTGAATTGAGGGACTTTTCGCAGTTTATGCGAAATTAATTTTTTCCAAGTGTGGAATGTGATAGCATCCCACTTACTACCCACAAAAACACTATATTCTATCGACTTACCGTAGATTGTTATTTTACACAATTCCCATAAATAATTTGATCTTTTTGTGGGAATTATCCTGAGTTTCTGTTTTCAGAGCCTCACCTACCAACAAAAATCTCAACAGAGTATGCTACTAACTGATTTGCGAACCATTTTTGAGCGTGACCCAGCAGCCCGTAACTGGCTAGAAGTACTGTTCTGTTACCCTGGACTCCAAGCCCTAGTGTTCCATCGATTGGCACACTGGTTGTACAAAATTGGAATTCCGTTTATACCAAGGTTTGTCTCTCATATTAGTCGGTTTTTAACCGGGATTGAAATCCATCCTGGGGCATTAATTGGCCGGGGAGTGTTTATTGATCATGGGATGGGAGTAGTGATTGGCGAGACTGCGATCGTGGGGGACTATGCGCTGATTTATCAAGGTGTCACCCTTGGCGGGACTGGAAAAGAAAGCGGTAAACGCCATCCAACCTTAGGCTCTCATGTAGTTGTGGGAGCGGGTGCAAAGGTATTGGGAAATATTCAAATTGGCGATCGCGTCCGCATTGGAGCCGGTTCTGTGGTGCTACGAGATGTACCCAGTAACACTACCGTAGTCGGGATTCCAGGGCGCGTGACTCGTCACAACAACTTGTCTAGCAATGCTCTGGATCATGATAAAGTCCGCGACGTAGAAGCTGAAGTAATCCGCGCTTTATTTGAGCGCGTCAAGGCTCTAGAGAAACAGTTCGAGCAGTTGGAAAATCAATCAAGTGTGTCCCCAACTGAGTTTGGCAACGAACCAACCGACAACCCTAAGAGTAAAAATTCTGATGGGATGATAGAAGATTTTCTTGATGGTGCAGGAATTTAGGGAATGGAGGGGAGAGGTGAGAGGTGATAGGTGACAGGTGACAGGTGATAGGGAATTATCTGTACCCTGTAACCTGTACCCTATTCCCTTCTTCACTTCTATTTTTAGATAAAAGTGCGATCGACTTTCCCCCTGTACCCTGTAACCTGTACCCTATTCCCTTCTTCACTCCCCACTCCCTTTTTTTAAATACCCATAGGTTCTTAGAACCTGATATAAATATAATACTACGGTTAATTTATCGGATAAGAGTGCTATATAATATGGTGTCTTTGTACACAAGCTTACCCAATTTAAGCAGTAATAATACTAATCAAGTTTTTGCCCGTAGGTCATTTCTGCCAGAGCAAGAAAACGCTCTTTGGAAGATTGAAACGGGTTTTGTCAGGACTTTTACCTATCTGGAAGATGGTACAACCGTCGCTCTGGGATTGTGGGGCCCTGGAGATGTCGTTGGTAAGGCTTTGTCAAAATTAGAACCTTATCAGATGGAATGCCTAACTAAAGTAGAAGCGACAGTCTTACCTTTAGAAGAGTGGACTCAACTAACAGAAACTCTACTTGCCCATATCCAACAGGCTCAAGAATTGATGATCATTCGTAGCCATAAAAAAGTGGATACTATGCTCATCAAATTGTTGGCATGGTTATCCAAAAAGTTTGGTTCGGAAGTTGAGAAGGGACGTTTAATAGATATGCGTCTGACTCATGAAGACTTGGCGGAAATGCTTGGTTCAACTCGTGTGACTATCACTCGTGTTCTTGGGCAATTTGAGCAAGAGGGCTTGATTAATCGTCTCTCCCTGCATCGAATTGTGCTGCGAGAAGAAGAAATTTGGTACTACGAAATTTAGATGAATTCAGCATTCTGAATTCTTCCCTTAGCGATCGCTATAAACGCTAGACAAATCTAGCCAAATCGGTAGCCCCAGTTTTTCTAAATAACTCAGGCTAGAGTAGAGTTGCTTGGTTCTCCCCCACAAATCCAAGTCAAACCAGCCGTCATCTTGGGTATCTGGTTGAAGTAGGGCACTGGTAATATTGACTGTCAGTCCATAATGAGAAACTAACTCGGAAATCACCGGTTCTTCGTAATAAGATTTTAAGACGCACAGTTGCAAGCGCAATCGATTAGTTTGACCCAAAGAAATCCATTGCTGGAATTGTTCTTGCCATTTATTTGTCAGCCATGCAGAGTCTTTGGGATTCAGTTTGCTAGCTAGATTTGGGAAAGATAGAGAGTGCTGCTTGGGTTGGATGTGGTTTGCGATCGCTAGTTCCAGCAAATTCACTCCCAATCCTTGCAAGTAAGATAAGCTATTTGTCAGTTTTTGGGGATTTCCTGAAAGTTCCAAATCAAACCAGCCATCGCTTTCGCTATCTGATGTCAGGGATGCAGCTTTGATATTGACGGTTAAACCATAACGAGATACCAACCGAGAAATTACAGGTTGCCTATGATATCGCTGAGGTACGAGAATTCGGCTGTGGACTGAAGTGGGTTCTACAGATTTACTCTGAGACATCAGATTAATTCCCAATTGCGATACCTACGGTGGTCACTGACTTGTACTGAGCGCAAATTGTCGTTAGCGTAGCCTCTTGTAGAGAAGTGCGGGCTGCGCCTACGCAATTTTTGAGTTTGGCAGAGAATCTTGCTGATGCCCTCCCCCTACAACTCAACTGTGCCTGCTTGGATGTCAGCCTTACAGAGATTTTCATCTTTTTGGCTATTTTAAAACTACGGTAACTCTATCTAAATTAAGCTATTTAATTGTTATGTAAAGGAGATTCTCACAAAGACCACCAAAAAACAATGAGTAAATTCACGTAAATTATAGTCACTTTATGTAAATTACTTGGACACCAAACCAATTAAGAATTTACTATACCTATAGCCTATGAGATGATGTCATCCAAACTATCATCGCCGATAGCTTTAATGTCCTCGATGCAAACTCTAGTGATACTAACCTGGGTATTATCAACACGGTGACTTTCCTCAATGACCTCAACAACAACATTACGGGTTTAGACAACTCTGCTGATGTGGTCAATGGTCAGGGGGGGTAATGACAAAATCGACGGTAAGAGTGGCAACGACCTTTTGAGAGGCGGCGCTGGTAATGATACTCTCATTGGTGGTGCGGGTGCTGATAGGTTTCTTTACAACACCAATTTTGCTTTTGCCAGTTCTGCTATTGGTGTAGATGCGATCGCTGACTTCAAACACTCCCAAGGCGATAAGATTATCCTAGATAAGACTACTTTTAGTACTATTACTTCAACTGCGGGAACAGGTTTTAGTAATGTCGGTGATTTTAAAATCACTTCTTCAGGGGCGGCTAGCACGGCGAAAATTATCTACGACGCTGTGAGTGGGCAGTTGTTCTACAATCAAAATGGCAGCGCGGCTGGTTTTGGCAGTGGCGGTTTATTTGCGACTCTTACTGCTGCGCCGACTCTGACAGCTACGGACTTCATCATTCAAGCGTAGTTGGTTAATATAGCAGTTCACAATTGGGTGTAAGGGAAAGCATTCGTGAGGGCGTGCAGCTAGCTGTATCCCTGACTGAGTGTTGCTATAATAATTAATGTATCAATTTTGACTATACTGAATGTTGGTTATATGGATGGTTTTCTCTCATTTGTGATAAATCTGCGATCGCACAAATCTTTGTTGATTATATTCAGAAGCCTATCATCAAAGAAAATTTCCCAAAAATGCTGGAATTTCTTGAGCAAAAATACCGTATTTTACGTCAAAATAATAACGGTATTTGGTATAAGCTAAAAAACATCTAATTTGCATAATCGAATTAAATACAACTCTTGTGGGATGGGCATCTTGCCCGTCCAGTATATGCAATTTAAATGTGGAACAGCTTATCATCTTGTAAAAAGCCCACCACCAATTGTTAAGAGAAATATGGTGGGGGCTTTTTAAAAGAGAATTATAAATGCAATCAGCTTACCAATCGCTTACTTTAGTTTCGTCCCAGACTTCCAACTCCAAGTCTTGAAGATAGGTTAATCCGCTCTGAATTTGTGCATCTGTTCCTTGTAATTCAAGGTCAAACCAACCATCACCAACAGCATTGGCTCCCAAAATTGCTGCCGTGATATTCACTGTCAGTCCATAGTCAGACACCAGGCGAGAAATGACAGGTTCCTGGTGATAATCCTTAGGAATTCTTAGCCGAATTCGTTTATTGATAAGTTTATTGTCACTAGCCATAATTGTCACTAGCCATAAAGGGGAGTGGGGATTGGAAAGTAAGAATTTTAGATTTTAGATTGAAATTTAATCCAAAATCTAAAATCTAAAATCCCAAATTAAATTGCCTTATGTCCCATATCTAAACCTATTCAACATCTTTAATACGGGTTTTCCGTTCTAAAAGCTCTTTCAGTACCAAGGTTACTACTGCTAGTAATGCTAACAGCACAGCCGCAGAGAAAGCAGCTTCGGTTTCGTATTGTTTGTAAGCATCTTCTACAAATAGTGGTAAGCTCTGCGTTTGGTCAGCAATGTTGCCAGATACTACCGAAACTGCCCCGAATTCACCCATTGCTCTGGCATTGGTCAAAATTAAACCGTAGAGTAAACCCCAACGGATACTGGGCAGAGTGACACGCAAAAATATTTGCCAATCTTTGGCACCTAGAGTTCTAGCAGCCTCTTCTTGATCCTTGCCAAATTCCTCTAAAACGGGAATCACTTCTCGTGCTACAAAGGGCATACTCACGAAGGCTGTAGCCAGCACCATACCTGGAAAGGCAAAGATGATTTTGATATCATGTGCCTGGAGCCAAGGGCCAAACCACCCGTTGCGTCCGTAAAGTAGCACAATCATTAATCCTGCGACTACGGGCGAAATCGAAAAGGGTAGGTCAATAATGCTCAAAACTATGGCACGTCCAGGGAACTTGTGACGAGCGATCGCCCACGCTGCACATAGCCCAAATACTGTATTTAAGGGCAGAGAAATCAAAGCCAGCAGAAGTGTCAGCCAAGCTGCATGGAGAAAAGCTGGTCGCGTTAGGTTGGAAAGAAACGGCCCAACTCCTTTGCTGAAAGCTTGGACAAAAACGTTAATTGCCGGGATGTATTGAACTAAGGCTAAATAGGCGATCGCTATCCCAATCAAAACTGTTGGCACCCAACTCTTCTGCTCTTTAGGCTTGGCTGTATGTGTATTAGATGCAGATGAGTGAAAACTTGGCTTATCTAGTGTCATATCGCCTTGCCCATGCTTGTAAGAAATTAATTGCCAATAGCAGTACCAAGGAAATTGATAGTAGAACTATGCCAATTACTGTTGCACCAGAATAGTCATACTGCTCTAAGCGTTGGAAAATCAGCACAGGGGCGATTAAATCTTGGAATGGCGTATTGGAAGAGATAATCACAGTTGACCCATATTCTCCAACTGCACGGGAAAAACCCAAGGCAACACCAGTCAAAATTGTCGGAAATAAGGGTGGCAAAATCACTTTCCAGAAGGTCTGCCATTGAGAAGCACCCAGACACCAGGCGGCTTCTTCAATTTCATGTTCCATTTCCTGAAGCACGGGTTGCACAGTTCTCACGATAAAAGGTAGTGAGATAAATATCATTGCCACCGCTACTCCCGTGCGAGTAAAAGACACCTTAATTCCTAGAGGTTCTAGCAGCGAACCTATCCAGCCATTATTGCTGTAAACTGTTGCCAGTGTTAACCCTGCAACAGAAGTTGGTAGTGCAAAGGGTAAATCGACTGTGGCGTCAATCAAGCGCTTTAAGGGAAAGTCGTAGCGAACCAGAACCCACGCAATGAGAGTACCAAATACGCCATTGAGTAAGGCAGCAAATATTGCGGTCACAAAAGTGACATTATATGTTGCTAATGCGATCTCACTGGTTGCGATCGCCCAAAATCTCGCCGGAGGTTCCGTACTCGCTTTTAGGAACATGGCAGCTATGGGGATAAACAACATCACCGTCAGGTATGCAATGGTGATTCGCCAAGTCCAGGGAACCCGCCCCAATCTCTTCCAGAACGGTGTTTTGCGTTCAACTTCCACAGAAGGAGATACAGTCGTCATAGTCAAAAATTCAAAATTTAAAATTCAAAAAAGTTTTTTGCCAGTGGTCGGTTGTTTTTTCTGCTGACCACCGACCATTGACTAATGACTAATTACCGTTTATTTCTGGGCTTGAATCTTATCAAAGACGCCCCCATCTGCGAAGAACTTCTTATCGATTTCACTCCAACCACCGAAGTCTGCAACTGTACCCAAAGTTTTTACCTTGGGAAATTTGTCTGTGACTTCCTTTGTTTGAGCTAAAGTCTCATCCACAGGTCGAAATCCCAATTTGACAAACTCTTGCTGTGCTTCTGGGCTATAGAGGTATTTCACAAAACCTTCAGCAACTTCGCGGTTTCCATGCTTATCGACGTTCTTATCCACCACAGCGATCGGGTTGTCGATGGATATGTTCACATCAGGAACGACATACTCAACCTTTTCGCCCTTTTGCTGTGCCAAAATAACTTCGTTTTCGTAGTTGATTAAGACATCTCCCTGTCCTTGCTTGGCGAATGTATCAGTAGCTTCCCGCGCATCTTTAGGCAAGATTGGCACATTTTTGTAAACTTTAGTCACAAATTCAGTAGCTTTCGCCTCATCGCCACCTGTTTTAATCACAGAATCCCATAGTGCTAAGAAATTCCACTTAGCAACGCCTGACGTTTTGGGGTTAGCAGTAATCAGTTTTACGCCGTCCTTAGCTAAATCTTGCCAGTTCTTGATGCCTTTAGGATTGCCTGGACGAGTGACTAATGCTGCAACTGATTTGGAGACAATACCATTGTTGGGAACTTCTTTCTCCCATCCTGGCTGAATCAATCCAGCTTTCTCAATTTTCGAGGTGTCTCCAGCTAGTGCCAAGTGAACAACATCTGCTTCCAAACCATCGATAACGGCGCGAGTTTGAGAACCAGAACCGCCATAACTTTGCTTGAAGGTCACAGTTTGGTTGTGATCTTTCTTCCACTGTTCTACAAATTTAGGAATGATGGCTTCATGAGCTGCTTTGGTGACAGCAAAAGAAACCAGAGTTAGTTCAACATTATCCTTGCTTGCAGCAACAGGACTAGCAGTAGGGGTTTCCGTGGAAGAATTGCTTCCAGTTCCACCGGAGCAGGCGGCAAGCGCCACACTCAAAACAGTCCCTACTAAAAAGAGCGATACAAAGCCTTTGAGCGAATTTAGGCGGAACCGATATGTTCTATGTTCAGCTATCGCTTGTAACCTTTTCAGTGGGCGTTGCCACAAACTCATTCTATTTCCTCCTCTAAATCTACAGATAACTGATGGGAATACAGTTATATAGTGTTTATCATACTGGATGATTCCATGTATCTAGTTGCAAACACCAAAAAACATCACATTCTTTATCAAGAACATGGTGATTTTACCAGTTCTGTAAGGAATTACAAATATTCTTAGTTTCAAATATTCAGTTGCGTAGGCGCAGCCCAACCTAGTACAGTACGGCGGAAATCAACCACCCATTCCAAATGAATAAAACACTTACGCTGTATTCATTTTTAATTTTTAATTTTTAATTCCGCCTTGCGGCACTAGGCATCGCAATCATCTACCTGATGCATCAAGCAACTTGCTAGGGAATAGCTAAATTTTTGAGGATAGTTTATTCTAGCGTCGGCGTAGCCCGTCCTAGACATCGGCTTCACTCAATGCAGTGCAACAAAATCAAATAATGTCTTGAGTGCAAGAGCAATTACTGTAGTGAGAAATATACGGCGCAACCAGATATTGCTAAGTCTGAGGGCAACCCGCGATCCGACAATTCCACCAATGAACATAGTAATACTCAGAATAATACCTAGTTTGTAATCAACTATTCCCTGTGTGAAGAAAATAATGGTGGCAATCAGCGAAGAAAAAATATTGATAAACTTTGTGTTTGCGATCGCCTGCACAAATGTCATCCGAAATAGACTGACATAAGTTGCGGTGAGCATGGTAACATAGCCACCACTAAAGAAACCACCATAAACACCAAGCACAAAAGTTGCTATATATCCACCAATTTCTGCTATTTGTGATGGTTTCCCTATTCTTGAAACAATTCCAGCATTCCGATTGGTGATCGAAAAGATAGCAACCACAATCATCAAAATCGAGATAATCAGAGGCATCGATTTTGAAGGTATAACTAAAACAAGTAATGCACCGATAATTGAGCCTAAAAGCGTTAATAAAATTATTATTGGCAAGCGACTATGGTCAATTGCTTTTTTACCAATAAAAGGCAATGTACCACCAACACTCATAAAAGTTAATGCCAACATATTAGTGGCAAGAGCAATACGCGGTTCAATACTCAATTGCAACATTACAGGGACGGTAATTAAAGAAGTGCTTCCTGTAATGACACTTATGACACTTGTAAGAAAGAAAATTGCAATGAGGAGGAGCAATTGGATAGTATTCATCAGAGAATTTTATTATATGTTGTTAGGAATACATTTTCTATAATGATGTTTGCAGTAAACAGAAATATCTGCAACTCATGTCTAGTATGAGTTATAGCCTTTTCTTGACTATATTAATACAGATGTATTTCAGTGTAAAGACATGAGTTTTATACCAATTAAATCGGTATTTTATCTAATTTTTTAACAACTAAGTTGGGCAAAAATTAGATAAATTGGTAAGTTACAAAATTAATTTACATCTATAACAAAAAGATCCCCGAATTCTTCAAGAATTCAGGGATCTGAGCCTCTCAGTAAAAAACAAATTAAATAGGATTGCTATATCAATACAGTTCAGATAAGACCAAAACACTTGTAGAGACGGCGATTTATCGCGTCTCGAAAACCCAAAATTTTTGCCAGCCGTCCTTAACTGAACCGTATTGATTGCTATATAGAATTCCTATTTAATTTCTGAACAAAATTAAGTAATTTAGTGGCGTAGCAAGACTAAAAATTACTTAATATGAACACCATGAAAAATAAAACCCATCTAGAAATTATCTAAATGGGAAAAGTTGAACAAATACTTATTATTAACTAAACGCATATTTCAAGGGCAACCCGTCCTGAAAAACTAGTAATTCTCCCGGTTGAATTTGTGTCCAAACTTCGTTGTCAGTAAGGGGTGTAGTGGCAATGACCGCAACGCGATCGCGTTCAGTAGTTACTTCTCGAAAATCTACAGTCATATCTTGGTCAATTAAATGGGCTGCGGCAAAGGGCGCTTGGCGAACAATGTAGCTGAGTTTAGTTGAGCAATAAGCAAAAAAGTGTTCTCCATCTGATAATAAGTAATTAAATATACCCAGCTTTGCAATTACAGCAGTAATTTCTTGCAGCACAAGGTACAGTTCCTTTATGTCAGGCTTACCTTCAGGAAAGCGCTGACGCAATGTTTCTAGAATCATACAGAATGCTTTTTCACTATCGGTGTCACCTACGGCTTGATAAAAGCCCAAATTTTCTGGATTAAAATCTGGCAAATTACCATTGTGAGCAAACACCCAATACTGACCCCACAATTCTCTGCGAAAAGGATGACAGTTGTGTAGGGCAATTTCACCCTGAGTAGCTTTGCGGATATGGGCAATGACATGGGTTGAGTGGATGGGATAACTCCGGACAAACTCCGCCACCGGAGAAGCAACAGAAGGTTGGGCATCTAAAAACATTCGACATCCCTTTCCTTCAAAGAAAGCAATGCCCCAACCATCGCTATGGTCATCCGTTTTTCCTCCCCGTGCAGAAAACCCTTCAAAAGAAAAGCAAATATCCGTTGGAACATTGCAATTCATTCCGAGCAATTGGCACATGGATGTTGTAGCTCTCAATTTTTGATTAAGGTCTCAGGATCAAGATACTTCAGAATGATGCATTGATTCTGGAGCGATCGCTTCAATCTTAGAATTTAAAGCTAAGATATGCCAAATGATCCCTAACAATGAAGAGTCTGCTTCAAGTTAGCAACATACCACTATGCCAAAAGATGGTAGCGGCGGATATCTGGTGTAACAGTCACTAAACCTTCGAGTTTAGCTGCTGCTGCTTGGAAATGGGGTGAATCTAGGTGACTATTCAGGGCTTCAGAAGAAGTCCACTCCTCTACAAAAGTAAAGTCTGTTGGGTCGTACTGGTTTTGTAAAAGTTCATACTTGATCGCACCCGCTTCCTGTCGGGTTGGCTCAATGAGTTCCAACAGTACAGCTTTTAGTTCTTCTACTTTGTTAGGCAAAGCAATAATATGGGCGACAATGTGAATGGTTTGGTTAGTCATTTGTCATTTGTCATTTGTCATTTGTCATAGGGCAGAGGGAAAAGACTTTCTCCTTCTCTGCTCCCCTGTTGCTTTGGTATTAATATTATTTAAAACATCTGCTGTAAATATTGCTCATAGCCTAATTGTTCTAGTTTTGCTTGCTTTGCAATTACTGATTCACATAAGGTTTGGCGATATTGTTGTACTTTTTCTAGCAATTCTGGTTGCTGAGTTGCGAGGATTTGTACTGCTAAAAGTCCGGCATTTTTGGCATTACCGATCGCTACTGTTGCCACAGGAATACCACCAGGCATCTGTAAAATAGAATACAAAGAATCCACACCTTGTAAGTTACGGGTGGGTATAGGAACACCAATAACAGGAAGTGGAGTTAAAGACGCTACCATTCCAGGTAAATGAGCAGCACCACCGGCACCAGCAATAATTACCTTAATGCCGCGTTGGTGTGCAAGTTGAGCATATTGCACCATGCGTTCTGGTGTGCGGTGAGCAGAAACGATCGCTACTTCACTCTCAACGCCAAATTCTTCACAAACTGCGATCGCATCTTTCATAGTGGGCAAATCGGAATCGCTGCCCATAATAATACCAACTAAGGGAGTCATAGAATTTTGGATTTTGGACTTGTTGTGAGCGTTCTGTCGAACGATTTTGGATTAATTGCCGATTGTTCCATCTAAAATCGGGTCAGGTTTACTTATTCCCTAGCCAGTGTGATGACCCAAGCAACACAAAATCCTGTAGATATTATCAATGCTAGAGTGCCTGGTTACAAAGATTTGCAGATGCTCTTGGTTAACCAAGAGGGCATAATTGAGCAAATCTTGCCAATGGGTACGGTAGGGATACACGGATGTGTGTCCCTACTAAATGTAGGAGGTGACTGGATTTCTCTAGGTGGCGTTGATTTGCAAATTAACGGTGCGTTGGGTTTGGCATTTCCTGATTTGACGGCTGAAAATGCTCATGTACTTCAGAAAATAACGAAATTTTTGTGGGATGTCGGGGTAGATGGATTTTTGCCGACACTTGTGACAACTTCAGTAGAAAAGATTCAGCGATCGCTTGCAGTCATTGCTAATTTTACTCCCCTGTCCGTCAAAGGAGAGAAGTTGGGGGTGAGGTCATCTGCCAAGATTCTCGGAGTCCATTTAGAAGGGCCATTTTTGAATTACCAAAAGCGCGGCGCACACCCAGCAGAGTACTTATTACCCTTAACAATTGACGAAGTAAAGCGGGTTTTGGGAGATTATGCCCACGTTGTAAAAGTCATCACCTTAGCGCCAGAGTTAGATCCCACTGGCGAAGTAATTGCATATTTGCGTTCTTTGGGGATTACCGTTAGTTTAGGACATTCTCAGGCAACATCAGCCCAAGCACAACTTGCTTTTGAACTCGGTGCAACGATGGTAACTCATGCTTTCAATGCCATGCCACCATTGCATCACCGCGAACCAGGATTATTAGGTGCAGCAATTACGAATCCTAATGTAATGTGTGGTTTTATTGCTGATGGTGAACACGTTTCGCCCACAATGCTACAAATTTTACTCCGCGCTAGTGATCAAGAAAAAGGGCTGTTTCTTGTCAGTGATGCCCTTTCACCTCTGGGGCTACCCGATGGCGTCTATCCTTGGGATAGTCGGCAAATTGAAGTTAAAAACGGTACAGCGCGACTCGCCGATGGCACTTTATCGGGCACGACTTTACCCTTATTAGTGGGAGTGCAGAATTTGGTGAAGTGGGGGATTTGTGACGTAGAGACTGCCATTTTACTAGCTACGGATGCACCTAGACAAGCAATTGGTTTAACTGGAATTGCCAAGAGTCAACCCGCTAATTTATTACGCTGGCATTGGGATGAAGCGACAAAAGAACTAACTTGGCAGCGATTATTGGGCTAAATTTTGCGTCAAGGTAAAAGAATCAAGGAGAAAATTGACAGATTTAGGCTTAGGGAAGTTGCGGCAGTTGTTGACAACAGATTATTTGACCGCAGCGACTTTCTTAGAAGTAAAGTTTTTATACCTGCAAGCTTTACTAAAAATGCATTTGATTTTTAGAGTTTGTAAAATGTAGTTGTATAAATGGCTTGAACAGGCAAAACAAAGGCATTTGGGCTGTTGACAAACAATCTGTTGTTCTAGTCAAATAATTCGTCGCTCTACACGATCTACAATATTTTTAGATAGTTAATCAATGACATGGCTTCCTGATAGCGGTGATGATCTGTCTAAGACAGTATCCCTGTTAAATTTGTCTCTATTGAGAACTGTGACATCAGCGTTGAAAGGTTGAAGATATGCTTGAACATCACCCAGAAAAGCAGTCTTCTTACCCTTCTCAATAATGCCAACTCCTGGGCCTATCCAAATTAAAAAAACATCACGTACAGTTTCTTTAAGAGTACCCTTTTCTTGGATACCGCCTAGTCTCACAAGAGCATATTGAATCTGGTCGTCTTGCAAGTGCGGACTAATTTCTTCTACACCTCCTTCTCCTCCAGCAGCAAAATGTACCGTAGATGGCCCAACATAATTAAGCAAGAGCCATCCAGATTCACTATTGACGTTGAATAAAGCTGCTTGAGCTTCTCGAAGTTCGGCTTCGTTATCGAAACGTACTGGCATAAAATCTCCTTTTGATTAGTGTAAACTTTGACTCGTTTTGCTATTTTTTTCCAACGTATATAATCGCTGACTCCTGCGTTTAGCTTGATTTTTATGAGAGTAGGAGCAGCTAGACAGTTTTTAATATTTCAGAGTATTGATGAGAAGACAAGGACAGTTAAGACAGTTAAGCCAGTTAAGCCAACATTTACACAATCTTTAAATAAAAGTTTAATTGCTTCATATCAACTTGATATTAAATTTTTACTGTACTTTACCTGTTTCAGTTATTTTGTATTTTTTTAATTACAAAGATTTACTCTTGATAATTTTTAATTACTTTTCTTTAGAATTCTGAATCATGCTAACAATGAAAGTGTCAGCTATACAAATGAGAATGGAGAAACTATTAATTGGTCTTTACAGCAAGTAGTAGACGTGAATTCAGTTTTGTATTATGACTTTGATTCATCTGAGGATATTGTTGATTTATATGCTCGACATTTTCGGAACTATAAGGCTTACCAATCATTTGAGCCGTTATTGTCTAAAGAGCAGTTTGAAGAATAGTTATAAAATCACGCGATCGCTCTTGTCGATTCCCATCACTGAGCCAAAAGCGATCGCAATTGCTTTTACTTCGATATTACGAATGAGGCTCTCCCAACAACACAATTGAGCACTTCAATTCTCGAAGTAACTGCGTTGTCACTTCGCTGACAGCTAATCCCCCGGCTGTGCGATAACGGACGGAACGTAATACTGCTAAATCATACGCTTGAGCTTCCCGAATTACGACTCTAGCGACATCATCACCCTTGACTGTTTGGATATTCGTATTCACCTGTAACTGGCTTTTAGAAGCGATGTCAGACAATTGAGATACAAATCTTTCGACTCGATTTGGGGGTGATTTGCGATCGCATACGTGTAACAGCACAACTTCCGCCTGATTGACATCAGCTAAAATCTGAGCAAACCTTAAAGCACCGATGGTTTGGCGCGTTAAGTCTCCAACTGGTACAAGAATTCTTTGGATTGTTTTGGGACTGCTCAAGAGGCGTGTGACTGCAACCTGACAGTGAGAAGACCAAAATACGCTATCAATAACATTACCAAATAAGCGGGCACGCAGACCTGTTGTCCGCGACCAACCCATCACCACTAAACTAGCATTTTGTTCTCGACTGGTGCGGCTAATTGCCAAAGCTATATCATCATCAATCCGATTTGCAGGTGACACTTCTACATCAAATTCTTGACTGATTTCTCTAGCTAAACTTAATCTTTGCTGACTTTGATCGAGTGCTGTTACTAATTGCGGATCATCCATGTGAATATGTGCTCTAGTAATAGCTAATGGCACAATCTTCCCAGATTCATGACTAGCTAGTAATGCTGCCATTTCTATTAGATAGCGCTGGGTTTGGGGATTATATATTGGCACTACTACAGTAAATGGAGATTGCTTTTGTTCTACTAGTTTAGCTTCATTACTTTCCCACCAAGTTGTCAAACTATCTGTTTCAAAATCTGTCTGAGAAAGCTGCAACGAAGGAGCAGATCGGGCTGTTATTATAGGCCCCAAAGTTGCTGTCACTAACATTAGGACAATCACACTGTTTAAGACAGCTTCATTAATTAAGCGTTCACCAGCAGGATTTACCGTTTGATATGCAACTAAGGCTGCTGCTAATGTGGCTGCTACCTGTGGAAGTGATAATGACCACATCGTTAGCAATTCTGCCGTATTGTAGCGGTATAAAAGTTTGGCTAAGAATGCCGCGATAAATTTGCTGCCAATCAAAGCGACTACAATTACCACAGTCAGCCAAACTGAACTAAGAGTTCTTATAAATGCAGGAATATCAATTAATAATCCCATGTCCACAAAGAAACAAGGAATAAATAAAACACTGCCAATAAACTCAATTTTTTCTTTGACAGGGCTACGTCCTAGAACATCGTTGACTGCTAAACCGGCCAAAAAAGCACCAACAATTTTTTCAATTCCAATTACCTGTGCTCCGACAGATGCCAAAAATAATGCTAGTAATATAAACAAAAACTGGTTGCTTTGTTCATCCCCAGAACGACGAAAAAACTCTTTTCCTGCCCAGTCAAAGCCAAATAAAACAACAGCAGAATAAATTGCTAATCCGCCTAACAAAGTCGCTAAACTCAAGGCAGAAAATTCCCCTCCATGAATTCCAACACAAATTGCTAACACTAACAAAGCACCTGTGTCAGTAAAAATTGTTGCCCCAATTGTGACGGTTACGGCTTCATTTGTCACTACTCCCAAACGACTCACAATTGGATATGCTAAGAGTGTGTGAGAGGCCAGCAAAGAACCAATGAGGACGGAGGCATTCCAACTAAAGTTGAATAAACGTCCGACAGCAATGCCAGCAATTAATGGTACTAAAAATGTCAGTATGCCAAACCCAATTGAGCGATTTCTAGTTTTACGAAACTGCTCTAAGTCAATTTCTAAACCCGCCACAAACATCAAATAAATCTTGCCGATATCTGAGAGCAAATTGATTGTTTCAGACTCAGAATTTAATAACTTTAGTCCATTTTGTCCTAATACTACACCTGCCACTAACAAACCTACTAATCCAGGTAGTCGTAGCCGCTCAAATATAGGAGGTACAGTAAATATTACTGTTAAGAGAATTGTAAATGCAACGATAGGACTGTCTGTGAGCGAGTTCAGTGCCATGTGTAATAAATAAGCCTAAATAGTAGATGTACAAGAAATATACGAAATATTACTTAAAAGTTTTGCATACCTCAGTTTCATCGGTTACAGATAATTAAATCTTTAATAGGATAAATGTTGCGATCGCAATTACGATTCTACCGGAAGAAGGGGTTATCTATATCTACAGGGTGAAATGAGAATGGAATTTATAGGAACGCAAAAATCGATATTTAAATAATAGTAAATGATCTCAATAACTCATAAAATGATAAGAATTGATTAAATATAGCGCTTATCGTTTATGTGATTACAGGCACACATCTTTGCATCCCTACTTCTGGGCACCATATCTAGAAAAATCTGGAAGACCGCTATTATGGGTTCCTATCAATGATAATTTTAAGCATTGGGAACCCCTAAAAATCAAAGTTTATGAATGCAGCCGACGACAAAACAATTGTTCGCGAGTATTTCAATTCCACAGGTTTTGACCGTTGGAAGCGAATCTACGGCGATGGCGAAGTCAACAAAGTCCAACTAGACATCCGCAATGGACACCAGCAAACCGTGGATACAGTTCTCGGCTGGCTGAAGGCTGATAACAATTTACCAGAGCTATCAATCTGTGATGCTGGATGTGGTGTCGGTAGTCTCAGCATCCCTCTGGCGGTAGATGGTGCAAAAGTCTATGCCACCGATATTTCGGAAAAAATGGTGGAAGAAGGCAAAGATAGAGCCGAGCAAACCTTGGGAAATAGTGAAAATCCTACTTTTGCTGTGCAGGATTTGGAATCCTTGAGTGGTAGTTACCATACCGTTATTTGCTTGGATGTTCTCATCCACTACCCCCAAGAAAAAGCCGATGAGATGATATCTCACCTCTGTTCTTTGGCACAGTCGCGGATAATTCTTAGTTTTGCACCAAAGACCTGCGCCTTAAGTATACTCAAGAAAATTGGCAGTTTCTTTCCTGGGCCAAGTAAAGCCACTCGTGCATATTTGCACCGTGAGGCTGATGTCATGAAAATTTTAGAAAGTAATGGTTTTTCGTTGCAACGAGAGTCGATGACTCGGACTCGCTTTTATTTTTCTCGCCTACTGGAAGCTACACGTAAGTGAAGTTAAAATTGCAGCAAGAGTTCTATTATACTTTTGCTGCGATTTGACCATCTTAAACCTGAGATATGGTAGATATTCCAATTGGCATCAAGCTTTGTTTTTTTTCTAAATAACCGTTGTTCTGCTTTGCATAGTTATACATTATTACAAAGGATGCGATCGCAGCTACTCCCAAGAGAATAGTGAAAGCAATTAACCACATTTCCGTTTTATTTAGATAGAATTTATTCTTTGAAGCTTTAACAGAAGATATATCTTGTTCAGACTTCTGGGAATGTTGATTCAAAGCACCACTTTCAATAATAGTCCTTTGCTTTTGATTTTGGCTAGTTTCAGGTATTTGATTAAGGGTTTCATAGGTATATTTAATCTTTTGTTTATCTAGTTTCTCTAATTCCCTAATTTCATGCCATAACGGGTGACGTTGTATTAACCAACGTCGGACTAGTTCTATTTTAACTTTACTGGCTTGCTCATTTAAAAAGCCCTTTGATGCTAGTTCTTTGGTTAATTTTTTCAGCAAATCTCTTGACAACACATCATCGTGATTTTTAAGTAGCATCAACGGGTTTTTCTCTAGCTCTTGGTCTTTTTTTTCAATAGCTATCTTTTGCGCTTCAGCCACCGCCGAAAAAACTACTTTCTCTGGTATAGATAAAGCCTCCCAATACCACGCAAAGCCAGCTTCTGCAAGCTCAACTGCCCTATCTACAATCATTTCTACGTCTTCTTCAGAAACTTGCCATTTTTCTAGTTCCCTAGCTCTGCTGAAAATTGCAAAACATAAGATTTGAATAAAATAGGGATGTCCTGCTGATAAATCGGTAATTGCTTCTATAGCTTTTGGTTCGTACTTCAAATAATCCGTAACAGGTTGGATAATTAACTGCTCAATGCTTTTGTTATCTAGAAACCCAACTTCTGCAATAGGTACTTTGGGAAATATTTTTAGTAAATTTGATATATCTGATGGTTTTCTGCCAGCAAATATAATTACAAATAATCTTTGATTTTTATAAACAATATTTTTTAATTGCTTGAATAGTGATTCAAGCTCTACACCTATGCGGTTATTACTTAAAGCATCAAATTCATCTAATAATAATACCAAATTAGTATCTTTTAGGTGTTCGTGAATTTGGGGCAAAAAATTAGTGCAAAAAATATCTTTTTGTTCTTGTATCTCTTTGGCTTTTGGTATTACTACTTTATCTGGAGCTATTTTTAATTGTTCGACAATAGTTTCTGCTAAATTTTCTAAGAGGTTTTCTAACTTTTCTTGGCTATGATATTCTAAATCAAAGCTAACAAAAGCACACTTATCTACTTTGATAATTTTAGGAATATTCTGAAGTAGAGATGACTTACCTATACGTCGTTGACCGTGCAGTAATATGACTTTTTCGCCTCGTGTAAGATTTTCTTCAATAAACGTTAATTGCTCTTGTCGCCCAAAAAATATTTCCGGCTCACTAATGGGACGACCGATGATATAAGGATTTCTTTGAGACTGTAATGGGATCATAATAATATCTGCGATAGGTCTCCTGAGCAGCCTGTAATTTTTTAGCTAGATACCCATAAGCTGTTGCAGCACAACAAAAGAAAGAAAATTTTTACTTCGTTATTACCCACAACCTCCATTATTACTTATGGTAATTGGCTACTTGACATTCCTATTGTTAATTTTTTCCAAATTTGGTTCCCCTAGAACAACAAATTTCCCACTTCTTACTATAATCAGTATATATTTTCTTTTTATTTCTCTACTATTTTTGTCAAACATAAGCTCTTCGCCAGATGTGTTATTTGATGAAAGCCTAACATTCGGTAAACTGTCCAAAACTGTCGCCTTAGATAGATGCGAAGATTGTTTCAAAGACTCAATAAAAACCTGTATAAAAACCTGGGTAGCGTCAAAGCTAGTTGCAGTGTTCCAACTAATCGGAGCTTTCCATTGGATTTCAGCTTTTTGTGCAAAGCTATTTGATTTTGGTAAGTCGCGAAACCAAGGTACAGCTACAACTAAACCTTCTACAGCATCACCACCTTCTTGTAAAATTTGATTACTATAAAGAGAAGCACCTCCTAACAATTTAACTTCTTGTTTTTGCTGTGGTGTCAGCTTTTCGAGCCATTCCTTGTAAGCTTTAGCAATTGTAATTGCTGCTGGCAGATGCTGCGTATCTGGAAACAATAATATTGCCTGTGGTTTATCTCGATCAAGCAGACTCTGGATCTTGTATTCATTGAAGTCTGGAGCAGCTAAGTTAATACATGGTTTACCAAATATTTCACCATTAACTCTTTCAAACTGATTTCTAAACTCTTCTCTTATACTGTTACTGTATGGGTCACTTGGATTACAGAAAATTACTGCTTTTTTTAATTTAAGTTTCAAGGCATATTCAGCTAAATCTTTACCAGTTTCCTCATCTGAATCTACGGTTCTAAAGAAGACTGGGCTTTGTAAGGTTGTGCTACTGCTACTGGATGAAATAATAGCTAAATTAGCTGCTTCATATATGTTTAAGGCTGCTTTAGTAACGTGGCTAGAACTGTGTCCTATAACACCTAATATTGATTTTTGTTTTACTAGTTCCTCAGCTACCACTTTTGCTGTATTTTCTTGGTTAGCATCGTCAGCAATTATAATTTCTAGTAATCGACCCTTTAATCCCCCTTGTTCATTAAACTGATTTTGTGCTTGTGCTATCCCACGTAAAATTTCTTGAGCAAGATCAGTTCTATTTGTTGCAGGTACTACAGTTGCCAAAGTTAAAGGATTACCTTGTTTAATGGCACGAGCATTATTTTGATAAATTAGTACCTCAGGGTCATTGGGATTATTCTTAACAGCTTCTTTAAAGTATTTTTCCGCATTTACGTAATCCTTGTTGTTAAAGCTATCAATACCATTGTCGCGATCGCTATTTTTTATGTCTGGAAATAAAGTGCGATCGCCTTTACTAATTCTATCCTTAATATCTGGGTTAACAGCAATAATCTCTGTACAGATAATACCTAAATTTTTTTCTTGCCCTGCTGGGCAATTATTGAATAGACGACTAGCAGATAGACTTACAGCAACACCAATCAACCCAAAAATTAGTAGTGAAATTGGTAAAAGTGAAATTGGTAATCTCACAATTGGCCTCAGCATATCAGTGCTGATGTTCTTTCTGTTAGCTTGAAAAGCTTTGATTTCTAGTAGTTTTTGTTGAGCTAAACTACTTGCAGGTTCAACCAGTAAAATTTTTTCGTACTGCTGTTTTGCTTTGATAAAATTCCTCTCAGTTATCAACCAATGTCCATATTGATCTAAAGCTTGTATAATTTCTTGTTGATAGTTTACCGGATCTACTTTGTAAGCTCGATCGTAAAGTTCTAAAGCTTTGTCAAACTTTTCAACCTGCAAATATTTTTCTGCTAACTCCACTACAGTGCTGAAATGATTGGGATTTAACTGCAAAACTTGTTCGTAAAAACTTAATGCATTTTCCTGTTTATTTTCTTGCCATAAACGACGAGCCAAATTCAACACCGACTCAACATTTTTTCTTTCTAGTGTTTCTAAACTCCAAATCTCATCCCTTAGCTGATGACGTTTTAATACCCAATAATGAACTAACTCTACTTTTAATTTGATAGGATTTGTATCTAAAAATCCCTTATCAATTAGTAGTTGAATAGCGTGTTCTAAAGAATCAGTTAGAACAAATCCATAGGCTTCAAGTAGCTTTAAAGGATCTGCTAATTTATTTTGTGTTTGGGCTTCGGCAACTGCTGAAATCACTACTCTTTCGGAGATACTCAGTCCATCCCAAAACCCACCTAATCCACCTTCAGCGCTCTCGATTGCCTGATCTAACACATCGCTCACAAAGGCAGGTATAACTACTGAATAATCTTCACGCATTGCTAAATTAAAAATTTCATAACACAATATTTGTGTATAAAAGGGATGTCCTGAAGAGTATTTAATAATTTCTTCTATCGCCCTTGGTTGATATTTTAAAATATTATTAGCAGGCTCAATAATTAAGCGTTCTGCGCTTTTATTATCCAATAAACCTATTACGCGAAACGGTGCGATTCTCAATGATTGCAGTGCATTTGATTGCAGCAAATCTGGATTAGAATTGAGATATCGTCCAACTACAGCAATCACAAATAAGTCTTCATGTCGCCTAACTAAATTTTCTAAAAAACGTAAAAATTCTGAAGCTTGTTCTGTATCATTTTGAGTAACAACATCAAACTCATCTAACAACAAAACCAGCTTCTTAAGCTTTTTATTGTCAAGTGCATCGTAAACTAGCGGTAGTACTCTATTGTTAATAGTTGTGCGAACATCTACATCTATATTTAATAGAATATCTAGTCTACTTATATCTAGTTTAAGCAGTCTAAAAATCTCACTAAATATGGCATACAAAATTTCACCTAAACTTGCATGAATATGAGTTTGCAAATCGCAATGTACAAAGAAAAATTCATCTTTAGAAACAACAAGAGGAATATTTTTTAAAACAGAAGATTTGCCTATGCGTCGCTGACCGTATAGTAATATAAATTGTGCATTTTGTTGTAAACTATCTTCTATGTCTTTAAATATAGTTTCTCGCCCAAAAAGTTTTTCTGGTATTTCAACTGGAGTTCCAATAATATAAGGGTTTTTTTTGCGATCTTCCATATCATTTTTTTTGGTATTAGTTTAATTAAAGTATAAAAAACTTGATTATTTTTTCGACTATAGGATAAATAAATTTTAGAGATGAAATCACATCATTTCTATGCTTTCCTACCCAAACAATGGCATTTTTCATGTTTTCAGCTTGTTGATGGCTCATAATATTGAGAAATTCTTTCTGTCTTTTTTTCAATGAATCTTCATCACAATTCCAAATTTCCTGAATTACCCACTTTTCCATCAATGATGAAGTAAATAAATAAGAAATATCGCCGTTGCTAGCTGTACGTTTAATGACACCCTGTTCCTCTAGGTTGGTCAAATTTCGTTCACTTTGGGTAAAAATTAGGTCAACATCTTTTAAGTCATATCGTCTTTTTTCCAGACGGCCTCTCAATTTTGCTAAAGCCATCAACATCAATAAATTTTGGTCTTTAGGATTACACCTTTGCCAAGTACTATCAAAAAACTGTTGAGTACTGCTTTCAAATTCCTTAACAAATTCTTCTATCTGGGGTAATGTATTATTGCGTAGCTCTTGATATAACAGAAAACTAGCAATTTGTAGTAGAGATGGGTGTCCCCCAGCAATTTCTTCTATTGCTTGTCGTAATTCAGTTGTGATTGGTTTATTAAATGGTTGCAGGAATTGTTCAATTTCGGTGTTATCAAATGGTTTAATTTGTCGAAATAAATAATGGTTATACCAGGGGGAAGCGTTGGGATTAAGGCGTGGCCCCAAATCATTGAGGCGTTTTTTAGAAGTGACAATGATTGAGAGGTTTCGTTTTGGTTCTGAGTAAACAGCCAAGTTACGGCATTCACTCAAGAATTGTTGCATATTATCTTCTGAGTATTGCTGGCTTTGAGCAAGAGCCACATCGTAGTCATCTACCAGCAGTACCAAGAATTTTCCTCTTTGAGCAAGTTCCCCTAATAGCTGACGTAGACTATCTCTAGATGCTCTACTCTCTGCGAGAAGAGTATTAATATTAGCTTGCAATTCTGGTTCATTATCCAGATTATCCTTCAGTAAGCTGAGTAATTTTTTCCAAAAACCGGAAGGAGTAAAAGGCTCAATTTCCTCACAACTAAAGCGCACTATTACTGCTATCGATGAATCTAATCCATGCTGTTTCCAAGTATCAGGGGAAGCTAGTTTCACTAAAAAGGAAGTTTTCCCTGTTCCCAATCCGCCCCATACTGCCAAGTGACTCCGATTATGTATCTGATCAAAGGCTGCTGCTATGAGAGACTTTCTCCCTACGAATCTTTCTGGAATAATGGGAGTTCCAACAACGAAAGGATTTTGTGAGTTTAGATGCATTCCAATTTTGTTTGTTGAATGTTGTACGATATTTGACGTTAAATTTTTAGTTTTGTATATTTGCAGGATGCTGATATTGATGGTTTTGTAAAATGTGAGTTTACCCATCTTTATAATTATTGGGTAAGCAAAATTAACGTCCCACAATCACCCTAAAATTGTGTAACGCCGAATTTTTATAGGCAAGTAAGTATATTAAAATATTACATGATTGCTGGGTATATTGTACGCGCTTAATAACCTTGCTTCTTCAAGCAATATAGGTTAATAAGTCTGGTGCAAAAGCTAAAAAACTGTCGCTGGGATTAGATTGATATACTGGAACCTTTGTGAAAGTCAGGTTAAAATCGCTAGCAAAGTGTAAATCTGAAGTGAAACTATGAAGACTGCTGAAAAATTAGCTGCGGGCTGGCTACTGACACTCGGATTCATGTTTGTAACGCTATCAGCAACAGCGACATTTGAAAAATTTGCTACACGTAAGGTGATCATACTACCCAAAGACGAGTATGAGTTTAACTCACCTTATCCCAGTTATGAAGATGATAATGCTGCTGTAGGTGGTATAATTTTCGGCGTTCCTACGTTAACACTGGGCACATGGTTAGCATTAGGATTGTACCGTCAAAGTCGGCAAGAGAAAAAAGCGATTAATCAACAAGTTAACGATCGCTTGCAATCGATTTTTTATGGGATGCTACAAGAGAATCATGGGCGTGTAACTGTTTTAGGCTTTGCAATGCAGTCACAACTACCCGCAGCCCATGCTAGGCAGTATTTAGACGAAAAAGCTAAAGAATTCAATGCAAACTTTAAGGTGAATGAAGAAGGGGCTGTATCATATCATTTTGATGTCTAATTGTCATTTGTCCCTTGTTATTAACTAATGACCAATGACTAATGACTAATAATAAACTTACGGCTAGGTGTAATGGCGCAGATTTTTTTGAGCGTAGCTGCTATTTTAGGCGGCTTGTCAGTTGCTGCTGGTGCTTTTGCTTCCCATGCCTTGCGGGAAAAAATTAGTGAGCGATCGCTAGAAATTTTTGAAACTGGCGCTCGTTATCAAATGTATCATGCTCTGGCACTTTTCTTAGTAGCAATCCTAATTAGCCGTACCGAGTCCCCTCAACCCACTCTCATCGCCAGTGGATGGCTGTTTCTCATAGGCATAGCTCTTTTTTCAGGTAGCTTGTACGCCCTTAGCTTAATCGGTATTAAATCCTTAGGAGCGATCGCACCACTAGGCGGTGCAGCCTTTCTTGCCGGTTGGGGTGCTTTAGCTTTTGCTGCTTGGAATTTGAAGTTGTAAAAAAGTTAGGAGTTAGAGTTAAAAATTTCTAACTCTTAACTCCATTTATTAGAGGTTAAATTTCCTCTTTTGCATAACATATTTTATATGAATCGAACATATACAAGCTTTTATAAAACCTATATAAGCGAGTTTACTTTATGTGCAAAATAAAATTATAGATGGCGACATTTAATCGTTAAGTATTTGTTCTAAAGTGGAACGCACACAATATTTTAAAACAAACAGGATTGCCAAATTTATAAAACTTATTTCCGTAATATTACAGAAGCCATGAATACAAAAAAGCAATAACCTGCATAGTAGGTATATTACCAAATAACAGTTAAGAATTTTAAATTTATAATATCATTCAAATTTATGAAACGGCGTAACCTGCTTTGGTATTCGCTACTGTTTGCTGCTGGCTGCACAACAGGAATAAATTCTACTAATAATAGTTCAGATCAGACAGAAATAACTGCACCAAAAAATATCAAATTTGCAGTTACAGATGTTGCTGGAATTAAAGATTTACAACGAGATTATGGGGCTTTTCGCACTACATTAGAAGACATATTAGGCATAAAAGTTGAGTTTTTTCCTGTAGAAAATCCTACAGCCGCAGCACCTGCGCTGTTATCGAGAGACGTGGATATTGTATTTGCAGGGCCTTCAGAATACTTAATTTTGAATTCTAGGGCAAAGGCTATTCCTATTATTGCCATTGAGCGCACGAATTACCATTCCATTATTGTAGTTCGTGCAGATAGCAAAATTAAATTATTATCTCAATTGAAAGGCAAAACAATTGCCATGCGAAAAATTGGCTCAACCTCTGGACATATTGCTCCCACAAAGCTACTAATAGATGCTGGATTAGATCCAAAAACTGATTTTAAAATTGTCATGTTAGACGATAAGGGAGTACAAGCTTTAAAAAAAGGTGAGGTAGATGCTTGGGCGACTGCATCTGACAGATACAAAAACATTCTGGAATCTGAGGACTTACTTGAAAAAGATTTTTCTGTAATATTTAAAGGCTCATTACTTCCTGGTGATGTATTTGTTGCTAGTAACCAATTAGCACCTAACTTTATAGCAGATATGCGATCGCGCATGATTCAACATCAAGATAAACTAATTCAAAGTTTGCTCACTGCTAAAGCACTTCAAAGATATAAAGGAAGTAAACTAATTCCGGCAAATGATGCTGATCATAATATGATTCGTGAAGTTTATCAAAAAATCGGGCAAGGAAATTTTTTATAAAAGTATAGCCGATAAACTAATGATAGTTAATACGAAAAAATATTTAAAAAGAACTTTTAGCTTGCTTGGCCATTTAAGCGATAACTGGAGCATTTCTAAAAAAATTAGTTATGGCTACACTGTAGCAATCAGTATTGCTTTTATAGGGACAACAAGTGGTTTGTTAATTGCATACCGCTATGAAACACTTGCCCAAGAACAGTTGAATTTATCTTATCAAAAACAATCACTATTAAAAAATTTAGAAAATACAATAACTAGAGTGAGACTACATCCACAAAAATTAGTTACTGTATTAGAAGATTCTATTTGGTTAGAATTTGAAAAGAATAAATTCATCGATGAAATTAATCAGGTTAATCAGCAGTTGTCTGAACTACAAATATTTATAAATAACCATCCTGATAATTTAACAATAAACAATGTAGATTTGTTGAATTTATTGAAAAATTATAAAAAGAATACACAAGTATATACTCAAACAGTAAAGTTTTTTTGGCGGCAGATTGAAAAAAATCAATTATCCACAAAGGAAGCAAAAGCTAACCAGGAACAGCTATTATTTTTTTTTAATCGAGAAGCTAATCTTTCGGTTGAGTTTGAGAAGCTTTCAGACGAATTAATTCTGATTATAGGATATGCCGAAATTCAACAAAAGCAAGCAAATGCTAGTTTTAAGAGTGCCCAACAATTGCGAGTTCAAGTTATTATTGGAAGTATGCTGCTATCAGCTGCGATCGCAGCTATACTAGCAGTGTATACCAGTAGATTAATTGCCCGTCCTCTACAAATAGTTACTGATGTTGCCACAAAAATTACGCAAGATTCAAATTTCCAACTCAGAGCTAATGTCACAAGCAATGATGAAGTAGGGATATTAGCTACTTCCCTTAATCAATTGGTGGAATGGGTGGGAGATTACACGCAGGAATTAAAGCTAGCTCGCCAAAGTTTAGAGCAACGGGTAGAAGAACGAACCCAAGAACTAGAACTAGCTCGCCAAAGCTTAGAGCAACGGGTAGAAGAACGAACCCAAGAACTTCAAAAAACCCTGCAAAACTTAAAAGAAGCCCAAGGACAATTAATTCAAACAGAAAAAATGTCTTCTCTTGGCCAAATGGTAGCAGGTATAGCTCATGAAATTAATAATCCTGTTAACTTTATTTACGGTAATATTCAATGCGTCACTGACTATACTCAAGACTTGCTTAATCTCGTGGCTTTATATCAGCAACAAGACCCGAATTCTATGTGGCTAATTGAAGATAAAATTGAAGAGATTGATTTAAATTTTATTCATAAAGATTTGCCACTATTACTTTCTTCTATGAAATTGGGTGCTGAACGTATCCGGGAAATTGTGTTATCTTTGCGTAACTTTTCTCGATTAGATGAAGCTGAGATGAAAGAGGTAGATATTCATGAAGGAATTAATAATACCCTATTGATTCTAAATCATAGACTTCAATCAGAAATTGAAGTCATTAAAGAATATGGAGATTTACCCTTGCTGGAGTGTTATCCAGCACAACTAAATCAGGTATTTATGAATATTTTGAATAATGCAATAGATGCTCTACTAGATCAAAAATCTCATTCAGTTAAAAGTAAAAAAATTATTATATATACATTAAAAATAGATGACATTTATACCAAAGTAGGAATAATAGATAATGGTTATGGAATTCCACCAGAGATTAAAAATAAACTGTTTGACCCTTTTTTCACAACTAAAGCAGTGGGTAAAGGCACTGGTTTAGGTTTAAGCGTTTGCTATCAGATAATTGATAAACACAGAGGTAAAATAGAAGTAATTTCAGAATTACAAAAAGGAACAGAGTTTGCGATCATTTTACCTATTAAAACCCAAATAAATTAATACCGCTATTTATAAATAACGCAGAATTTAAATAATTCGTAATTAGAAATTCAGTTTTTTAATAGTGATTTTAATCCCACCGCAAAAATGTTGCTTGCTAGTTCAGATCACTTAGCCCTTGAAAAATGCTAAACTTACTAAAGTTCTATTGTTTAAAAAACTCATGAGCGAGTAGTTATGAACTTATAATCAATAATTCTTGACTCTTAAACGTACCAACAAATCATGTAAAGCTGTATTCGCTGAAGGTGTTTCAGGTAATTGGCTAGATTTATATGCCTCCTGCAATTTATTATATAGATATTCATATTCTCTTTGGTGAAAAGCTAGATTAATATCTGACAAAATAGACCTTTCTGTCCCTGCTAACTTTTGGGCGATTAAATCAGGAATATATGGTAAATTGAAAATTTCATTTAGCTTAATTAAATTAGCTTCAATTCTGCCTGTTTGCATCAGAAAAATCCCAGTTAATAGGACTCGATAAACATAAAGTAATGGCTTGATTCGATGATTAGATTCTTTTTCAAAAAGTTTCCATTGTGTTGCAGCGAAACCAAGATAATGGTAGCTATGATGACGGGTAATGCAATTTTTGGCAATAAACTTTAATTCCTGATGTTCGGGTGAAGTTGTTAATATTAAAGGAGAGTATAGTTGTTCTAGCACATAACCATTTTTTTTAAGTAGCATCAAAAAGAATTTTTTTATATCATGAGTGACTAAATCAATTTCTAAAGATTCACGAACTTCTGAAACTTCAATAGTTTCATTCCTAGTCTCTAATCCCACTATTTCTTGAATTGGTAAAATATGCACACCACGCAAGTCATAATCAGAATCAGGTGACGGAAAGCCATATAAGTGGGAACCACTGATGATGGTGAATAAAAGCGGGTAAGGCTGTTGCTCAATAATTGTTTTAAGTGAAGGTGGAATATTCATAATGTGCCGTTTACTTGCTTACCTCGGTTCGCCTGTTTCTTTAGAGAATCTTTTATATAAACCAGAACACTCACTGATAGTCCAGAGTTATCAACCCCGTGAAATGACCTCTGGGGTAGTAAATGCAGATGGCTTTGGTGTCGGTTGGTATCATAATCAAAAAGATACTAACCCTTTTGTCTACAAAAATACTCTACCTATTTGGAATGACATAAACCTACCCAATCTTAGCCGTTATGTTGAATCAAAGTGTGTACTTGCTTATGTCCGCAGTGCTACACCAGGCCAAGCCGTAGATTTTGCTAATTGTCAGCCATTTAACCATCAACAACAGCTATTTATTCACAATGGACGAATCGAAAATTTCCACAAAACATTACACAGAAAAATCCGCAGCACTTTAACCCAAGATTTTTACGAAAAAATTAATGGCAGTACTGACTCAGAACACATTTTTGCATTGTTACTTTCGCAAAGTCAAATTAACAAACATCGACCTCCAGAGTATGCTTTACGCACGACGTTATTAACGCTTTTAGAGATGGCAAAACGCTATCAAGTAGAAGCCTCACTCAACGTAATTTTTAGTGACGGACATCGTCTAATAGCTTCTCGTTTTGCTACCACTTCACCGCCTCCATCTCTTTACTGGATACGAGATGATCCGACTTTTCCAGAATCCGTAATTATTGCGTCCGAACCTCTATTTATAGGTAATTGGATTCCTTGCCCAGAAAATAGCATCATTAGTGTGGGAGCAGACTGTGAGATCCAAATTGAGCAAATTTAATGTGAAATAGGGTATTTCTCAAGCCTTCGAGGAATCTCGCCTGACAACTTTTGCACTATCCTAAGATATGGACGAAGTTACATTATAAACTCAGCCTGATCCTGACTTTAGCTCAGTTACCTGGTATTTGGGGCATATTGCCTATATCGAATCTTTATAGCTGTTAGAACGCTGTGTGGCTAGCCCTTGTTTGTTTCTGCAAGTGAGTGACGGGTTAATCAGCTAAACCACATTTAAGAGAGCATAATCACTTTCACAAGTCGTTGACAGTTAACAGCCTACACAATGAAATATGCAACTTTTATGTGGAACAGCTTAATAGGACTTGAGCACTTATTTGCTGTCATTTTAATGAGAAAATTCCTATAAATAGCTTTAAAGCTTGAGCTATATTGCTCAGGCATGATTTTATTAGCTATGGCGATGTGTTTCACTAATTAGGGTAAAGGTTTGCCATCAAAGCTAACCTATTACGCCAAGCAAACGGAGGTTTAATGTCGATATCTAAAGCTATTAACAGCAATGTTACTTCTCAAAACAGCGTTGAAAAACGCTTGCAGATAGAGCGTTTGCTAGGAGCAACTCAAATAGTTGCATCTAGTGCTGGGAGTGATGTGGTTAAGGGATTAACTCAAACACCTAAATCTCTACCCCCTTGTTATTTTTATGATGACCGTGGTTCTGATCTGTTTGAGCAAATCTGTGCTTTACCAGAATATTACCTCACTCGCACGGAAACAGCGATTTTACAGCAGTTTGCTAGTGAAATTGCCCAGATTACTGGCCCTTGTGAATTGGTAGAACTTGGCAGTGGCAGTTCTACCAAAACTCGCATTTTACTAAATGCTTATCAGCAGCTGGGCTATCCTCTGCACTACCTACCAATTGATGTGTGTGCAGGGATGTTGGAAAGTAGTGCCAAGCAGTTATTAGGAGATTATCCCTTACTGCAAGTTTATGCATTAGCGGGAACCTATGAATTAGCCCTTGCACAACTCTTACCGACGCAATTACCCAGTCGAATGATTGGTTTTATTGGTAGCAGTTTAGGTAATCTTACACCTGGGGAGTGTGATATGTTCTTCTCTCAAATTACCAATGCTCTACAAGTAGGTGAGTATTTTTTATTGGGGATAGATTTACGAAAGCCGAAACAGATTTTGGAACCAGCTTACAACGACAGCCAGGGAGTGACGGCAGCATTTAACCTCAATATGCTGGAGCATTTAAATCAGCAGTTTGAGGGGAATTTTGACACCACCCAGTTTGAACACTGGGCATTTTACAATGAAAGTGAGCATCAAATAGAAATGCATTTACGCAGCCTGCGATCGCAAATTGTAGAATTACGCGGTCTTAATCTCAAGGTTAATTTTGCACTAGGTGAGACTATCCTCACCGAAATTTCTCGCAAATTTGACCTCAATACTATCAAGCAGCAACTCACTGCACAAGGTTTATTACCTCTTCATGTGTGGACAGATCCAAATCAATGGTTTGGTTTACTGCTCTGTCAGCTGCAAGCATAAAGCAAAGTAGGGGCACGGCATGCCGTGCCCCTACGGGTGTACCTCACGTTAACGAGAACTGCTGTATTAATGCACCTCTCTATCAGCCCCAACAAGTAAACAAAATATTTAGCCGCTAATTATTGCTGCATCAAAGGTGTGCGAAAAATTCTGCTGAATATAGGAAGTCGTGGCTGAGGCTTAGTTGCAGTTATATTGGTATTAGCCGTAGAAGAGTTATTAATTGCCTCAGAGAGGATAGGTGTTTTGCTATTAGGGTTGCTATTAGTAGAATTAGAAACATCACTCAATGGGATAGCAGAAGGTGAGTTTAAAGATGTGGAACTAATATTGTCAGTATTTTGACTGTTGGTTTTTACTGGAGTTTGGGCTTGACATGGACTAAGGATAAAAGTCGCACTTGTTCCTACTACCACTACGAGCAAATGAGAAATATATTGTTGCATGGAGATTGGTAAAATGGGTTGATAAATATTCAAGGTTGAAAGAAGTTGTGTTTGTTATTAGTTGGAAGCAAAATTACAATTTTCCAAGACAAATCATTACACTGTTGTCCAAAAAACTTGGTAGCAGCGATTTTAAAATGAATAGACTACTCGAAATTAGTGAATTAATTCGCTAACAATACCGAACCTCCCTCAATCACTTTTTTACAAAGTCAAGGGAAAGTAAATTTCTCTTTAGTAAAAACAGAGGGGTTATTTGAAGACTAATGAATCGGTCTGATAGAGAATTGATAAATAAGATACACCTGGAAGAATTGACATTTTTTAATCAACTAAGCCAGCACAACCATTAATATTTTAGTTATATTTGACTTGTTAATAAAAGAGGGATGCTACTGATTTTTTCAAAAAGATGATTTATAGAAAATCAACTTTTAATTCGCATATTTAAGTAACTAAATCAGAAAGTACATGAACTTTTAATAAAGCTTGATTTTCATGAAGTAACTTGCGTAAATAAATACCTGAACTACCTGATGTATGAATACAGAGGGTTCAAACTCACTGCGGGAGTTTCGTTTATCCTTACAAGTTCAGACTGCTCATAATGGAAGCGATCGCACACAACAAAGTGGCACTATCACGTTTTCGGCTTGATTAAATGATTTTAAGAGCACCGGAACGCTTCGCCGTTAGCCCTATGACACAATTAGAAGAACAATAGGACGAAATAATGTGACACAAAGGCTAGACAGGATTGAGGCAATCAGGGCTGAAACGAATACGGCAATAGAAGCCAGAGGTGCGATCGCTCACTTTGAAGAGATTTTCACTAAACTCAGAGAAATTAGAACTGAGATTAGAGAGTTGATAACTGAAAGTCAATGCATTTTAAAATATTTGTTTGGTAGACAGGAGAACGGTGAGTAATGAGCGATCGTCAAAATCTTACTACTGCTACACGCCTCCATGTCCACATCCAAGGTCAAGGGTTCCCAATTTTGGGCTTACACGGTCATCCTGGTAATGGTCGTAGTCTTTCTGTCTTTACCAATCATTTATCAAAACGCTACAAAACTTTTGCCCCTGATTTACGTGGATACGGTAAAAGTCGCTGGAATAGCAATTTTGACATGAATGACCATTTGCATGATTTAGAAGCGCTGCTAGACCGCTTTGAGATTGAAAAGTGCCTATTATTAGGATGGTCACTTGGGGGTATTCTAGCAATGGAACTGGCATTGCGTTTACCAGAGCGGATTACTGGGCTGATTTTGGTGGCAACAGCCGCAAAACCCCGTGGCAGTCATCCACCCATAACTTGGCAAGATAATTTATATACTGGCGTTGCTGGCATATTGAACTATATAAAACCAAGCTGGCAATGGAATATTGAAACTTTTGGTAAGCGATCGCTTTTCCGCTACCTAATCCAACAACATACATCTACCAGTTACAACTATATCGCCAAGGAAGCAATGCCAGCTTATTTGCAAACCTCCCCTGCGGCTACTCGTGCCCTCTACAGTGCGATTCAATCAGGATACAATCGGCTTCCAGACCTGCGACAAATTCAATGTCCTGGTTTAGTACTTGTTGGTGAACAAGACCGCCACATTACAGCTGATTCCAGCCTAGAAACTGCTCGAAACCTCAACAATTGTCAGTGGCACTGCTATCCCAACACCGCTCATCTTTTTCCGTGGGAAGTTCCCCATCTGGTGCTTGGTGACATTGACCATTGGCTAGAAGAACATCCGCAGGTGACTAATAATCAATAGTCTAATTACCGTTAGTTGTGTTTTGAGAAAAGCCTTTGAATCTAACAGCTAAAAAGTCACCACACTCCGAATTGATTCACCTTTGTGCATCAATTCAAAAGCATCATTAATTTGCTCAATAGGCATCACATGGGTAATCAAATCATCAATGTTTATCTTCCCTTCCATATACCAATCAACAATTTTCGGCACATCTGTACGTCCTCTAGCGCCACCGAATGCCGAACCTTTCCAAACACGCCCAGTTACTAATTGAAAAGGACGAGTACTGATTTCCTGTCCAGCACCAGCGACACCAATAACCACGCTGACACCCCAACCTTTGTGGCAGCATTCTAATGCTTGACGCATAATTTTGACATTACCGATACATTCAAAGCTGTAATCAGCACCGCCTTTTGTTAAATCAACCAGATAGGGAACTAAATCACCCTCGACTTCTTGGGGATTAACAAAGTGCGTCATACCAAACTTTTCTGCCAAGGCGCGTTTACTGGGATTAATATCCACCCCAACAATCATATTCGCCCCCACCATCCGCGCCCCTTGGATGACATTCAAGCCAATACCACCCAAGCCGAAAACCACGACATTTGCCCCAGGTTCCACCTTGGCAGTATTAATGACTGCACCAATACCAGTAGTCACGCCACAGCCAATGTAACAAACCTTTTCAAATGGGGCATCTTCCCGAATTTTTGCTAAGGCGATTTCTGGCAGCACCGTATAGTTAGCAAAAGTTGATGTCCCCATGTAATGATGAATCATTTGCCCATCAATACTAAAGCGACTAGTACCATCGGGCATGACACCGCGTGCTTGAGTTAAGCGAATGGCTTGACAGAGATTAGTTTTAAAGCTCAGACAATATTCGCACTGACGGCATTCGGGAGTGTAGAGAGGAATCACGTGATCCCCTGGCTTCAGACTGGTGACACCAGCGCCCACTTCTACTACCACACCAGCACCTTCGTGTCCCAAAATTGCTGGGAACAAACCTTCGGGATCTTCACCAGATAGGGTAAAGGCATCCGTATGGCAAATTCCGGTGGCTTTCACCTCAACTAACACTTCGCCAGCTTGGGGCCCGGATAGTTGAACGGTTTCAATGGTCAACGGCTTACCTGCACTGTAAGCGACTGCTGCTTTAACTTGCAACATCAGCCCTCCTGTATAATTTTGTCATTTGTCATCGGGCATTGGTTATTCTCCTCTGCTCCCTCATTCCCCAGTTGCCACTCCCTACTCCCCTCATAGGCATTGAGCGCATGATACACTTTTGTTTCAATTCACCGTATTAACTAAGCACAATCGCCGCTATAACGATAAATATTACTTTGTTAAAATATCATTCTCTAGCTAGATTGGTTAAAGGCGGCAACAGCTGTTTTGACAAAGATGTAAACTTGATGTCAGCAGCAACTCCCAAAGAAATAATTTGTTCACCCCTCAATTAATACATTTTGTCACAGCTTATGAACCCTGCCCTAACACAAATTGGCGCTCAAATGTCCAACCTGACCGGCGTAAGAGCAATCATGAAGGATATTATCGAGACATTACGAGGGGGTGCAGGGCAGCAGTTTATTAATTTGAGTGCTGGTAATCCGTTGATTTTGCCAGAGGTAGAACAATTATGGCGGGATTGCACTGCACAGCTTCTCGCTAGTCCAGAATATGGTGAGGTAGTTTGTCGCTACGGCTCAAGTCAGGGTTATGCACCATTAATTGAAGCGATCGCAAATGATTTTAACAAACGCTACGGGTTAAACTTAAGCGATCGCAATATCCTCATCACCCCCGGTAGTCAAACCCTCTACTTCTACGCTGTAAATACCTTCGGTGGCTACACCCCTAGCGGCGAGTTAAAACAAATCGTTTTGCCCCTAAGTCCTGACTACACAGGTTACGGCGGTATCTGCTTAGTTCCAAAAGCCTTAATCGCTTACAAACCGACTCTCGATATTGATGAAGCCGCTCACCGATTTAAATATCGCCCCGACTTCAGCCAACTATCAATTACAGAAAATACAGGTTGTGTCCTCTTCTCTCGCCCCTGTAATCCCACTGGTAATGTCCTCACTGATGATGAGGTGAAAAAGATTGCCGCCCTGGCTGCACCTTACAATCTGCCAGTGTTAATTGACTCAGCTTATGCGCCTCCTTTCCCAGCATTGAACTTTACCGAAATGACACCAGTGTTTGGTGATAACATTCTCCACTGTATGAGTTTATCGAAAGCGGGATTACCAGGAGAAAGGATTGGTATTGCCATTGGGGATGAAAAGTGGATTGAAGTGCTGGAGTGTTTCCAGGCAAATATGAGCCTCCATTCTTCACGTTACGGCCAAGCGATCGCAGCTCTTGCAATTAATTCTGGCCGCTTGGTGGACATTTCTCACACTGTCATCCGTCCTTTTTACCAAAATAAATTTACCGTTTTAGAAACCAGCTTAGAACAAGCGATGCCCAAGGATTTACCTTGGTTTCTCCATCGCGGTGAAGGGGCAATTTTTGCTTGGTTGTGGTTACAGGATTTACCCATTAGTGACTGGGAATTTTACCAGCAACTCAAGCAAGTAGGTGTGATTATTGTCCCTGGAAGTACCTTCTTCCCTGGATTAGAGGAAGAATGGGCGCACAAACACCAATGCTTCCGCATCAGCCTTACCGGTAGCGATGAAGAGATTGCCACAGCAATGCAACGTCTAGCAAAAGTGACTGAGGAAGCTTATAAGCGTGCGCCCGTGACTGCCTAGCACCGCAAGGCGGAATTAAAAATTAAAAATTAAAAATGAATACAGCCTAAGCGTTTCATTGATTTGAAATGGGTGGTTTATTTCCACCGTGTTGTACTAGTAGGAAAGATGGAAATGAAACACGAAGAAGCTAATAAAGATATTGGAGGCAGAGGGGCAGAGAAGCAGAGGGGCAAGAGAGTAGGAGGAAATTCAAAAATTAAAAATGTCCAATCTCCAGCCCCTAATCCCCAGCCCCTAGTTCCCAGTTCCCAATCCCCAATCCCCAATCTCGATAATTGGCTAGAAATTGGTAAGATAGTTTCTCCTCAAGGATTGTCTGGAGAATTACGGGTTTACCCTGTATCAGACTTTCCCGAAAGATTTGAAGTGCCAGGAAAACGTTGGTTGTTGCGTTTAGATGGCACAGAACCACAACCAATCGAATTATTAACAGGACGTTATATCAGTAACAAAAACTTGTATGTGATTAAATTAGCTGGCGTAGAAAATTGCGATCAGGCGGAGGCATTGCGCGGTTGTACGTTAATGGTGCCAGCAAGCGATCGCCCCCAATTAGCCGAAGATGAATATCATGTCCTCGATTTGATTGGCTTGGAAGTCTTCATGCAAGCATCCGGCGAACTCGTTGGTACAGTGGTAGACATCATCCCGGCTGGGAATGATTTGTTAGAAGTAAAGTTCCATGAATCATTTACTACTGACAAAAAGCAAAAGACTGTTTTGATTCCATTTGTGGAAGCGATCGCACCAGTCGTAGACTTGAAATCTAATCGCATTGAAATTACGCCACCACCTGGGTTATTGGAAATTAATAATTAGGTCATTAATTGCATGGAGATTATTAATTTTTAATTTTTAATTCGGAGCAAAGCGACGTGACTCAAACTTTACCAAAAGTCGTAACTTTTGAAGAATTTGTCAAGTGGAAACCAGATAATGAACGCTATGAATTGCACAACGGAACAATTGTTAAAATGCCTCAACCTCTAGGAGACCATGAAGAGGTAATAGGATTTTTAGCTTTTGAACTGACTAGAGAATGTATCCGTTTAAATCTCCCATACTTCATACCCAAAACAGCACTAGTCAAACCACCTGTAAATGAATCAGGTTACTCGCCAGATTTACTGTTGTTGAATCGCCCTAATTTAATAAACGAACCTTTATGGAAAAAAGAATCTACGGTTATTCAACCTGCATCAATTTCTGTAGTTATTGAAGTTGTTAGTACAAATTGGCGTGATGATTACCTCAAAAAATACGCTGATTACGAAGAGATGGGAATTTCTGAATATTGGATTGTTGATTATGGTGCTTTAGGCGGTAGGGAGTTTATTGGCAAACCAAAGCAACCTACCATGTTAGTTTGTTCTTTGGATGAAGGTGAGTATCAAATTAGCAAGTTTAGGGATGCAGACCTTATCCATTCCCCAACATTTCCAGAGTTAAATCTCACTGCTAAACAGATTTTTCAAGCGGGTAATAGTTCAACTTAGATATATTTGAGCAAATAATTATTAATTGATAATTCATAAATTTGAAGACAGAGAAGTTTGATTTATTAATGGATAAATCAAACTGAATAAAATGCAGTCTTAATACCAATACAGTTCAGAATGAGCAACAAAACCTTCATGTAGAGACGGCGATTTATCGCGTCTTCAAAGACCAATAACCCTTAACCCAAGCGTATTGATATTAATACAATACGGTTCGGTTAAGGTTTTTTGATGAAAATTCTAGATCCAAAGACGCGATAAATCGCCGTCTCTACAAGGATCAATCTTTCGTCTTGACGGCGATTTATCGCGTCTCTCTAACCGTCAAAATGAATTTGACAGACTAGTAGGCATCGATTTCCATCCTGTGCCCAAAACCAAAGAATTTAGTCACTAAGGCTGAAAAAAATCATCATGGGTAGATGGCCATCATTTAGAAAACAAGTATAATTGCTTACTGATGAACCCATCAAAAACCTTTTGGAATGGAGTGTCGAA
>NNBU01000475.1_pt1 | contig 42312 bp, 38 predicted proteins | sample 1173781 | NCBI WGS metagenome assembly NNBU01 (sample SAMN07173937, study PRJNA388173) | plant metagenome | biome: Plant school; feature: Soil; material: Symbiotic tissue of Blasia pusilla L.; isolation source: symbiotic tissue sample KVJ2 | host: Blasia pusilla | place: Norway: Troms, Kvaloya...
ATAAGAGACAGATCAACGGTAATGGCTTCGAGATATTGCGGCGAACCTTGGGTCTTCAGGTAGGCGACGATTTCCTCGACCTCGTGATCGGAGACGAAGGGACCGTGCACACGCTGAATGCGGCCACCACCGGCCATGTACAGCATGTCGCCCATGCCGAGCAGCTGTTCGGCGCCCTGCTCGCCCAGGATCGTCCGGCTGTCGATCTTCGATGTCACCTGGAAGGAGATGCGTGTCGGGAAGTTCGCCTTGATCGTACCGGTGATGACGTCAACCGAGGGGCGCTGCGTTGCCATGATCACGTGAATGCCGGCCGCACGCGCCATCTGTGCGAGCCGCTGAACGGCGCCTTCGATATCCTTGCCAGCGACCATCATCAGATCGGCCATCTCATCGATGATCACGACGATATAGGGGATCGGCTGAAGGTCGAATTCTTCCGTTTCGTAGATTGCCTCGCCGGTCTGGCGGTCGAAGCCGGTCTGGACAGTGCGGGTCAGTACCTCGCCCTTCTCCTGCGCCTGCGCGACACGCGCATTGAAGCCATCGATGTTGCGCACGCCGATCTTCGACATCTTCTTGTAGCGCTCTTCCATCTCGCGGACGGTCCATTTGAGCGCGACGACAGCCTTCTTGGGATCGGTCACGACGGGTGACAGAAGATGCGGGATGCCGTCGTAGACCGAGAGCTCGAGCATTTTCGGGTCGATCATGATCAGCCGGCACTGTTCTGGCGTCATCTTGTAGAGGAGCGACAGGATCATCGTGTTGATCGCGACAGACTTACCCGAGCCCGTCGTACCCGCCACCAGCAAATGCGGCATCTTGGCGAGGTCTGCGACCACAGGCTCGCCGCCGATGGTTTTGCCGAGCGCCATGGCAAGCTTTGCCTTGTTACCGTCGAAGTCACGGGACGCGATGAGCTCGCGCAAGTAGACGGTCTCGCGGGTCTGGTTCGGCAGTTCGATGCCGATTGCGTTGCGACCAGGCACGACAGCCACGCGCGCTGCGATCGCGCTCATCGAACGGGCGATGTCGTCGGCCAGACCAATGACGCGTGAAGACTTGATACCCGGTGCCGGCTCCAACTCGTAAAGCGTGACCACGGGGCCTGGGCGAACATGAATGATCTCGCCCTTGACACCGAAGTCATCCAGGACGCCTTCCAGAAGTCGGGCATTGTGTTCGAGCGCCTCGGCCGACAGCGTGGCATCGCGTGTGACGGCGCGTGGTTCGGCCAGCAAGTGGACCGATGGAAGCTGAAAGCCTTCGGGCTTCAGCAGCGAACCCTGGGCATCGCGTTCCAGTCGGGCACCGGTCTTCGGCCGCGCAGCAGGAGCGGCGACACGGGGCGATCCTGCTGCAGCGCGGGCGGGAGCGGGCCCGCGGCCACGATCGTCCGGCAGGATGCCGGAAGGGCGCGGCACATCATCCAGATCGAAATCTTCGTCCTCATCGTCGAAAGACCCACCGGATATCGGCGGCGGCGACACGATCGAGCGCCCTGTCGGACGGGGCGGTGCCCCGTCGAGGACCGGCTCCACGCGGCTGTTCAGGCTCGGCGGCTTCACGCGCACCGGTTCATTCAGGGTGCCGAATTCATCATCATTGAAATCATAGGGCTGGTCGAAATCGCGGTTTTGCCGCTCCGCAGGCTTCACTCCGAAGAGACGGCGCAGACGGGCACGCGCGAGATACCAGTTGTGCGCGAACGCACCAATGTAGAGGGAGATCGGCCCTTGATCCTCATCATCCTCATCCTCGTCCAGAGGGTTGGGCTGAACCTTCGGCCGGGATGACATCTTGGGAAGCTCTGCGTCATCAAGGCTTTCAGATGGCTTGCCGAGGATCCCGGCGGCAAACAGCAGAAGCCACATTGCAGGCAGCGCCAGGATGCCACCCAGTACCATCGCGAAGGTGGAGGTCGGGTAGGCGCCGATGAAAAGGGCGGGGAAGCGCAGAATGAGGTCGCCGAAAACACCGCCCGTGCCGCTCGGCAGCGGCCAGGTGTTGGGTGGCGGAAAGCAGCCGACCGCCGCAGACGCCACCAGGGCGCCCACCAGCCAGGCCGCGAGGCGTGCCGGAATACGGTGCATCTTCCGGCCGCCGATCAGGGCAAAGGACCAGGCAAGCACGGGAAGGAGCGCGAGCAGGCTGCCGAGCCCGAAGAACTGCATCATCAGGTCTGAAAACACGGCACCGGGCAGGCCGAGAATGTTGGTCGGGGGATTGTCGGTCGCATAGGACAGGCTGGGGTCCGAGACATTCCAAGTGGCGAGTGCCGCAACCGCCAGCACAAGCGCCAGGAAAAGACCGAAGCCGAGCAGAGCGAACATCTGCCTGATCACGAACGCAGTAAGCGCGAATCGGGTCGGATGATCCGGAAGCGCTGTCGAATGGCCTCTGCTCATGGGTCTCGAAATCCGTCCTGTTGGCGTGCACGCCTGAGGCGCCGCTTTGGGGCAGCACCGTTCCGGCCAGTCCTCACCCTAAGGCACCGACAGTTAATGGCGCATTAACCATGCATGGATCACGGACGCATAAGCCACAAAGCAAAACGCCCGGGCATGAAGCCCGGGCGCCGTCTATGGAGGATCGCAAGATCCGATGATCAGTTATGATAAGCCGCTTCGCCATGCGAGGCGAGGTCGAGACCTTCGCGTTCGGCTTCGACCGGAACCCGAAGACCGACAACAACGTCGACGATCTTGTAAAGGATGATCGAGCCGATGCCGCACCACAGGATGGTGACGATAACGCCCTTCAGCTGGTTAAAGACCTGAGTTGCGGTCCCGGCATAGGTGGCAGCGAAATCGGCCGTCGAATAATCGACAATACCTGCGCCACCGAGCGCCGGATTGACGAAAACGCCGGTCAGCAGGGCGCCGATGATACCACCAACGCCGTGGATGCCGAACACGTCAGCCGTGTCGTCATAGCCGAACTTGTTCTTCACGGTCGAGCAGAAGAAATAGCAGACCGGGGAGACGACCAGACCCATGACGATCGCACCCATCGGGCCGGCAAAACCGGCAGCGGGCGTGATGACGACGAGGCCGGCAATGGCACCGGAGACGGCGCCAAGCATCGAAGCCTTGCCACGCGAGAAGGTTTCAACCAGTACCCAGGACAGAAGGGCAGCGGCCGTCGCGAGGAAGGTGTTGATCATCGCAAGAGCGGCATAACCATTGGCCTCGAGATTCGAGCCGGCATTGAAGCCGAACCAACCAACCCAGAGCAGGCCGGCACCGATCAGCGTCATGGTCAGCGAGTGCGGAGCCATCATGTCCTTGCCGAAGCCGGTGCGCTTGCCGACCATGATCGCACCGATCAGGCCTGCAACGCCAGCATTGATGTGAACGACAGTGCCGCCAGCGAAATCGATGGCGCCGAAGCCGAAGATCAGGCCCGACGGATCAGCATAGGCGCTCGGACCACCCCAGAACCAGACCATGTGGGCGATCGGGAAGTAGACGAAAGTGAGCCACAGTGCCGAAAAGAGGATAACGGCCGAGAACTTGACGCGTTCGGCGAAGGCACCAATGATCAGGCCGGGCGTGATGGCCGCGAAGGTCATCTGGAAGCAGACGAAGGCAAGCTCCGGAATGGCCACGCCCTTGGAGAAGCTTTCCGCCATGGTCGTCACGTCAACGCCCGACAGGAACATCTTGGAGAAGCCGCCGAAATAAGAGTTCATCCCGCCGCCATTGGTGAAGGCGAGAGAGTAGCCGTAGACGACCCACAGGATCATTGCGACAGCAGCGATCGTGGTCACCTGCATGAGCACGGAAAGCATGTTCTTGGCGCGCACCAGGCCACCATAAAACAGACCGAGTGCCGGGACGGTCATCAGCAGAACGAGCAGTGACGAAACCAGCATCCAGGTGGTGTCGCCCTTGTCCACCGTCATGGCGGGCGCAGCCGCGACAACGGCTTCGGCAGCGGCGGGTGCAGTTTCCTGCGCGAAGGCGATGGCCGGCGCCAGCAGCGCTGCCGACGCGGCGCCAAGGCGCACGAAATTGGAATTCAACTTGGCAAATGACATCAGTAACAACTCCCCTTAAAGCCGTTCTTACAGAGCTTCGGTATTGGTTTCGCCGGTGCGGATACGCACGGCCTGATCGATCGAGTAGACAAAGATCTTGCCGTCGCCGATCTGTCCGGTCTTGGCAGAGGAGGCGATAGCTTCGACAGCCTTGTCCGCCAGCTCTGAAGAGACCGCGATCTCGATCTTCAGTTTCGGCAGAAAGCTCACGGCGTACTCGGTGCCGCGGTAGATTTCGGTATGCCCCTTCTGGCGCCCGTAACCCTTGACCTCCGTTACAGTCAGGCCCTGGATCCCCACAGCCGTCAGGGCTTCGCGCACCTCGTCCAGTTTGAACGGCTTGATGATAGCCATCACAATCTTCATCTGGTTTCCCATCCTTTGCTTGTCCTCGGCTCGGAGCCGACTCTCCTTGCCGCCGGCAGGAACTGTTTCGCTAGCGACTAGGGATGGACATTCAAATGGTGTGCCAGTTCGGGCACCCCAGATAAGTTATTGAAATATAAAGACTTAGTAAAAGGATCCCAACCCGCAGCTAATAAACAGGCAGATGAATGCGCAATGTGCGCACAAACAATAGGCAAAATAATGAAAATGATTAAGGTTTAGTCATTTGCCCGTTTGCGGATCAACCCCTCCTGAGCAACCGACGCCACCAAGCGTCCGTCCCGCGTAAAGATGCTGCCGCGGGTCATGCCCCGCGCGCCAGCGGCGCTCGGGCTGTCTTGGGTGTAGAGCAACCAGTCTTCCAGACGGCAGGGCCGATGGAACCACATCGCGTGGTCGAGACTGGCGACCTGAAGGTCCGGATCGAAGATCGAGGTACCATGAGCATAGAGCGACGTGTCGAGCAGCGTCATGTCCGATAGATAGGCGAGGATCGCGGCCTGATAATGCCGATCATCCGGAACGATCCCGGAAGCCCGCACCCAGATATGGGCTTCCGGCTCCAGCTTTTCCTTCGACAGATAATGCACGAGTGACGTCGGACGGATTTCAATCGGACGCTCGCGACCCCAGTACTTCTTGACCGCTTCAGGGGCCTGAGCGAGAAAGGCCGTCCGAAACTCCGCCTCTCCCATTAATTGCTCCGGGGGAGGCACGTTGGGCATGCCGATCTGATGGTCAAAGCCAGGCTCTTCCACCTGGAACGACGCCGACATCGAAAAGATTGCCTTCCCATGCTGGATCGCAACCACGCGTCGCGTGGTAAAGGAAGCCCCATCTCGGATGCGTTCGACCTGATAGACGATAGGGACGGAAGGATCGCCGGGCCGCATGAAATAGGCATGCAGCGAGTGGACCATACGATCAAGGTCGACCGTGCGCTGTGCGGCCATCAGCGCCTGCGCAATGACGAGCCCACCGAAAACGCGTTGCCAGCCGTTCTGCGGACTGCTTCCGCGAAACAGGTTTTCCTCCAGCTTTTCCAGATCGAGCCGCTCGATCAGATCCTGCATCGGTTTCGTCTGTTCCGCTGGCTGCGACATAATGCATGGCTCCGCTTATAGGCACCCGTTCAAGGCTGATCTATATAGGTGACCTAACGTCTACAAGAGCAAAGGATTTCGCCATGCTGGATGTGGTTGTCGTCGGCGGTGGCTATGTCGGTCTTTCCGTTGCAGTCTCGATCAAACAAGCCGCGCCGCATCTTGGTGTGGAAGTGATCGAAGCCGCACCGGAAGATGCCTGGAAGAAGGATCCCCGCGCGTCCGCCATCATTTCGGCTGCGACGAAAATGCTCGATGTCTTCGGTCTCTGGGACCGGATCGAACCCGACGCTCAGCCGATCAACCGGATGATCGTGACCGATTCGAAGACATCGGATCCGGTTCGCCCGGTTTTCTTGACCTTCGACGGCGCGGTAGAGGACGGACGTCCGTTCGCCCACATGATCCCGAATGTCAGCATGGTTGCCGCCCTGCGCGACGCCTGCGCCGAGCGGGGCATCACCATTCGCCATGGCCTGCGGGCAACCGACTTCCGTGACACGGGTCCTTCGGCGGAACTCACCCTCTCTGATGGAAGCACGATCAACGCCCGGCTAATCGTCGCGTGTGATGGCGTTCGCTCCAAGCTACGCGATCTTGCCGGCATCAAGACTGTGACCTGGCAATATGGACAGTCTGGCATCGTGACGACCGTCGAACACGAGCGCCCGCATGACGGCGTCGCCGAGGAACACTTCCTGCCCGCCGGTCCCTTTGCCATCCTGCCGCTGAAGGGCAATCGCTCCTCGCTGGTCTGGACCGAACGGACACAAGATGCGGATCGGCTGGTCGCCTCGGATGACCTGCTTTTCGAGGCGGAACTTGAGCGCCGCTTCGGCCACAAACTCGGCACGATCCGCGCCACCCCCGATCGCCGCGCATTTCCGCTTGGCCTGACATTGGCGCGCGCCTTCATCGCTCCAAGACTCGCCCTGGCAGGCGACGCTGCCCATGGCATCCATCCGATTTCGGGCCAGGGCCTCAATCTCGGCTTCAAGGATGTCGCTGCACTGGCTGAAACGGTTGTCGAGGCAGATCGTCTCGGCCTCGACATCGGTTCGGTCAATGTGCTGGAGCGCTATCAGATCTGGCGGCGTTTCGACACCTTCCGCATGGGCGTCACGACGGACGTGCTGAACCGGCTGTTCTCCAACGATGTAACGCCGATCCGTGTCTTGCGTGATTTCGGCCTCGGCATCGTCGAGGGCATTCCGGCGCTGAAGAATTACTTCATTCGGGAGGCAGCGGGCTCTGCCGGTCGCAATGGACCTCGGCTTCTCGGCGGCCAGCAGATTTGAAGCGCCAGAGCGCGCTTCGCGTCAGGCCGGCATTTCGAGCTTTCGCGCCTCTGACACGAGCATGATCGGGATGCCATCGCGGATCGGATAGGCGAGACGCGCCCTTTCCGACACCAGCTCGTTTTTCTCGCGGTCAAGCTTGAGCACGCCTTGCGTCAAAGGGCAGACCAGCAACTCAAGCATCTTTGGATCGACACGGCTGGTCGTATTGTCATCCATGCTGCACCTATTGAAGCATGGTGTCGCCCTCACCGAAACTGCGGGCGAGAACGATTTCGGTGATGGCAATCAAGGTTTCCGCACGCGTCTTCAGGTCAGGCGCCTCGAGAAGAGCCTGCTTCTCGGCCGGGCCGAAAGGCGACATCATCGACAGAGAATTGACCAGTGTGACATTCGAGGCCCGCTCGACGCTCTCCCAGTCCGCCTCGAGTTTGTTGGCCTCAAGATAGGACCGGAACGCAGACAGAAGGCCGGAGCGATCCACCTGCCCCTCGTCCTCAGAATTGGTCAGATCGGCTACGAACGGCGCAATGTGGAAGTTGCGATAGGGTTTGGAGCTCGCGACCTCGTCCATCAACCGGAACCGGCAGATACCAGCAAGCGAAACGATATAGCGACCGTCGCCGGTTTCCGTGAACGATGTGATCCTTCCGATGCAGCCGACCGGCGCAAGTGCCGGCCGTTCCGGCAGAATATCTGCCTGCACTTCCGTCAGGGCAGGCTGGATCATGCCGATCAGCCGGTTTCCGGCCATTGCTGCGTCGAGCATTGCGAGATAACGCGGCTCAAAGATGTTGAGTGGCAATTGTCCGCCCGGCAGGAGCAACACACCCGAAATCGGAAACACCGGCACCGTCTCGGGAAGATCGTTCGCCGTCAGATATCTCGCATTTCCCACTTGCATCGAAGCACACATCCTGTCCGGAAAATCCCGGCGTTCCCACCCGCTTTATCTGGGTCTCGCGGGCCAAAACTCAAGCCCGCAGAACCCCATCACGAAAAGAGAATCGAAGAGAGCTTGCGGCGCGCCATGATGGTCGCGGGGTCCTTCACGCCCCAGACCTCGAAGAATTGCAACAACTGCTTGCGCGCACCATCGTCGTCGAAGGTCCGGTCCTTCTTCATGATCAAGAGCAGATGTTCCGCAGCTTCTTCGCGCCGTCCCTCGACATTGAGGATCTTCGCGAGCTTAAGCCGCGCCTCGTGGTCGTCGGGGTTCAGCGACAGGGTCTGCTCAAGCGCAACCGGATCGCCAAGCTTACGCGCCTCGTCGATCTGGTCCAGTCTCTTAAGCTGCGCCTGCACCTCGGGTGCGTTGGACAATTCTTCGGGAAGCTGGCTGAGGAGTTCACGGGCACGCACATGCTGATTGGCGGCGATCATGCATTCGGCCATGCCGGCAATCGCACGCACATTGTCTGGATCGGCCTGCATGACGGCTGCAAACAGCTGGGCTGCGCCATCGATGTCGCCAGCGGTGACCAGACCAGTAGCCTCGTCGAGGACTGCCGCGATTTCGGCGGCCTGATCTGCACCCGCCGGACCTCCGATCTTCTCTATAAACGCCTTGACCTGGCTTTCCGGCAGTGCGCCCATGAAGCCGTCGGCCGGACGGCCATCGACGAAAGCGACGACGGCCGGGATCGACTGGATACCGAGCTGTCCGGCAATGGCCGGGTGGTCATCGATGTTCATCTTGACCAGCTTGACGCGGCCACCGGCCTCGTTCACCGCCTTTTCGATGATCGGCGTGAGTTGCTTGCACGGACCGCACCAGGGCGCCCAGAAATCGACGAGAACCGGCTGATTGCGCGACTCTTCGAGAACATCCTTGCCGAAGGCGGCCGTCGTCGTGTCCTTGATGAGGTTCGCTGTAGCAGGCGAAGGCGCCGGAGAACCACCAAACTGCGCGTTCGCCGTCATCGTCTGGTTGCCATAGCCGCCATAAGGGTTGCCGTAGTCGCTCATCTCGCGCATCTCCCGCCTGTAGCGCCGCCCCGTCACGCGGACCGGCATTTGCCGCTTAGATCGTATGTCAGGCCGTCACTTTCAAGACAAGCGGTGTATGGCCCGTTGCTTCCATGAACCGGATCAGATCATCCCGTCCGATCGAGGTCGTGGCGTCATTGGAGAGCGGATGGCAGTTGATAACATCATGCTCCATCAGATCCTTGTCGAGAACGAAGGTGACTTTGTGCCCGATATCGTTGATCGCGCCGAAGGCCGTGACCGAACCGGGTACGAGACCCAGATACTCCATCAGCTTCTCCGGTTTCCCGAACGAAACTTTGCTCGCAGCGCCAATGATCGTGTGCACCGTCTTCAGGTCGACACTGGCATTCTCCTCGACTGTCAGCAGGAAGAACTGGTCCTTCTTATCCTTCACAAACAGGTTCTTCGTGTGGCCGCCCGGGATCTCATCGCGGAGCGAAACCGATTCGGCGACGGTAAACACCGGTGGATGGGTTTTTGTCTTGTGGGAAATCCCGAGCGTATCGAGAAAGCGGAACAGGTCATCTGCAGTCTTTGGAGCGACGCTCTCGGTTTCGACGGTCATGGCGGGCCTTCCTTCGCGAACTTTCGGCTCAATCTAGCCGAATTACCGACAGAGATAGGCCTGTCGCCGACAGCTGGCAATCTTATGCGCGGCAAAAAACCCCGCATTTTCCGGGGTTTGGCGTCCAGCTCGCAACGATTTTGATTTTTTTCGCAACGATCTGACATTTCCCTGTTGCATTTGAAAATCGTTTGGGCGATATAGCGCCCGTCGCCGCAAGACGGACGGCCCACGATCCAGACACTACCCCAGGATCGCGGTTATGAGCGGGTGTAGCTCAGGGGTAGAGCACAACCTTGCCAAGGTTGGGGTCGAGCGTTCGAATCGCTTCACCCGCTCCATTTTCTCTCTTCGACAAATCAGACAGACTCTGGACGCCAAGACGGCCATTGTGTCTATTTGCTCCGAATTCATTCGGAGGTGAAGATGGCGAATCGTCTGGCGGGCAAGGTTGCAATCATATCTGGCGGTGCGACCGGCATGGGCGGGGCGTCCTCGCGGCTCTTCGCGGCCGAGGGCGCCAAGGTCGCGATCATCGATCGCAACGCTGATGCCGCAGAAGAGACGGCAGCCGACATCCGCAAGGCCGGTGGGGTCTGCGAAGTCTTTGTTGCCGACGTCTCTGATGAAGCCCAGGTCCAGTCAGCGGTCCGGCAGGTCGAATCGAGCCTTGGCCCGGTCACCGTGCTGTTCAATCACGCTGGCACGATCGTCATCAAGCCCTTCCTCGAAACCACGCTGGAGGAATGGGACTGGTTGCACGCGGTCAATGTCCGCTCGATGTTCCTGATGACGCGCGCGGTCCTGCCGGGCATGATCGCGGCCGGCGGCGGCTCGATCGTCTGCACCTCATCGATCTCGGCGGTGGCCGCGACCCCGATGGAAGTGCTCTATGACACCACCAAAGGTGCGGTGCACATGTTCTCAAGGGCAATCGCGGTGGAGTTTCGCGACCGCAACATCCGCTGCAATGCCGTCTGCCCCGGCTTCATCCGCACCCCGCACGGCCTGCGTGAAGTGGCCGAACTGACGGCGCACGGTGTCGACGTCTCCGAAGCGGCGATCGCCGCCCAGCAGGGCAGGATCGGCGAACCGGAGGATGTCGCACGCGCGGCTCTTTATCTCGCCCTCTTAATCGGTCGTGTTTCTGCTGGTCTTTTCGCCATCGTCGTTTCTCCTTGTGGCTACGATAACATACTGGGCTGTTCTCTTCGACACGCTGCCGCTCAGTGCGTTCGAGTTCCGGTGCGCCGTGCACTCTTCCGCGCTCTTCGACGGGGTGTTCCGGCTGCACATTGGCAGCGCCCGAACCGTCGTGGCGCAATTTACCATCGGACTGACGGAGCATCGTCACAGGCATTCGAGCGCGGTCCGACCGACGTTTTGTCGGTGCGGCCGCAGGCAAGATATCGTGCGTTCCGTCGTTCCTGGTCTGCATCGGTCCTCATCCGCCGAAGCGGAGCTCGCGTGTTCAGTCTTCGACCGCCATCGTGCGGTCGCAGGGGTGTTGGGTTGTCGGCGATTGGTTCATGCGTGCGCTCCCAGAAGGCGGCGATCCTTGACGTGAGCGCGGGCCGCCATGTCGGCCTCACTGGCCATGTGGTCGCCGACATAAAAGGTTCCGTCGCTCCACATGGCGTGCATGATCACCGCCAGCTTGCGCGCCACCGCGACCACAGCCTTGCGGTGGCAGGAGCGTTTGGCAAGTTGCTGGCCCCAGGTCTTGACCTTGTCCCTGCCCTTGAAGCGCGTCATCAGCCCCGACGCCGCCTCGTAGAGCGCACGCCGCACATCCGCGTCGCCGGCCTTGGAGATGCGGCCCTGGACGTCGATCGACGTGCCGGACTGCCATCGTCGTGACGTCAGCCCGAAGTAGGCCGCGACGTCGCGCGAACGGCGGAACCGCGTCGGATCGTCGATCGCCGTCATGAAGCTGAGCGCCGTCACAGGTCCGACGCCGGGGATCGCCAGAAAGCGCCGGCACAGCTCGCTTTGCGCCACCATCTTCACAACCAGATCATGCAGCCGACAATATTCCTTCCACAGCGCCGCCCGCGCCGTCAGCATGGCGTCCATCAGTTCGCTGGACAGCGCATCGTCCGCCACCGCCTCGCGCACAGCCTGGTCGAACTTGCCGCGTCCCGTGCCCCCGAGCTTGATCCCGAAACTTTTGAGCGAATGGCGGATCGCGTTCTCCAGATCGAGGAACTTTCGCTTCAGATTGCGCCGGTGTGTCAGCAACAGCCGCATCCGGTAGCAGCCCTCCGTCTTCACATGCGCGGCGCGGAACCAGCCGGTGCGCATGATGTGGGCAATCCCGAGTGCGTCCTTCTCGTCGGTCTTGTTGCGCTGCGCCGACATCGCCGCGCGTACATGCTGCGTCTCCAGGCAGATCACCGGCAAGCCGAGCTTTTTCAGCTCCGGATGCAGCCAAGGCGACAGCGAACCCGCCTCATGGCCGACGCGACGCAGCCGCGTCACGAATGGTTTCAGCACCGTAAACAGCGCTTCCGGCTCACTTGCCACCTTCACCGTCAGATGCACCTCGCCGCGATCATCGACGACGCACACCGCCGTCTCCTCGATCGCGACATCCAGTCCGCAAAAGTATTCCATCATCCGCCTCCTGCGTGGTTTCGAGGCGGCAATACTATCAGTGCCAGGCGCGTCAGTCGGCGCCGCGGACGCGACCTGCCGATTACGGGCGGCAAGTGACGAATCGCAGTTCGTCAACGGCATCCACCTCTTCGTCGACAACGGCTTTACGGCGATCTGACCTTAGCTCTTGGAAAAGACGTAGTCGGTTTCCTGGCGAAGAACCTCTCCAGGGCGGAGGATGCTGGTCGGGAAGCCCGGGTGGTTGACCGCGTCCGGCCAGATTTGGGTTTCCAGGCAGAAGCCCGCATAGGCACCATAAGCATGGCCCTCGAGGCCGGGAACGGCCACGTCGAGATAGACGCCCGCATAGAACTGCACGCCCGGCTCGGTCGTCAGCACCTCCATCGAAACGCCGGAATTGACGCTGCGTGCGAGAGCGACGCTGCGCTTGGCGGTGCGGTCGCTGGAAAGACAAAAATTGTGGTCGTACGGGTATTGCGCCCCATCGGCATCGAGCCGGATCGGCCGCATCTCGCGAAAGTCGAAGGCAGTGTTCTCGACCTTTTTGATCTCACCTGTCGGGATGAGCCTGTTATCAACAGGCGTATAGTGGTCGGCTGCAATCATCAGATCATGGCCCAGGATATCCGGTCGGCCATCGAGATTGAAATAGGCGTGGTGGCAAACATTGGCGATCGTCGGCTTGTCTGTGACGGTCTCGTAAACAGCCGAAAACACTCCGCCAGCCTTGACCGAGAACACCGCCATTGTGCGGGTTGTTCCTGGATAACCTGCCCGACCCTCCGGATCGACGATTTCAAAGGTGACGCTGTCGTTACCGAGGGCGACGATCGTCCAGTTGCGCCGCCCCATACCATCAGTGCCGCCATGCAGATGCGTGACGCCCCGCTCGTTCAGTTCAAGTTGGTGTTCGACACCATCCAGCGAGAAGCGGCCGTCGGCGATACGGTTGGCACAGCGACCGGGCGTCGCCCCGAAATAGGGAGAATGATCAACATAGCTTTCGAGATCATCGAAACCGAGCACCAGTGGCCCGTCATGCCCTTCGAGGCGCAGATCCTGCAGCACGGCGCCGAATGTGAGAATGGAGGCCGTCAGCCCACCGCCGGTCAGCACCACCTTCTCCACCGTCTCGCCCGTGGGCATCACGCCGAATACCTGTCTCGTCATGGATCTCGTTCCTCACCTGTTTTGTTGGGTACACTTACCGCGCCCATTCCCCGGCCGCTACGTTCTCGAACTTAGAAACGGCTGGAATCAAACGTGCACGCTGGATCAGTCCTGAAGCTCATGGCCGATCTCGTTCAGGTCATAAGGCGTCATCTGGTAGATCTCGTTGATCCAGTTGCCGAACAGCAGGTGGGCATGGCCTCGCCAACGATTGAGCGGCGTCAACGTGTCGTCGTTGTGGGGGAAGTAGTTGTGCGGCAATTTGATCGGCACACCCGCATGCACGTCGCGGAAATACTCGTCGGCAAGCGAGGTAGAATCATATTCCACGTGGTTGAACATATAGAGCCGGTTGGCGCGCTTCTCTTGCACCAGACATACCCCCATCTCGTCGGATTCGAGCAGGATCTTCAACTCTGGATGTCTTTCGATGTCCTTGCGCCGGACCTCGGTCCAGCGCGAGACCGGCACTTCGAAATCGTCCGAAAAGCCGTTCAGATAAACGGATGAGGGGGCAAGGTTGCGGTGGCGGTAGACGCCGAAGGCCTTTTCCTTCAGTCCATGCTTCGGCACGCGGTGGAAATGGTAGATGGCAGCCATTGCGCCCCAACACACATTCATGGTGGAGTGAACGTTGGTCTCCGTCCAGTTGAGGATTTCCTCAAGCTCCGGCCAATAGGTGACCTCCTCGAAGGGCAGGGTCTCGACCGGCGCGCCCGTGATGATGAAGCCATCGAACTTGCGATGCTTCACCTCGTCCCAGGTCTGGTAGAAGGAGAAAAGGTGCTCCTCCGGCGTGTTCTTCGCCCTGTGGCCACCGACGCGCACCAGCGTCAACTCCACCTGCAGGGGCGACGCGCCGATCAGACGGGCGAACTGGACCTCGGTCTTGATCTTGTTCGGCATGAGATTGAGGAGCGCGATCTGCAACGGGCGAATGTCCTGGCGGACAGCCATGGTCTCGGTCATCACCCGCACTCCCTCATGCACGAGGGTCTCGAAGGCGGGCAGCGTATCGGGGATTCGGATCGGCATGTAACTCTCGACTTTCCTTGTCACGGCGGCTCAAGACCGCGGAAACAAAAATACCGGTAGCTTGAAATCGCCACCGGTCCTCGGAAAGTCTCGACTCGCCTCGGCCCTTTAGCGACTTATTTTACGTGGCTGCAAGCCGGCCGGCCAAATCACCACGGGACGAGACCCTCTTTACGCCTCTCTCAGACACGAATCAATGGGCAAGCACCCGCAGCTTTTCCGCGGCAGCAAGGACACCTGCGCACCCGTGCGATCAATTACCCCAGACCACCGCTTCTTCGTGCCGCTTGATCAAGTGCTTCAGGTTGTCGAAGCTGGATCGGACAAAACCGGCAAACTGCTCGACGGCCGGAGAGCGTGGCGCGTCGACGCGGCGCAGGATGGCGAGCGCCCGTTCGGGATGGGGGATGTTGATCGGCAGCGCCGTGATCGTCTTCTCCTTGCGCTGCGCAAAAACCACGCTGTGCGGCATCACCGTCAGTGCATCAGCCGCTTTCAGATAGTTGACGACACTCGCAAGCGAGCCGCCGGAATAGCGGATCCGGATTTCGGTGGCCCCGAAGGACAGCAGCAAGGCTCGCAAATCTGCCAGCAATGGACTGCCCGGCGGTGGCGCCACCCAGGCATGATCGAGCAGATGCGCCGGCTGCAAGCGGCGCTTGAGCAGAAGCGGATGGGTGACGCGACAGGCGATCACATTGCGCCCCGGCAGAATCTGTTGAAAGGCGAGGCCGGACCCCTCGTCCAGGATATCAATCGGGCAGATGGCGAGATCGATCTGGTCCGCCTTCAACGCAGCACGCAGGTCCGGAAAATAGCCATAGGACTGCTCGATGTGCACATCCGGATGGGTGGCTTGGAACTCTGCACAGATGCCCGCAATCAGAGCGTCCATGAAAAAGGGCGTGCCGCCCACGCGCACGACACCACTCTTGCCGATCCGAAAGCTTTCCACGAGGTCGGACGCCTTGCGGGAGGCGGCCAGCATGGCAAGCCCGTGCTCTGCGAGCGCGGCGCCAAGCGGCGTCGGCTGCATCGGTCGACGGCCCTTGATGAACAGAGGCTCGCCGACCCGTTTTTCCAGCATCGAGAGCGTGCGCGACACTGCCGGCTGAGCGAGCCCCAGCAGGGCCGCCCCCTCGGTGACGCCGCCGGCTTTCACAACGGCAGCCAGCTGGATCAGGTGACGCTCATCGAACTTCATAACGAATTGTTATATTGGAGCGGAAACAAATCATCAATACGACATGCGCCGCCTGCTAGCTTGCCATCGACCAGCAATGCGGATTTGGGAGGAGAAGCATGTCGCAGGGAGTTGATGCGCTTATCTTCAGCGAGGCCACGTCTTCCGAGGCCTTTGCCGAGCGCTTTGCGACCGATGACAATGCAACTGCACGCCTCATGTCTGCCGTGGTGTGCCATCTGCATGACCTCATCAAGGAATTTCGACCGACGCAAGATCAATGGCGCAAGGTCATCGACTTCCTGACAGAAGTCGGCCACGCCTCCGATGAGCGGCGTCAAGAATGGGTACTCCTGTCGGACCTGACAGGCGCCTCGGCCCTTGTCGAAGAAATCAACTCGCGCCGCCCGAAGGGTGCCACCCCGAACACCATCCGTGGCCCCTTCTTCCGCGCTGACGCACCGGAACGCACCTCGGGCTGTTCGATCTCTCTCGATGGTGTCGGCGATTCGCTGCTGGTTGAGGGACGTGTCATCGACCTCGACGGCAAACCGGTGGCTGGCGCCGAAATCATTACCTGGCAAGCCAATGCCCAGGGCTATTACGAAAACCAGCAACCGGATCTCCAGCCGGAATTCAATCTACGCGGCCTCTTCCGCGCCGACGCATCCGGACGCTTCGCGTACCAATCCGTACGACCGGCAGGCTACAGTGTCCCACATGACGGACCGGTCGGTCGCCTGCTGGCAGATGCCGGATATCCGCTGCATCGCCCGGCTCATCTGCATTTTCTGATCCGCGCCCCAGGATTCGAGACCATCACCACGCACATCTATGACGGCAGTGATCCGCGGCTCGGCGAGGACGCCCTGTTCGGCGTGCGTCCGGAACTGGTCCGCCCCTTCGAACCCGTGGAGGTGGAGGGCGACACTGCAAGGCGCGTTGTGATCGATTTTGTCATGGTACGAGCCAAGCCTGGGAGAGCCCGATGAGACATTTCACGTATGCCGGCAGCCCGGCCCGCATCCTCTTCGGCTCCGGCAGCAGCCGAGATCTGGCCTCCGTTGTTACAGCCGCAGGCTGCAGCCGTGCACTGGTGCTGGCGACACCACATCAGAAGGCGGATGCGGAACAACTGGCGGGCAGGCTCGGGTCGCTTTCGGTCGGCGTCTTCGCCGGAGCCGTCATGCATACACCGGTCGAGGTAACAGAGGCGGCGATGAAAATCGTCGCTGAGAGCGGCGCTGATTGCGTCGTTTCGCTGGGCGGTGGCTCGACCACGGGCCTCGGCAAGGCCATTGCCTACCGCACGGACCTGCCGCAAATCGTGGTGCCCACCACCTATGCCGGTTCCGAGGTCACGTCCATCCTTGGCCAGACCCAAGACGGCCGCAAGACCACGGTAAAGGACCCGCGCATCCTGCCGGAAGTCGTGATCTACGACCCAGACCTCACCCATGGCCTGCCCGTGGCGATGAGCGTGACAAGCGCACTGAACGCCATGGCCCATGCGGTCGAAGGCCTCTACGCCCAGGACCGCAATCCCATCTCCAGCCTGATGGCGATCGAGGGCCTGCACGCCTTTGCAACGAGCCTGCCGGTCATCGTCAAAGAACCGGCCAGTGCAGAAGCCCGCGCCGATGCCCTCTATGGCGCCTGGCTCTGCGGCACGGTGCTGGGCGCCGTAGGCATGGCGCTGCACCACAAGATTTGCCACACGCTGGGCGGCTCCTTCGACACGCCGCATGCTGAAACTCATGCAATCATGCTGCCACACACGGCAGCGTTCAACGCGGCAGCCGCACGCGAAGAACTGGCGCCGGCAGCAGCGCTCTTCGGTGGCACGATCGGCGGCGGGCTCTGGGATTTCGCTAGGTCGATCGGCGCACCGATGTCGCTGAAGGATGTCGGGCTGGTCGAAGCCGACCTCGATCGCGCAGCCGATATCGCCAGCGAAAATCCGTACTGGAACCCGCGCCCCATCGACCGGGCGTCCATCCGGGACTTGTTGCAGCAGGCCTACGAGGGCAATCGCCCGACCGATTGACACGACAAGACGCGCAGAGCGCACTCTTTGGGAGGAGAGACGATGATGGGAGGAAACATGTTTACCAGACGCAAATTCCTGCAGACGACCGCAGCCAGTGGTGCGGTTCTCGCGACCTCGGGCCTCGCGGCACCGGCGATTGCCCAGCAGGCGGCGGTGAAGCTCGGCTATGTCAGCCCGCAGACGGGCCCGCTTGCCGGCTTCGGTGAAGCCGACAAGTTCGTCATCGACAGCTTCCTTGCCACCACGAAGAAGATGGGCCTCAACTACGAGGTGATCGTCAAGGACAGCCAGTCGAACCCGAACCGCGCAGCCGAAGTGGCGAAAGAGCTGATCGTCGACGACGAGATCAACCTGATGCTCGTGTCTTCGACGCCAGAGACCACCAACCCGGTCTCCACCACCTGTGAAGCCGAACAGGTGCCGTGCCTCTCGACGGTTGCCCCCTGGCAACCCTGGTTCATCGGCCAGCAGGGCAATCCCGGCGATCCGGCCAGTTGGAAGCCGTTCAACTACGCCTATCACTTCTTCTGGGGCCTCGAAGACATCATCGCAGTCTTCACCGGCATGTGGGGCCAGATCGAGACCAACAAAAAGGTTGGCGGCCTCTTCCCGAACGATGGCGACGGCAATGCCTGGGGCGACAAGGTGGTCGGCTTCCCGCCGGTTCTGGAAAAACTCGGCTATGGCCTGACCGACACCGGCCGCTACCAGAACCTGACGGACGATTTCTCCGCTCAGATCAACGCCTTCAAGCAGGCCGAAACGGAGATCCTGACTGGCGTGATGATCCCGCCTGATCTCACCACCTTCTGGAACCAGGCCAAGCAGCAAGGCCTGAAGCCGAAGATCGCGTCGATCGGCAAGGCGCTGCTCTTCCCGCAGACCGTCGAAGCGCTCGGCGATGCCGGGCACAACCTCTCGACCGAGGTCTGGTGGACCCCCTCGCATCCCTTCAAATCGTCGCTCACGGGAGAGACCGCAGCCGAGGTGGCGACCGCCTTCACAACAGCAACCGGACGCCCCTGGACGCAGCCGATCGGCTTTGCCCATGCGCTGTTCGAACTCGCAGTCGACGTCATGAAGCGGGCCGAGGACGTGACAGATGGTGATGCCGTCGCCAAGGCCATCGGTGAGACCAAGCTCGACACCCTCGTCGGGCCGATCGCCTGGAACAACGCCAATCTTCCGCCTTTCGCCCAGAAGAACGTAGCCAAGACGCCACTGGTCGGCGGCCAGTGGCGGCTGAAATCCGGCGGCGGCTACGATCTGGTCGTCGTTGAAAACGGCACGGCTCCGAACATCACCCTCGGCGGCAAGCTCGAAGCGCTTGCCTGATCGGAAGACAGAACGCGGTGCCCCGTTTCACGGGGCGCTGCAATCGAACGGTTGCTCAGTGGGAGGAGTGTCCATGCCGATCCTTGAACTCGACGGTGTTTCAAAATCCTTCGGTGCCCTGGTGGTCGCTGAGGATATCGGCTTTGCCGTAGAAGCAGGCGAAGCGCTCGGTGTCATCGGTCCCAATGGCGCCGGCAAGTCGACCCTGTTCAACCTGATCACAGGCAATCTATCAGTCGCCAAAGGGACAATCCGGTTCGACGATCGCGACGTGACCAACGTACCGCCGATGCAACGCTGCTTTGCCGGCATGGGTCGCACGTTCCAGATCCCGCAGCCCTTCGAGCGCCTGACGGTCTACGAGAACCTTCTGGTCGCCGGCGCCTTTGGCAACCAAATGAGCGAGGCAGAGGTGTCCGATCTCTGCGCCGAGATCCTCGTAGACACCGGCCTTATCGCCAAGGCGAACCAGACAGCGGGCAGCTTGTCGCTTCTGGAGCGCAAGCGGCTGGAACTGGCACGTGCCTTGGCCACACAGCCCAAGCTGCTCTTGCTCGACGAAATTGCCGGCGGCCTTACCGAAGGTGAATGCCGGCAACTCGTCACCACCATCAAGCGGGTGCATGAACGTGGCATCGCGGTGATCTGGATCGAGCATGTGCTGCACGCCTTGACGGCGGTCGCAGAGAAGATCCTGGTGCTGAATTTTGGCAGGGTCATTGGACACGGCGATCCCCAAACCATCATGGCCTCCCGCGAAGTGCGGGAAATCTATCTCGGCATGGAGGTTTGACGATGAACCTGATTGAGACCAGCAACCTCACGGCATTCTACGGCGACTTCCAAGCCCTGTTCGGCGTAGACCTGGAACTGCGGGCGGGCGAAACCATCGCGGTTATCGGCGCCAACGGCGCCGGCAAATCGACGTTGATGCGCTCCATCGCCGGAGTATTGAGCAACCCGGCTGCGACAATCCTGCATCGCGGCGAAGCCATTGGCGCGCTGGCGGCCCCGGATGTCATGGCCCGCGGCATCGCTCTTGTGCCAGAGGGACGCAAGCTCTTCCCATCGCTGACCGTCGAGGAGAACCTGCTGGTCGGGCGCCATGGCCGAAAGGTCGAGGGCCCTTGGTCGCTGGAGACAATCTACGGCCTCTTCCCCGTGCTGAAGGAGCGCCGCAACCAACCCTCGACCGCCTTGTCAGGCGGTCAGCAGCAGATGGTGGCGATCGGCCGGGCATTGATGTCCAATCCGGAAGTACTGCTCTGCGACGAGCTCAGTCTTGGCCTCGCGCCCGTCGTGATCAAGGACATCTATTCCGCCTTTCCCCGCATCCGCGCAACCGGCGCCGCGATCGTCATCGTCGAGCAGGACATTGCCCAGGCGCTCAAGGTCGCCGACCGCGTCTATTGCATGATGGAGGGCAGGATTACCCTGACAGGCCGCCCCGCAGATCTCGATCGCGCACAGATCCATGCAGCCTATTTTGGAGCGGACCCCCATGAACTGGCTTGATACCCTGCTCCAAGGCATATTGCTCGGCGGCCTCTATGCTCTGTTCGCTGCGGGCTTAAGTCTCGTCTTCGGTATCATGCGGCTGGTGAACCTCGCCCATGGCGATCTCATCGTCTTTGCAGCCTTCCTGATCCTGCTTCTGGGATCAACGCTCGGTCTCAATCCCTTTGTCGCAGCGGTCATCGCCGCCCCGCTGATGTTCGGGATCGGCTATCTCCTGCAATATCATTTGCTCAACAGGACGCTTGGCAAGGACATCCTGCCGCCGCTGCTCGTCACCTTCGGCCTGTCGATCGTCATCCAGAATGGTCTTCTTGAGACCTTCACCGCCGACAGCCGGCGCATTTCAGCGGGCGCACTTGAGCAGGCCTCGGTTCCACTGGCCGGCGTCAACGCTGGCCTGATGCCGCTGCTGACGTTTGCCTCTGCGATCCTGGTGATCGTTGGCCTCAATCAATTGATCTACAAGACGGCGCTCGGTCGCGCCTTCCGTGCCACCTCGGATGATGTGGTGACGGCCGGCCTGATGGGTATCCGTCCAAGCCAGATCTTCGCCATCGCCACCGGCCTTGCCATGGTGATCGTGACGATCGCCGCACTGTATCTTGGCACCCGCGCCAATTTCGATCCGACGGCCGGACCGGCGCGGCTGATCTATGCGTTCGAAGCCGTGATCATCGGCGGGCTCGGTTCGCTCTGGGGTACGCTCGCGGGTGGTGTCATTCTCGGTGTCGCGCAGACCTTCGGCGCCGCGATCAATCCGGAGTGGCAGATCCTGTCCGGACATATTGCCTTTCTGCTGGTGCTGCTATTCCGGCCGCGCGGCCTCTTCCCCCGTTCCGTCGATTGAGAGGCCCCATGACGCTTCAGACCGAAACACTTGTCGGACCACCCGGTGCACGAAAGGCATGGCGCGTGGAAACGCGAACGCGCCTCTCCGGCCTCTTCTCGCTTTTTGCCATTGCGCTGATCTTGATCCTGAGCGCCGCACCCTTTCTGGTCTCGCGAGGCGTGGTGCAGGACTTGTTCTTCATCCTCACCATGCTGGCTCTCGCCCAGAGCTGGAACCTGTTGGCGGGTTATGCCGGGCTCATATCCGTTGGCCAGCAGCTTTTCGTCGGCTGTGGTGCCTATGCGCTGTTCGGCTTCGTCACGCTGATCGGCCTTGACCCGATCCTCGCCATTCCGCTGGCCGGCATCTTCGCCATGCTGGTCGCCCTGCCCACCGCCTTCTTCGCATTTCGCCTGTATGGTCCCTATTTTGCCATCGGCACCTGGGTGATCGCCGAAGTCGGTCGTCTGCTCTTTGCGCAATGGAAGATGCTCGGTGGCGGCACCGGCACCTCACTGCCACGCGACGCGACGCGCGACATGTTCGGTGTCGCATTGCTGGAAGACGTCTTCGGCATGCGGGCGGCAGCGGCAGCGGATGCGGTGGCCTTTTGGCTGGCGCTGCTGGTGCTGGCACTCACCATCGGCTTTGTCTACCGCCTTCTGCGCTCCAAGCAGGGCTTGGGGCTGGCCGCCGTGCGCGACAACGAGACGGCTGCCCGCGCGCTTGGTGTCGATGCCCTGCGACTGAAACTCTTCATCTACCTGTCGACCGCCTTCATCACCGGCATTGTCGGCGCGCTGATCTATCTGCAGAAGGCGCGCATTTCGCCCGACGCCGCCTTTTCGCTCACCGACTGGACAGCCTATGTCATCTTCATCGTGGTGATTGGCGGCATCGGTACCATCGAAGGGCCGATCGTCGGCGTCATCATCTTCTTCCTGATGCAGAATGCCCTGTCGAGCTACGGCTCCTGGTACCTTCTGCTGCTCGGAGCGCTTGCCATCGTCACCATGCTGTTTGCGCCGCGCGGCATCTGGGGCCTGATCTCGGCCCGCACCGGCATCGAACTCTTTCCGGTTCGCCGCACCTTGAAGGGCGGACCATCAGAACACACGACAAAGGGAGGGCCAAATGGCTGACATCACAACCGACGTTCTGATCATCGGGACCGGGCCAGCGGGCTCGGCAACCGCCGCCTTGCTGGCGAGCTACGGCCACGAACCGCTGGTGATCAACCGCTATCGCTGGCTCGCGACCACGCCCCGCGCTCACATCACCAACCAGCGCACCATGGAGGTGCTGCGTGATCTGGGCCGCGACGTCGAGGACGAGGCCTATATGTTCGCGACCGAACAGGACCTGATGGGCCAGAACGTCTTCTGCACAGCCGTTGCCGGGGAAGAGATCGGCCGCATGCAGAGTTGGGGCAACCATCCGCTGTCGCGTGCCGAACATCTCCTTTCCTCGCCCGGCCGGATGAACGACCTGCCGCAGACCTATATGGAGCCGCTGCTGTTCAAGACGGCCTGTTCCCGCGGCGCCCAGGCTCGCATGTCGACGGAATACCTCAGCCACGTGCAGGATGCCGAAGGGGTCACCACGACCTGCCGCGACCGCCTGACCGGCAAGGACATCACCATCCGCTCGAAATTCCTGGTCGGCGCTGACGGTGGCAATTCCAAGGTGGCCGAACATGCGGGTCTGTCGTTCGAAGGCAAGATGGGCGTAGCGGGGTCGATGAACATCCTCTTTGAATGCGATCTCTCGCGTTACGTCGCCCATCGCCCTTCGGTGCTTTATTGGGTTCTGCAGCCGGGCGCCGATGTCGGCGGGATCGGCATGGGCCTGGTGCGCATGGTCCGCCCCTGGCACGAATGGCTGATCGTCTGGGGTTATGACATCAACCAGCCGGCACCGGCTGTCGATGATGCCTTCGCCACCAAGGTGGTTCGCGATCTCGTCGGCGTTCAAGACCTGCAGCCGAAGATCAAGTCGGTCTCCACCTGGACCGTCAACAACATGTACGCGACGACGATGTCCAGCGGCCGCGTCTTCTGCATGGGCGATGCCACCCACCGTCATCCGCCGTCGAACGGTCTCGGCTCGAACACTTCGATCCAGGACGGCTTCAATCTTGCCTGGAAGCTCGCCATGGTCATCCGTGGCCAGGCCGGCATGGGTCTGCTCGACAGCTATCAGGCTGAGCGCGCCCCGGTCGCCAAGCAGATCGTCACCCGCGCCAACAAGTCGATCGAGGAATTCGGTCCGATCTTCAAGGCGCTCGGCCTCCTGGACTCGGTCGACCCGGTGAAGATGCAGGAAAACATGGATGCGCGCTGCGACGACACTGATGATGGCGAGCAGCAGCGCGAGGCAATCCGTCAGGCGATTGCACACAAGGTCTACGAATTTGATGCGCACGGCGTTGAAATGAACCAGCGCTACAAATCGACGGCTGTCGTGACGGACGGTCAGCCGGAACCCGCCTTCGAGAAGGATGCCGAGCTTCATCATCAGCCGACCACCTGGCCCGGCGCACGCCTGCCGCATGTCTGGCTCTTCGGCCCGGAAGGCGAAAAGATCTCCAGCCTTGACCTCACTGGCCACGGCACTTTCACTCTGCTCACCGGCATCGGTGGCGACGGCTGGGTGTCTGCCGCAAAATCACTGTCCAAGGAGTTCGGCCTGCCGGTCCTGGTCCACAAGATCGGCCCCCGCCAGATCTGGCAGGACTTCTCCGGCGATTGGGCCCGCGCCCGCGAGATCCGCGATTCCGGCGCCCTTCTGGTTCGTCCTGACCATCACGTTGCCTGGCGAGCCGAAGCCGCCGTCGCGGACGCCGAGGGCGAACTGCGGCGTGTCCTCAAGAGAATTCTGGACCGATGAGGAACGATCATGGACACGCATGAAAAGGGCTACTTCACCGAAGAGACATCCGTTGAGGTCGTGACCGGCCGCAATGCCCAGGCAAAGGACGAGAGGCTGAAGCAGGTGATGGAGGTCATCACCCGCAAGCTGCATGAGGCAGTCAAGGAACTGGAACCCACCCAGGACGAGTGGATGGAGGCGATCCTCTTCCTCACCCGTACTGGCCAGATTTGCAACGAATGGCGCCAGGAGTTCATCCTGCTGTCAGACGTGTTGGGTGTCTCGATGCTGGTGGATGCGATCAACAACCGCAAACCCTCGGGCGCTTCCGAAAGCACAGTGCTCGGCCCGTTCCACGTGGCGGACGCCCCCGAACTGCCGATGGGCGCCAACATTTGCCTTGATGCCAAGGGCGAGGACATGGTGATCGAGGGCCAAATCCTCGACACCGAGGGCAAGCCGATTGCCGATGCTGTGATCGATGTCTGGCAAGCCAATGACGAGGGCTTTTACGACGTCCAGCAGAAGGGCATCCAGCCGGACTTCAATCTGCGCGGCATCTTCCGAACCGGTCCGGATGGACATTACTGGTTCCGTGCGGTCAAACCCAAATACTATCCGATCCCTGATGATGGGCCGGTTGGACAGTTGCTCGGACATCTGGGACGTCATCCCTACAGACCGGCGCACCTCCATTACATCATCAAGGCGGACGGCTTCGAGACGCTGGTCACGCACATCTTCGATCCCAACGATCCCTATATCCATTCGGATGCGGTCTTCGGGGTCAAGGAAAGCCTGCTTGCACGGTTCGACAAGGTGCGGGACGCAGTGCGTGCAACGGAATACGGCTTCGCAGGCGAGTTTTGGGAGGTCAAACACGATTTCGTGCTCGCACATACCAGGCAGGCCAAAGGCTGAGACCGTCTTTCCTTATCCATGGCCGGCTGAGAACGAACCATCGCTGTCAGCCGGTCTCGGGTTCGGAAGGTCACCCAGTCTTAGGCGCGAACGCTCTTTCGGCCGTCAGTTGCGCTCCCAATACCAGGCAAGATACTGCTGCTTGCGGTCCCGCTGCTTCGGGGCAAGAAATTTCCGGATCGTGCGCACATCGGCCTTTTCGCAAGCGACCCAGATGAAGGTCTGTGGCTCGACATGTTTCAGAGCGTCGCAAATCGCGGCGGCCAACACCCCTTGAGCGCTGGCGCCATATGTCGATCGATGAAGCCATCGGACTTCGATCGACCCGCGCGTTGGCAGCAGTTGTTCCTCTGCTGCGTTTTCCACCTCGATGACTGCCTTCATCCGTGTCCCGGCAGGCACCTCGGCTACGATCCGGGCGATCGCCGGAAGCGCCGTTTCGTCTCCGGCGAGGAAGAGCGTGTCCGCCGTCGGCAGATCCCCGCCGCTAGGCCCCAATAGGGCCAGCTTCTGGCCCGCCCGGGCGTCGCGGGCGAAGTCCGCGCCGGGTGTCTCGACCCCCGGCATCAGGTGTTGCAAAACATCGATCCAGAGCTGGCTATGTTCCTCGTCAACGGCTCTAACCGTATAGACCCGCGCCAGGAGTGCATCGTCTCCGGTGGGCCAGGCGATGCGGCCATTCTCCTGAATGCCAGGCCAGACGGGAGTTCGATTGGCCGGCGGCACGAGAAGCTGAACATGCATGTCGCCACCGACGAATGGCGTGACATCATCGCAGGCGAGGATCAATCGACGCATTCGAGGCGTCACGTGATGAGCGGAAACGACAGTGACTTCGTGCAGATTGGCAGGTCGGTCCTGCCGTGCCGAATTTGCCCAATTGAGTTCGAAAGGCGTTTCGCCGGCAAAATAGAACAAATGTTCGGCCAGCATGACACGAGCGGCCTGCACGGCTTTTTCGCTGTCGCAGGCGATATCGATCAGCAGACGATCATCGGCGACAACGATATCCACCCTCGCATCTTCACTATCGAGAACTGCGGTGGCGCCGTCCCGCCGAACATCTGCATGCTCGACGAAATGCTCGCAGATTTCGTCCAGCATGACCATTGCATCGGGCGTGCGTCCGATACCGGATAGCGTGAAGGCACGGGCAGAGCTCATGATTGGGCATCCTTGTCAGTGAAAGCGGAGACTGTCATGCGGTGGCGCCCGATGGGCAGCATCATTGGCCGGCTCGAAGTCGGATCGGCAATGATCCTGCTGTCGAGCCCGAAGACCCGCTTCACCGTCTCCTGCGTCAGCACGGTTTCAGGGCTACCTTCAGTATCGATCGTGCCATTCACCATCGCGACCAGATGGTCCGCATAGCGGGCAGCGAGGTTGAGATCGTGCAACACCATGACGATAGTCGTACCCCGCGCGCCGTTGAGGTCGGTCAGCAGATCCAGCACTTCGACCTGATGGCTGATGTCCAGGAAGGTCGTCGGCTCATCGAGCAAAAGAATTTCGGTTTTCTGGGCGAGCGCCATAGCAATCCAGACCCGTTGGCGCTGACCACCAGACAGCTCGTCGATTGGCTGATCCACCAGATCATGCGTTTTCGTGACAGCAAGAGCTTCCGCCACCGCCTCGTCATCCGCCGTCGTCCAGCGACCGAACAAACCATGATGCGGGTGACGACCGCGACCGACGAGATCAGCAACGGTTATGCCTTCCGGTGCGACAGGTGACTGTGGCAACAGCCCCAGCCGCCGGGCCAACTCCCGTGTCGGCAGGCGGTGGATCGACTTGCCATCAAGCAGCACCTGACCCGCGCGGGGTACAAGCAGACGCGAGAGGGAACGCAGAAGTGTAGATTTGCCACAGGCATTCGCGCCGACGATGGCTGTAATGCGTCCTGGCAGCACGCTGAGTTCGAGACCGTCGATGATCAGGGTTTCGCCATAGCCCGCAGAAAGCCCGGTCGCGACGAGGGAATGCGGGATCACACGGCACCTCCGTTTCGGTTAACCCGAATGATCAGGAATATGAGATAAGGCGCGCCGAGCGCACCTGTGACCACACCGACCGGATAACGGCTCGGCAAGAGAACCTGCCCGACGAAATCTCCGATCAGCACGAGCAAAGCACCAACGAGCGCCGCAGGAACGAGCGTCGAGCCAGTCCCACCCATGATCCGCGCCGCAATCGGGCCGGACAGGAAGGCGACAAAGGCGATGGGACCGGTGACGGCGGTAGCAGTGGAAATCAGCCCGACAGCGCAGACGATGACCAGCATACGAGTGGCGGCAACAGGCACGCCAAGCGCCGCGGCAGTGTCGTCGCCAAGCCTCAAGGCTTCCAAGTCGCGCCAACGACTAACGAGTAGCCCACCCAGCAGAGCGAGCACGACGAGTAGCGACAGAGCTTGGACCAGCGTTGCACCATTGAGACTTCCCGTCAGCCAGCGCAGCGCTTCCTGCAGGTTCCAGGCCGGCGCACGGGCGAGAACATAAGCGATGACGCTTTCCAGCATAGCGGAGATGGCGATGCCGATGAGGATCAACCGCGGACCTGCCACGCCATTGCGCGACGACAATCCATAAACCACCATGGCCGTGGCGAGGCCAACGAATACGGCAAGGAGAGACACGGCAAGCCCGTCCATGCCGAGAATGACAATGGCAAAGACGGCGGCAGCGCTGGCACCCCAGTTGATCCCGATGATATCTGGACTGCCCAACGGATTGCGCAGCATGATCTGAAACGCCGTCCCCGCCATTCCGAAACTTGCGCCGGCAAGCACGGCGAGAAAGGCACGCGGCAGCCTGAGTTGACCGACTGTGAAGGATGCACCTGCAACATTCTCGCCAATCAGCACACGAAAGACGTCGGCGGGAGACATGAAGGATCGGCCTAGCACCAGAGTGATGGCAAAGGCAGCAATTAAAAGAACAAGCAAAAGAACCGCAACGCCCATGCGCCGTAGCGCATTTCTCTTACGGCGAGTGGCATTTTGTTGCGCTGTGTAGACCATCAAGCTCACAGCTCCCGCACTTTCTGGCGCCGCACGATCCAGATAAAGAAGGGTCCCCCGACGAGAGCGGTCACGATACCGACATCAATCTCCGACGGCCGGGCGATGATGCGCCCGAGAATATCTGCTGCCAGCAGCAGCACCGCGCCTCCAAGCGCGGAGATTGGAAGCAGCCAGCGATGGTCAACGCCGACGATGAGACGACAGGCATGCGGCACGATCAGTCCAACAAAACCGATCGGACCACAGACAGCAGTCGATGCGCCGCAGAGGAGAATGGCGCCAAGGGAAGCAATTCCGCGGGCCCAGGCGACCCGTTCGCCCAATCCAGCCGCCAGCTCGTCACCGAGCGCCAATGAGTTCAGCTTGCGTGCCGAGACGAGACTGAGAAGCAGGCCAAGAACAAGGAACGGGACGACCGGCAGGATCCGCTCGAAAGTCGCTCCGCCGACGCCGCCGACCTGCCAGGATCTGATCCCGCCGGCAATGTCGCCCCGAGGGAGGATGACGGCGGTCACCAGTGAGGCGAAGGCAATGGATGTCGCCGCTCCCGCCAATGCCATCTTGAGCGGCGTCGCACCATCCCGACCCAGAGACCCGATGATATAAACGAAGGCCGCCGTGCAGCCGGCACCCGCGATTGCCGCCCAGATATAGGCTTCGGACGAACTGATGCCGAACCACGCAACACCGACAACGACGGCAAGCGATGCCCCAGTATTGATACCCAAAATGCCTGGATCAGCCAGGGGATTGCGGGTCACGCCCTGCATGACCGCACCGGCAAGTCCAAGCGCTCCGCCCGCCAACACGGCCAGAAATGTGCGGGGAATTCGGGCGGACACGGCAGCCTCACCAATACTGGATGCCTCGCCGCCCAGCACCGCTGCAATCTCATGCCAACTGACATCCCGCGTGCCGGTTGAAAGAGAGGTTACGCCAAGTCCAGCCAGCATCGCCACGACAACCAAGACTCCAAGCATTTGTTGCTCTCGGGAGGTTTTGCGCCAAAGCCCCACCTGCCCTCGGGATACTCGGTCGTTGCTCATTGCGATTTCCGCGCAGCGGCAGCGAGCATGGCAACATAATCCTTCAGCACCCAGCTGATTGAGAGCGGTGTCGGATTGGCCGCAGTACCGACCGGATCGCGGCCGAGCATCACAATGGCCTCATGGGCAACAGCGGGCATCTGCGCCAGCAAGGGATTGGCTTTCATGGCCGCCAAAAGGCGCTCGTCGCCATAGGTTACGAGGATATCGACATCGTCAAAGACATCCACCCGCTCGGCGCTGATCGAGCCTGCAAAGCTGCCATTGACCGAGGCATCGACCACGCTCTTCGGCATCCCAAGGCCGAGGTCCTGGAAGAAGCGCACCCGGGTGTCCTGTGTCGTATAGAAATTGACGACGCTGAGGTCGCTGGCATCGAGATGCGTAACGAACATGGCCGTTTTGCCGTGCAACTCCGGATATTTTGCAACCTCGGCGGCGATCTTGGTTTCAATGTTCGCGATCAGCGCCTCGCCCTCCTGGCCCATGCCAAGGCCGGCGCTGTCGTAGCGGATCGTTTCTCGCCAATCCGTCGACCAGGGCGCTTGAGGGTAGGCGACAACAGGGGCGATTTGGCTGAGGGTGTTGTAGTCCGCTTGTGTCAGGCCGGAATAGGCGGCCAGGATCACATCCGGTTCAGTCTCGGCAACAGCCTCGAAATCAATACCATCACCCTCGTCGAACAGGACCGGCGCCGCCCCGCCGAGAGCCTTCAGTCGTTCGGAAACCCACGGCAGAAGACCATCGCCATCATCATCACCAAAATTGGCTGCCGCCAGGCCGACGGGCACGATGCCGAGGGCCAGCGGCACCTCGTGATTGGCCCAGGCAACCGTCGCGACGCGCCGTGGCTTGGTCGCAACCTCGGTCGTGCCAAAAGCGTGGCGGATCTTGACCGGATAAAGAGTCTGGTCGTCGGCCGTCGCTGAGCCCTGCATCAGGGTTAGCAACAGGATCGAAACCAGCGCCAGATGCGGCAAACGCATATGTCAACTCACTCGCATTTTAAGTTGACTTCAATTCTCAGCTTCATGCACAGAGGTCAAGCACGTAAGAGATGGGCGATCGGAAGACCTCCGAACTTTCCGGGGGTTTCTACAAATTTCAGGAAAATTACAATACCTGACAAAATAATTCCAGTTATCTCGCATGAAGGTGGGATTTGCAAAGCGCTGTGATCGAGCTTTCAGGCATATCGTTTTGCGATGTGCTTGGGGTGCTGGGGACGTGATCTGACACGTGGCGGCTGCAACGCTTGATCGCCACCGTCGCAACCTAGCTTCGGATTGAACAATGTACAGTGCACGACATGCCCCCCGCGCGGGTCACTCCTACCTCCGCCATCGGACCGCCATCCTGCTTGCCTGCACCGCCCTCGGCGCATTTGCCCCTGGGCTTGCTGCCGCACAGGATGCGACCACGGATGCGGAGGATACGACGATCCTGCAAACGATTACCGTCGACGGGCAAGGCAAGAGCGAGGCGGATTCGAAGACGATCGTTGCGGCGGAATCGACGGCCGTCGGAAAGATGCCTGGCGAGATCCTTACGACACCTGCGACCGTCTCCGTCATCACCTCGAAGGAGGTCGAGCAGCGCGCCGCCGACAGTGTCGAGAAGATCGTTCAGTACACGGCCGGCGTCGTCACCGACTATTACGGATCGGATGACCGCTACGACTATGTGAAGATCCGCGGCTTCACGCCCTACACCTATCGCGACGGTCTCGCCATCGGGAGAACCTGGAGCGGCATCAAGGAGGAACCCTATGCGTTTGAGCGCCTGGAGGTGCTGAAAGGGGCGAACTCCACCGGCTATGGCGTTTCGGATCCGGGCGGGGCGATCAACTACGTGACCAAGACCCCGCGCAGTGAAAAGTTCGGCGAGGTCTATGGTACGACCGGCTCGTTTGCCCACAAGGAAGCAGGCTTTGATTTTGGCGACAATCTGACCGCGGACGACACCCTCTCCTATCGGCTGACCGGGAAAGTTCAGCGCGCAGACGGGGAATACGATTTCTCCGAGAATGACGAAAACTTCATTCAGGGCGGCCTGACTTGGCGGCCAACCGACATGACCAGCTTGACATTCGTCTTTGATCACCTGGATCGCGACGGCACGCCGAGTGGTGGCGGCCATCCGCTCTACACCGATTTCGACCGTGACCGCTTCTTTGGCGAGCCGGACTACAATTACAACACCACGAACCGCAACACCTACACGGTCATGTTCGACCACGATTTCGGCAATGGTCTGACTTTCAACTCTAGTGCCAGGTACACGAAGTCGAAAACCGGATTCGGTTACGTCTATGTCTGGGACGAATTTGGTGCCAGCGATCCGTCGGATACGCTGGCCGATCGCTATTATTTCGCCAGCGAGAATTCGACCGAACAGTTCGTCGTCGACGCGCACATGCTGTATGAGACCGAGTTCGACAATGTGCGGAGCCGCACATTGGTTGGCGCCGACTCGAACAACCATGAGTCGGAAGGTCAATTGTACTATGCCTTGGCGCCACAGATCGATTGGACGAATCCGGTCTATTCCGGAGGGCCTGGCTCCATATTGCCTTACGACAGCTCGCAGCAGGACCAGGACACCAAGGGAATTTACCTTCAGCAAGACCTGATCTTCTCCGACAGGCTCACGGCGAGTCTTGGTCTGCGCAACGATTGGCTGGACCTTGAAGACACGGATCGGCTCACCGGCACGACCTCCAGCGGAAACTACAGCGAGTTTAGCAAGCGCCTCGGCCTGAGCTACAAGATCACCGAGGAACTTGCAGCCTATGTGAGCTACGCCGAATCCGTTGCGCCGCCGAGTGCCGGCAATGAGCCAACCTATGGCACGCAGTACGAAGCGGGCATCAAATATCGTCCGGACGCGTTCCCAGGCCTCCTCACCGCCTCGATCTACGACCTGACTCTGGAGAACATTACGACCTACGAGGCGCCGCTCTACGTTGCTTCGACGGTGGACAAGATCCGCCATCGGGGTCTGGACCTGGAGGCCAAGGTGGAAGTGACCTCGGATGTCGAATTGATTGCTGGCTATAGCTACATCGACTCGAAGATCGTCGATACCAACACGTCCAGCACCTCTGTGGATGGCAATCGCTTCGCCCAGGTCCCGGAGCACAGTGCTTCGCTCTGGGGCACCTACACGCTGGCAGGGGATGGCGCTCGCGGTGACATGACTTTCGGCGCCGGCGCCCGTTATGTCGGCTCCTACTACTTCGACAACGCAAATACGCGCAAGTCGGACGGTGCGGTGGTCTTTGACGCCTCGTTCGCCTATGCGATTAAGGAAAATACTACCTTCCAGCTCAACGTCAGCAACGTCTTCGACGAGAAGCACATCGCGAACAACGACGGTGGGGCCTACTACTACAACCCCGGACGCACGGTTTACGCGACGCTACGCCAGACCTGGTGAGGCCGCTGGCCCTGTCGGATGATCGACAGGGCCGTATCCGTTGTGTGTTCAACTCAAACGGTTGAAACGCCGCCATACGGCCGGCGTTTCTCCGACCATCTGTCGAAACACCTTCGTCAGATGGGCCTGATCGGAAAAGCCGAGCTGGGCTGCGATGCCGGCAATACTGAGGTCAGTGGTCACAAGCAGGCTCTGGGCGGCTTCGATGCGGCGGCCGAGCTGCCACTGCAGAGGGCTCTTGCCCGTCGTCTGGCGAAAGACAGTGGCGAACCAGCTTTCGGACAATCCGACCGTCTCGGCCATCTCGGCGACGGCCAAAGGTCGTTCCCGACGCAGCACAACCCGCGCGATGAGCTTGTTCATCTGCGCCTGGGTGAGCCGCCCATTCGGCGCCTCCGCGTCCTCGGCGGGCAGTTCGAGCAGCGCTGTGGCGAGACTACCCATCAGGTTCTCCCCGAAGACTGAATGTCGGCTCGGCTGCGCAATCTCATCGACCACGAGGCCCGCAAGCGTTTCAATCGGGCCCAAGTCCTGCATTTCCACTGGCCGCTTGAGAACAGAACGAGCCTTGGAACTGCCGAGCGACGGCGCTAGCGAACGCAAGAGGCGATCCTGGTGAATGTGCAGATCGAGATGTGAAAACCGGTGGGCAGCATTGAACCGGGTCCAGAGCGGCACGCCTGCGGGCACATAGATGGCACGGGTCATCGGCCTGTCGGCGCGTCCCAGTGCATCCTCCTGGTTCGCGACCCGAATGCGGGTGGACACGTCGTTGAAGAACACCACGATCCGGGGATCGGGCGAAAGATAATACCCCTCAGCCCCTGCCTGGCCTTCGGCATCCCAATAGACTCCCAAGGCCCCCTCGAACGATCGCCACTTTTCGGGTGCGACCGGCTTGATGCCCTCAATTCGAGTCACCATCGAATGAAGATAGGTCACGATATTCGTCCATTTCCTGGCTTGAGCATGAGCCTCTGACGGTGATCGGCCCCCAACCCAACATTCATTTCAAATGTTTAAAGGCCACGGCCGGAAAATACTTGAATTAAGATATCATATTAATACTCGCCTGTAACGGCGGATGAGGACACGTCTGCTGCGCTGCGCTCCGAGAGAGGAGATAGGGTTTGAGATCAGGCGGAGAAAAGTGTCGAAAAAGCCTCAGCCGGAGAGATCGAGGGGTGCCAGCCCAACAGCTCATTGGTCCTAGTGATGTCAACCTGGAGGTTGTCGAGCAGCCGACCGACCTCGGCACTGCGTCCCGCAAGCCGCCCCGCGGCCCTGATCATGATCGGGGGGACCGGGATCGCAATTGCTCTCCGTCCGCTTGCCTGCGCCAGGGCCGAGAGCAATTCGTGGGTCGAGAGATCGTGGTCATCACTGACCAGGAAGGTCTGATAGGCAGCGGCAGGATGATCGAGCACCGTAATGAGCAAGTCGCACAAGGTCTCCAGGAACACGAAGGAGCGCCGGTTTGCAACGCCAGCAAAAATGGATGGCAGCCCAGACGCTGCCCATTTCATCAACGTAGCAAAATTGCCCTTGACCCCGCGGCCATAAATGAGGGGCGGACGAACGATCACGATCTCAAGCCCCGTTTGTCGACCGAGCGCCAACAAGGCCAGCTCGGCCTCTGCTTTAGAAATGGCGTAAGGATCTTGGGGAGACGGGATATCGTCGGCGCGGAACGGCATGCCGGGTTCGGTCCGCTCTCCGTTCACCTTGATCGAGCTTATAAACACGAAGCGCCTCACTCCGGCGCGGGCCGCCTGTGTCGCAAGGTTAAGGCTCGCAGACACGTTCGCGTTGCGAAACTCCGAAAGTGGATCGGCAGATGTCTCATGCATGACGTGAACCCTGGCCGCCAGGTGAACGATCGTGTCGATACCGTTCAGCTTGTCCTGCCAGTCGAGCTGATCGGTCCAGGAACCAATGGATGTCAGTCCCGGGCTGGCGGCGCGGGTGACGCCTCTCGCTGCCAAACCCCGTTCTTGCATCAATGCCATGAGACCAGATCCGACGAAGCCAGATGCCCCGGTGATCAAGGTCGCGCCTGCTCGGCCTTCACTCCGGCCCCCCGGCTGCCGTCCTTCACGATCCGGAGGCGACACCTTGACCCTCCTGTTCGATCAACGTGAACAGAAGACGTCGGGCGCGCTCCTCATCCTCGGCATCAAGGCTCTGTTGCAGTTCGGCCAAGGCCGCAGCCAGGTCGTCGCCGGAAATCGATCCGGAATCGGCCCGCAAAATCTTCGGATGCGATGTAGATGTCGCATTGTCACGGTCGTAGAAAAGCTCCTCGAACAGCTTTTCGCCGGGTCTTTTGCCGATCACCTGAATGGCGATCGCACCAGCGCTCAGGCTCTGGGATGTCTTATTGCCGCGAACCTGAAAGCCGGCGAGACGGATCATGTTTTCCGCCAAATCGCCGATCCTCACGGGCTCACCCATGTCGAGCAGAAAGACGTCTCCACCGACCGACAATGCGCCAGCCTGCACGATCAGTTCAGCGGCTTCAGGAATAGACATGAAGTAGCGCGTCATCTCGGGATCAGTAACCGTGATCGGCCCGCCACTCGCGATCTGTTGCTTGAAGAGTGGGACGACGGAGCCATTCGATCCGACCACATTGCCGAACCGGACAGCGCAGAACACCTGGCCTTTGGCCACCGCAGTGGCATCTGATGTCATCGATTTGACAATCAGTTCCGCCCACCGTTTCGTAGCCCCCATGACATTGGTAGGACGCACCGCCTTGTCCGACGAGATCAGAACGAATTTGTCGACGCCGTTTTCCATAGCAACCTTGGCGGCCGTCAGAGTACCGAAAACGTTGTTGCGGATACCCTCCAATGCATTGGCTTCGACAAGTGGTACATGTTTGTGAGCGGCGGCATGATAGAGCACCTGCACACCACGGCTGCGAATGGCCCGGCGCATGACAGCTGCATCCGTCACAGAGCCGAGAACAGGAACCACCGGATGTTCGCCGGTTGCGAGCAACTCCTGCTCGATCTGGTAAAGCGCATATTCGCTGGCATCGAGAAGCACCAGCATTCTCGGCTTCCAACGCATGATCAGACGACATAGCTCCGAGCCGATCGATCCACCCGCGCCCGTGACCATCACAATCTTGTCGGTGATCGCAGCCGCCAGCAGATCCTTGTCCGGAGGAACGCAGGAGCGCCCCAACAATTCGTCAATCTCAATTTCCCGGATCTGGTTCACGATGTAGCGGCCGTCTACGAGATCCGAAATGTCGGGAAGACTGCGCACCCGGACACCGAGACCCGCCACCCGCGCGATGACGGCCTGGCGCGTTTCGGCAGGTATCGCCGACATGCTCAAAATGATTTCCTTGATACCGAACCGGTCGATTAGGGACGCAAGTTCCCGCGATGGGTATACTCTGTAGCCACCGATGTCCCGCCCTACATTGGTTTTGTCATCATCGATCAACCCCATGACGTACCGATTACCATGGCCGTTCAGAGCTCGAGCAAGCCGCGCCGAAGTCGGGCCGGCCCCATAGATGAACACCGGCTCCTCTTCCCTCCGCAGACCGGTACCGAAACTCAGTATCCATTTTGCGGTAAAACGCAGGCTGCCAATAAGAAGCGTACCCAACACAAAGTAAAGGAACGGGACCGAACGAGGCACGATGCCCTGGCCGACCATCTCGATCAGGAAAATGATGATCACCCAACTCATCGTCGCGATCAGCATGGCACGAAGAATGGTCCAGATGGCCGCTTCGGGAAGGTAGCGAATGACGGAACGATAGAGGCCGAGCCGGACAAAAACGGGGAGCGCAACGACTGGCGCAAAGGCTGCAAGCAGCAGGCGTTCCGGCGTCAGTGCCGGTGTCCAGTCCGACAGACGCAGAGCATAGGCGCCCCACAGCGCGACAAGGAGCGCGAGGGTATCGACCGAAATCAGGAGGATGCGCTTCCATAGCCGAGGCGTCTTGATGAGCCTCTCCCTGATCTCAACGACAAGCCTATCAGCGATCACGCCCAAGCCATAGTCTCCATCATTTCTATCTCCTGGCTGTCTCTGGGCAGATCTTTGCTCAATGGGAAACGCCTCTTGCGCCGAGAACTCTTATTGCGGTGAGAAACAGAATGCGCAAATCGAAACGCAGACTCCTGTTCTTCAGGTATTCCGCGTCAAAATCAACCTTGACTGGTATCTCCAGCTCGTCGCGTCCGTTGACCTGCGCCCAACCGGTCAATCCAGGGGTAAGAACGTGGACACCTTTTTCAGTGCGGGCAGCAATGAGGTCGCTCTGGTTATAAAGGGCAGGCCTTGGGCCCACGAGGCTCATATCACCCTTCAGGATCGACCAAAGCTGGGGCAACTCATCCAGGCTGGTCTTCCGCAGGAAGCCTCCGATCGGTGTCAGGTAGCGAGACGGATCAACGAGAAGATGTGTGGCAACCGCAGGGGTATTGATGCGCATCGTCCGGAACTTTGGCATCAGAAAAACCTCATTCAGGCGCCCGATCCTCTGCGACCAATAGAGGGCTGGCCCCTTGGACGTCAGGCGGACTGCCAACGCAATCACGACCATAGGTATGGCCAAGATAACTAAGGCGAATGAGGCGACCAGAAAGTCGAACACGCGCTTCAAATTCACTCTCCGATGCGACCAGCGGGCAAACCCGCCTCTAACCGGATCTGGATACTTCAGAAAGGATAGGATCTCCAGTGCATGCGTCACCTTCGCTTGTAACGGCACGTCGAAGCATCGCAGATGTGCATCAAAGGCGGACGATCGGCCGGCCGGATCACGCTGCGTCAGTTGGATGATACGCGGTCGAGCTTATTGCTCGCCCAGCTTCATGTCCGGATGATAATCCTTGCCAGCTACGGTCTTCACCACGGCTTGGCCACAGAACATTTTGTTTTCTGCGGCATTGAACGCGAGGCTCGGTGAGCCGTGCAAGTCCCACCCCTTGTTCAGGGCATCGGTCACTCTGTGGCAGAACGAGGCATCATCTGGACCGGTGAGGAAACGATAGACTTTCATGGTTATTTTTCCCTTCTGGCCTCGATCAGCGCAACCATGTTCAGAAGACGTTTTGCCTCCTCAGCATGCAGTCGCTCGATCATCCGCCCATCGACATTGATGACATTGATACCGGCATTGGCTGGATCGGCGAATTGCGCCAGCACCAGTCGAGCCTCGGCAATTGCTTCGGGCTGTGGCCCAAAGCTGAGATTGGTCGGCGGGATCTGAGCGGGGTGGATCAGCATCTTGCCATCAAACCCCATGGAGCGGCCCTGCGCACATTCCGCAGCAAAGGAATCGAGATCACGGATTTCGTTAGAGACACTGTCGATCACATCAAGCCCATAGGCGCGCGCGGCCAGCACCACCTGCATGAGATAGGCCACCAGATAATCTCGCCCTGGCTCGGAGGGGATGCGGGTTGCCTTGCGCAAATCGTTGAGCCCGACGACGAAAGCATCCAATCGACTGTTTGTCGTCCGACCGGACGACGCGGTCGCCGCAGCGTTCAACACGCCCCGCGGCGTCTCGATCATCGCCCATATCCTGAGACGTTCCGTCGCATCGGCATCGGCGAGCAGATCGGCCACGTCCTGGACAAATCCCGGCTCCTCCACTTTCGGAAGCAGCACGGCGTCGGGAGACAGCGCCAGAACGAGCGCCATGTCTTCAGACAGATATGGACTGTCTGCACCGTTGATTCGGATGATCCGCTCGCGCCATGCAAGATCGGTATGAGCGAGGAATTCTTTGAGGTTTTGCCGCGCCTCCGCCTTCTTTTCGGGCGCTACGGAATCCTCAAGATCAAAGATGACAGCATCACAATCGAGATCCACAATCTTTGCCAGCGCCCGTTCGTTGATAGCGGGTACCGTCAGCACCGACCGGCGCAGATGCATAGGACGAAGATCGCGAAAGGCCGAAAGAGGAGAAGTCATGCACGACTTTTGGCAAGCTTTGCCGGGCGGTGCAAGATGACAAATCAGTGAAAGCCCCTTGCATTGCAGCAGAATAGGGACCACCTTGGTGAGCGAGAAAGGACACAGATCATGCAGAATTTCCGTTCAGCCGTCATCGCACTCGCCGGCCTCGCTTTTATTGCGCTCGCCGCCGCTTTCGCAGTCTCGATTACTCTGGTTGTCGGCGCCCTGCTCACCGTCTCCTTGGGTGCACGCATGCTGATGGGCCGCAACAAGCGAGTTCCCGTTTATGCAAAGGCGAAACGTCGCGAAGACCTGCGTGTCTGGAACGACGGCAAGGGCACGATCATCGACCTCTGACCGCAGCCGGATTACCTGGCGCGTTAGGCAGATGAGCTAGGGCATCCCCAGTTGAGGCAATGATGCCCCTATTCGCCGATGTCTCCGCCGCACAGGTCGAGAGACTGTCCAAGATTCTCCTTCAAATCTTCTATGTTTTGCTCTATGGGCGAGGCATTGAAAGCATTTCAGCCAGATCGAAGGCAAACTGATGGACAAGTTCGTAAAGCTCACCGGTGTCGCTGCACCGCTTCCGGTCGTCAACATCGACACGGACATGATCATCCCCAAAGACTATCTGAAGACCATCAAGCGCACAGGCTTGGGAACCGGCCTCTTCGCCGAGGCCCGCTACAACGAAGATGGTTCGGAAAACCCGGATTTCGTCCTGAACAAGGCCGCTTACCGCAACGCCCAGATTCTGGTCGCCGGCGACAATTTTGGTTGCGGGTCCTCCCGCGAACATGCGCCTTGGGCGCTGCTCGATTTCGGCATTCGCTGCGTGATTTCAACGTCTTTTGCTGACATCTTCTACAACAACTGCTTCAAGAACGGGATTCTGCCGATCGTCGTCAGCCCGGAAAACCTGGAAAAGCTGATGGATGATGCAAGCCGCGGATCGAATGCCGTGCTGACCGTCGATCTGGAAGCCCAGGAAATAACAGGACCCGATGGCGGCAAGATCTCCTTCGAACTCGATGCCTTCAAGCGTCACTGCATGCTGAACGGACTCGACGACATCGGCCTGACGCTGGAAAAGGCGGGCAGCATCGCGAACTTTGAAAAGTCGAACGCGTCTCAGCGCCCCTGGGCGTGAGCTGATCAAATCCTCGATTGAGAAAGCCGGGCAGCGTCCCGGCTTTTTCTTTGCTGTTACCAAAAGCGCTTGCGCCAAGCTTCCAGCATGGCAAGCGAGACGCCGATGCCCCCGCAGACTTCGATGAGCGGCGCCTTGAAGCGCGACAGCCGGTCGGCATGCACGTCGGCAACGGCGAGCGCCGCACCGCAAGCGGGCTCGACGAGGATGCGCTGCGCGTCGGCGAATTTCAGGCAGGCTTTGACAGCCTGAGCGTCGGTTACCGTGACACTTTTGATTGGGTGCTGGTCCAGAAGATCAAAGACATGCTGGGCGACCTGCCGGGCGCCGAGCGAATTGGCGATCGAAGTGATTGCCGGCAGCGTCACCCGTTCCTTGGCGACAACGGCCGCATGAAGCGAGGCCGCCCCTTCCGTCTCGACCGCGATCACCGGTATGTCACGTAGCCCATTTCGCCTCAGACCCTCGACAATGCCTGCCAGCAACCCGCCGCCACCGACGCTGGTAACAACGCAATCGAATTCCGCGCCGGCCGTGACCACCTCGTCGATCAGCGTCGCATGCCCCTGCCACAGAAGCGGATGGTCGTACGGGTGCACGTAAGCGGCCTTACGATCGGTGGCGAGTGCGACAGCGTGAGCATTCGCTTCATCGAAAACGGAGCCATGAACCAGCACATTCGCACCGGTCGCCAGAATGCGTTCACGCACCTCGACCGCCGTGGTTTCGGGAACAACAATGGTAACGGGCACGCCGAGCGAGCGACCTGCGACTGCGGCCGCGATCCCAGCATTGCCGCCAGATGCGCAGAATATTTCCCGCGCGCCGTTCGCCACCTCATGCTGACAGAGCAAACCGACGCCCCTGAGTTTGAAGCTGCCGGACGGTTGCAGCGCATCGAGCTTGAGCCACAACGGTAGACCACTCCTGCTGTAATCAGCGGAGGTGCGAAGGAGCGGCGTTTCGATATGCAATGGGCGTGATGGCATGAATTCGATCCGTGGTTCAATCCGGCTCTCTTGAACCCCTGCCGGGACATGGTCAACCGCGAAATCCGGCAGCGCTGTCTCGGCAAACCGTACCGTTTCCGGCCCATCTCGCTTGAAATACCCATGACCCGCGCGTAAGAAACCGCGACTTCTTTTTCGAGTGGAGGGTTTCCATGACGGCTCGCAATCTTCTTCTGCTGCCCGGCGACGGCATCGGTCCCGAGGCCATGGCCGAGGTCCGCAAGATCATCGCCTACATGAACGACGAACAGGACGCTGGATTCGTCACTGACGAGGGCCTCGTCGGCGGCTCGGCCTATGACGCGCATGGCGTGGCGATTTCGGAAGAAGACATGGCCAAGGCGCTCGCCGCCGACGCCGTTCTCTTCGGTGCCGTCGGGGGTCCGAAGTGGGATGACGTCGCGTACGAAGTCCGTCCTGAGGCCGGCCTGCTGCGCCTGCGCAAAGATCTCGAACTTTTCGCCAATCTGCGTCCGGCGATCTGCTATCCGGCGCTTGCCAACGCCTCGTCGCTGAAGCCGGAACTGGTTGAAGGCCTTGATATCCTGATCGTCCGCGAACTGACCGGCGGCGTCTATTTCGGCGAGCCGAAGACCATCACCGACCTCGGCAACGGCCAGAAGCGCGCCATCGATACGCAGGTTTATGACACCTACGAGATCGAACGCATCTCGGCTGTCGCCTTTGAACTGGCCCGCACCCGCAACAATCGCGTCTGCTCGATGGAAAAACGCAACGTCATGAAGTCCGGTGTCCTGTGGAACCAGGTCGTGACGGCGACACACAAAGACAAGTATGCCGACGTCCAGCTCGAACACATGCTGGCCGATGCAGGTGGGATGCAACTGGTGCGCGCGCCGAAGCAGTTTGACGTCATTGTCACAGACAATCTGTTCGGCGACATGCTCTCCGACGTCGCGGCCATGCTCACGGGCTCGCTCGGCATGCTGCCTTCCGCTTCGCTTGGCGCACCCGACGCCAAGACCGGCAAGCGCAAGGCGCTTTACGAGCCGGTGCATGGCTCGGCTCCGGATATCGCAGGCAAGGGCATCGCCAACCCGATCGCAATGATCGCGTCCTTTGCCATGTGCCTGCGCTACTCGTTCAACATGGTCACGGAAGCCGACCGCCTTGAAAAGGCGATCGCCAACGTACTCGACAAGGGTATCCGCACCGGCGACATCATGGCCGAAGGTGCGCGCCAGGTCGGCACCGTCGAGATGGGTGACGCGATCCTGGCGGAGTTCAAGGCGCTGTCCGCCTGATCTGACGACAAGGCAAATTCCAGAAAAACGGCGCAGGGCAACCTGCGCCGTTTTCCGTTGGTCGAACGATTGAGACAACGGCGACCTCACTTCTCCGTGATAGGAACCATCCCCGACGCGAAGGACCGATCCGGCGGCAATCCGACATCTCTGTGTCTGCGTAATCAACACTGAAAAGCAATCTTAGGCAAATGCCGGCCACGCCCCAGCGCAGTGGTTGGAACATGAACGGCTTTGGCCCGTTCAACAGGAAATGCCGGAAAGCGGGCCGCCGGTGCGGCCCTCCAGACCCAGGGAGATGTTTCGATGAAGGCCATATCCGCTGACAGACACATCATCAGATACGCAATGTCTCAACCCTATCTGGAACGCGAGGAAGAGCTGGACCTCGCAATCCGCTGGAAAGAACATGACGATCAGGGCGCCCGCAACCGTATTGCCCAGGCCCACATGCGACTCGTCATTGCCATGGCCTCAAAGTTCCGGGGTTTTGGCCTGCCGCTGAACGACCTTATCC
>NNBU01000577.1_pt1 | contig 42235 bp, 38 predicted proteins | sample 1173781 | NCBI WGS metagenome assembly NNBU01 (sample SAMN07173937, study PRJNA388173) | plant metagenome | biome: Plant school; feature: Soil; material: Symbiotic tissue of Blasia pusilla L.; isolation source: symbiotic tissue sample KVJ2 | host: Blasia pusilla | place: Norway: Troms, Kvaloya...
GGTAAGGCGATTGAGGCGAGGGCAAGGTTCAGGCGGAAATGCAGGCAGGCTGCCTGAACGCCATGATCCTCGGCCTGCTGCTGGTGCTGACGGTGCTGATCCTACTGTTCAAGGACGTGATCCAGCCCTTCACCATCCTGTTCTCGCTGCCGCTCGCGATCGGCGGCGGCGGCCTGCTCGCGGGCATTGCACAGGCAGCCAAGCTGCTCAAGCCCTCGATCCGTGTCATCGGCGTGGAAGCCGCGGGGTGCCCCACGCTGCACACCTGCCGCCAGCAAGGCCGCATCGTGAAGCTGGAGGACGTGAAGACGCGCGTGCCCATCCTGGCTGCGCGTTCGACCGACCCCTTGAACTTCGAGCTGATCGAGCGCTACGTCGACGACATCGTGCTGGTCGACGAAGAGGTCATCGAGGACGCGGCGCGTTCAGCCTGGCAGCACGCGGGCCTGGCCATCGAGCTGGGCGCGGCCACCGCGCTGGCGGCCGTGAGCCGGCGCTGCTTCGCGCGGCGCGACGACGAGAAGATCGCCGTGGTCCTGTGCGGCAGCGGCAGCGACGGAATGCCCGGGGCCTGACGCCCTACAGCATGTAGGTCACGAGCTTGAAGTCCGGGTCTTCCGCAAAGGACTTCACCGTGAACCCCAGCCTGCGCACCAGCTTCAGCATGTCGGGGTTGGTGGCCAGCACCAGGCCGTCCATCTCGGCCAGGCCCTTGTCGCGCGCCACGTCGATGATGCTTTCCATCAGCCGCGAGCCGATGCCCTTGCCGTTGAACTCGTCGGCCACCACCAGCGAGAACTCGCAGCTGGTCTGGTCGGGGTTGGTGATGTAGCGCGACACGCCCACGATGCGTTCGCTTTCCAGCACCGTGCCCTCGGGCGACACGCTGCGCTCCAGCACCACGGCCACCAGCGCCATCTCGCGGTCGTAGTCGATCAGCGTGAAGCGCGACAGCATCGACGGCGGCAGCTCGTGGAAGCGCGAGACGAAGCGAAACCACCGGCTCTCGGGCGACAGGCCCTGCACCAGCGCCTGCAGCATCTGGGCGTCGTTCGGATGCACCGGCCGCACGATGTACGTGCCGCCGCCCGACATCGGCCATTCGCGCCGGTAGCGCGCGGGGTACGGCATGATGGCCAGGTGCTGGTAACCGTTGCCGGACCCGCCTGACCCCCCGGCGTAGCCCGTGTTGCCCGCCACCGCCTGCGTGCTGCTGGCCACCACGATGCGCGCATCGACCGACACGGCGCCGTTCTCGTCCACGATGATGGGGTTGATGTCCATCTCGCGCAGCTCGGGCAGCTCGCACACCATTTCCGACACGCGCAGCAGCACGTCCTCGAGCGCCTCCATGTCCACCGCATGGGCGCCGCGCCATTCGCCCAGCGTCTGCGCCACGCGCGAACGCTCGATGAGCCGGCGCGCCAGGAACTGGTTGAGCGGCGGCAGCTCCATGGCGCGGTCGTTCAGCAGCTCGATCATGGTGCCGCCCGCGCCGAACACGATGACCGGGCCGAAGGGCTCGTCGGTCACCATGCCCACGTAGATCTCGCGCCCGCGCCGCGCGCGCACCATCTTCTGCACGGTCACGCCGTTGATGCGGGCATCGGGCGCGAGCCGTGCCACGCGCTCCATCATCTCGATGAAGGTGTCGCGCGCACCGGTGCCGTTCAGCACGTTGAGCGCCACGCCTTCCACGTCGGACTTGTGCGCGATGTCGGGCGAATCGATCTTCAGCGCCACCGGAAAGCCCAGCTGCGTGGCGATCATCATGGCCTCGTTGGCGCTGCGCGCGAGCAGCGTGCGCGTGATGGGAATGTGGAACGACGACAGCAGCGTCTTCGACTCCATCTCCGTGAGCACATTGCGCCGCTCGGCCAGCACGCTCTCGATCAGCAGGCGTGCGCCTTCGATGTCGGGCTTGGCCAGCGCCGACAGCGGCGGGGGCGTCTGCTGCAGCAGTTGCTGGTTCTGGTAGAAGGCCGCGATGTTGCCGAAGGCGCCCACCGCGGCCTCCGGCGTGCGAAAGCTCGGGATGGTCGCGTCGGCCAGCACGGCGCGCGCCTGGCCCACCGACGAGTCGCCCATCCAGCAGGCCAGCAGCGGCTTGTTCATGGGCCGCGGAATGTCGGCCAGCGCCTTGGCCACCGCGCCCGCATCGGAGCCGGGCTTGGGCGAGAAGATGGCGAGCACGCCGTCGACCTGGCTGTCGGCCGAAGCCGCGTCGATGGCGGCGCGGTAGTGCGCGGGCAGGGCGTCTTCCGACAGGTCGATCAGGTCGGCCAGCGATGCCAGCGGCGGCAGGGTGGGCAGCAGCAGCTTCTGCGCGGGCGCGGAGAGCTTGCCCAGGTCGAGCCCGATCTCGTTGATCCAGTCGGCCGCCAGCACGCCCGGCCCGCCACCGTTGGTGACCACGGCCAGCCGCTTGCCCACCGGCCGGTAGCGCGAGGCCAGGCACTTGGCGGCGGAGAACAGCTCGACGAAGGAGCGCACCCGCACGGCGCCCGCGCGGCGCAGGGCCGAGTCGAACACGTCGTCGCTGCCCACGATTGCGGCGCTGTGCGTCTGCGCGGCCTCGTTGCCCGCGGGCTTGCGCCCGGCCTTGAGCACCACCACCGGCTTGGCATGCGAGGCCGAGCGCAGCGCGCTCATGAAGCGGCGCGCGTCGTCGATGCCTTCGAGGTACAGGATGATGCTGTGCGTGTCCCGGTCGTTGGCCAGGAAGTCGAGCACCTGCGCAATGTCGACCGAGGTGTGCGGCCCGAGCGACACCACGCTCGAAAAGCCCACGCCGTTCTGGCGCGCCCAGTCGAGCATGGAGGCCGTGAGCGCGCCCGATTGCGACACCAGCGCCAGCGGCCCCGACTTGCCCAGCGGTCCGGCCACGCTGGCGTTCAGGTGCAGCAGGGGGCGCTGAAACCCCAGCGAATTCGGTCCCAGAAGATGAACGCCTTCGCGCCGCGCGATCTTGCGCCACTGTGCCGCCTGGTCGGCGCCGATGCCGCTGGAGATGACCACCGCCGCGGTGCAGCCGATGCGGCCCGCAATTTCCAGCGCGGCCGCCACGTCGCGCGGTGCCAGCGCGATCAGCGCCAGGTCAGCATGGGTCTGCGAGAGTTCCTCCAGCGTCCCCTTGGTGCGCACGTCCAGGAAGCGAAGCGTGCCGTTGAAGCGGTCGGCGCGAAAGGCCTCGCGCAGGGTGCGGCCTGCGGGCGTCTGGCCGGCCGGATCATCGGCATGGCCGACGAAGGCCACGACGGAAGCGGGCGCGAAAAGCGGATTCAGAAAATGCTTGTCCATCCCCCAAGTCTGCACCGTTCGGCCGCCGCTGTGCAGGCTGGTGCCGCCCACGGCGAACGGTGGCGCCTGTCATGACGAACTCACCGGGCTTGGCTATAGTGAAGCTTCCATGCAAAAACGTATAGGCGTGATCTTCGTCTCGCGGCGAAATTCATTGCGCAGCATCCTTGCCGAAGCGTGCCTCGTGCACCTCGACCCGAAGCGGTTCTCGGCATCTTCCTGCGGGCAGCCCGGCCATGTGAGGCAGGAGTTTCATCCTGCAGCCTTCAGCGCCTTGCACAGCGCGGGCATTCCGGTTCCCGTTCACGCACCCCGCAGCTGGGACGAGCTGGCGCGTTCGAGCAGCCCCGGGGCGGACTTCATCATCACGCTGGACGCGGCCACCGAGGCGCGCCAGCCCCCGTGGCCCGGCCAGCCCGACGCCGCGCTGTGGGCCTACCCGGACGTGGCCGCCGGCGACGACCCCGGGAAGCTCGCGCACGACGCGGTCCAGCTGCTGTATTCGCTGCGGCGCCGGCTCGAACTGCTGGTGAGCCTGCCGCTGCACGGTGGCGACCGCGCGGCGGTGCGCTCCGACGTGCGGGACCTGGGCTACCTGCGGTAGCCGGCTTCAGCGCGGCATCAGCGCGGTGTGAAAGGCTGGCGCAGCCAGCGCGCTTCGGTGTCACCGACGGGCGCTTCGATGGCGCGCTCGGGCACTTCCCAGACGACGGTGCGCGGCGGGTTCTTCACGAAGGCCTCGCTCGCGAAGTAGCGCTGCGCGGCGCCCGCGAAGTCGCCACCGTCCACCGCGAAGTCGGCCACCAGCGCGCGGCCGGCCAGCTGCAGGAATGGCAGGAAGTTGCCTCGCCTCGAAAACGACGTGCCGATCAGCACCGTGGACGGCACGGCCGCGGCGCCGAACAGGTCGGTGCTGTCGTTGCGTGTTTCCACCACCGACTGCGTGTCGGTGTCGGGCGCGGGCCGCAGCGACGGGGGCAGGCCGTCGATGCCGGCCAGGTGCACCAGGTCGCCCCACGCCGCATGGCGCTGCCGCGACACCACGACCGAGGGAACGGGGTCGCCTTCGAGGGCATGCATGCCTTGCAGGCGCTGTGCCACGGCATGCGCGGCGAGCCAGCTGCCGTGCTCGCTCCAGTGCGTGTCGGTGCGCAGGAAAGGCGAGGGCGACGCACCCGCCAGCACCGGCGACAGGTCGAGCGCTTCGACGCCCGAAGCCTGCAGCTTCGCGGTCCAGTCGCGCACGCGGGCGTCGAGCTCGTTCGGGCGGCGCAGCGCGCCGAGGTGCGCGCTTTCGATGCGGCTCTTGTCCGGCACCACGACCATGAGCAGCGCGATGTGCCTGGCGGCGAGGGCGCGGGCGATGTCCGACACCGCCTTGGCGCGCGCCGCCGCGTGGGCCGTGCGATCGTGGTGAACCCGCTGTTCCTCGTCCAGGAACAGCCAGTTGTCGTCGCCCCGTTTCACCTCGGGCCCCAGGTCCCGCAGCACCAGCCAGTTGGCCTGGCGCTGCCAGCGCGCGAGGGCGTCGGTGAGCGGCGTGGTCACGAGCATGCGGGTCAGTTCGCGGCGTGCGGAGGCGTCGTCGAGCAGCGAGGCGTTCACGCGGTGCCGCACGCCGCCCATGTTCGGCCAGGTCGCGACGAAGGCGGTGCCCAGGGCCGCGAGCAGCACCGCTGCGCTGGTCCAGCGCAGGAAGGCTCGCAAGCTTCGGGCAGGGCGGGAAGGTCGGGAAGGGCGCGCCATCGTCAGAACTGGAAATAAAGGAAAGGCACCGTGCCGCGGCTCGCCACCAGCGCCAGCGACAACAGGAACCCGGCGACGGGCAAGAACGTGGCCGCCACCGCGCGCACGCTGCCCACAGGGCGACGACGCGTAAAGAGCGCCGGTGCCACGACCCACGCAATGCCCAGCACATAGGCCAGCACCACCGGCGCGCGCAACATGTTCGACAGCGCCGGGCCCAGCGCCATGCCGTGCAGCCCGAACTGCCCGCCCAGCATGGCGCCCGCCGTCGCGAGGTCGGGCGAGCGGAACAGCGTCCAGCCCAGCATCACGAACAGCAGCGTGGCGGCATGCGCCAGCGGCGCGGGCAGGCGCGGTCCGCGGCCGCGCCACAGGTGCACCACGCTCAGCGCCGCGCCATGGGCCAGCCCCCAGTACAGGAAGTTCCAGCTGTCCGCGCCGTGCCAGAGCCCGCCGATGCCCATGGTGAGCATCAGGTTCGCCACCGTGCGGCCGCTGCCGCGCCGGCTGCCGCCCAGCGGCACATAGAGGTAGTCGCGCAGCCACGACGACAGCGAGATGTGCCAGCGGCGCCAGAAGTCGGCGACGTTGCGCGCGAGGTACGGCGCGTGGAAGTTCTCCGGAAAGCGAAACCCCAGCATCGCCCCGATGCCGATCGCCATCGCGCTGTAGCCCGCGAAGTCGAAGAACAGTTGCAGCGTGTAGGCCAGGCAGCCCAGCCAGGCATCGACGAAGCTGGGCTGCGCCGACGCGAACACCTGCTCCACCACCGGCGCGAGCGTGTCGGCCACCAGCACCTTCATCGCCATGCCGATCATGAAGCGGCGCGCGCCCTTGGCAAAGCCCGACCACCGCATCGACCGGTGCGCGAGCCGCTGGCGGATCCAGTCGTAGCGAATGATCGGCCCCGCGACCAGGTGGCCGAACATGGCCAGGTAGGTCGCGAAATCGATGGGCCGGTGCTCGGCCGGGAACTTGCCGCGGTAGATGTCGACGAAGTACGAAATCGCCTGCAGCACGGTGAACGACAGCCCGATGGGCAGGGCGATGCGCTGCCATTCGATGGGCATGGCGCCTGTGTGCACGAGGGCCGCGCTGAAGGTCTCGACCACGATGTTGGCGTACTTGAACCACGCGAGCACGCCCAGGTTGAGGGCAATCAGCCCGACCATTGCCGCCTTGCGATGCGGCCCGGCCCGCTCCACGAGCAGCCCGCCCGCCCAGGCCAGCGTCGTCAGGCCTATGAAGAGCAGCAGGAACAGCGGGCTCCACCATCCATAGAACAGCCAGCTGGCCAGCAGCAGCAAGGTGTTTTTCGCGCGCGCCGGCGTCAGCGCATACAGCAGCAGGAACGCCGGAAAGAAGACCGAGAGGAACTCGAGCGACGCGAAGACCACGGCCGGTCAGCGCGCCACGCGGTCCTGCAGGCCCATCAGCCGGCTGCCCTTGCCGGCGGGAACAAGAAAGACGCTGTAGCGCTGGCCGGCCTGCAGCGAGCCCAGGTCCACGGTGCCTTCCACCGCACGGCCGTTGCAGGTGGCCTGCACCACCAGCTTCACCGGGTTGACGGCGCGGCGCGCGCTGGCGAGCGCGGCCTGGTTCTCGAAGATGGCCGCGCCGGCCTGGCTCGCGGCCAGCAGGCCCGCGGTGCAGCGCGCGTCGGCGTTGTAGAAGGCCAGGGAGGCCCGCAGCGGGTCGAACTGCGCGGGCGCTTCCGTGAAGCTCGCACCGGCCAGGGTGCCGTCGGCCTCGGGCCATGCCACCGCCGATGCAGAACCACCGGCAGTCACGCGCAGCGAGATGGGCAGCTTCTTGCCGCCGAGCTGCCATTGGCCGGTGACGGGCGCGTCGGAGCGCGCGGGCAGGTAGTCGGTGACGGGGGCCGTGGGCGGCACGGCGAGGCTGGCCTTGCCGGCGCCGCCGCTCTGCACCGTGAGCGGCTGCGTGCCCGCGTTGACGAAGCGCACCAGCGCGAGGTCTTGCGAGGGGCCCGTGTCGTACAGCCGGGGCGCCGCCGCACCGGACGCAAAGGGCAGCAAGGCGCACAAGGCCGCCAGCAGCGGCAGGCGGGGCCCGCGGCTCATGGGCGCGCAGCGCCGGCAGCGTTGGCGTTCGGCAGCGGCAGCCGCATCACGGCCTTGGCGATGCCGTTGCCCCAGGCGCGGTAGCCGTTCGAGCTGAAGTGCTGCCCGTCGACGGTCGGCCACTGGCCGCGCGTGGACATCTCCAGCGAATCGATGTACGTGCAGGGCCCCACGTTGGTCGCGAGGAAGCGGCTCATGAGCTCGGCGCGCGCATAGGTCTTGCCGTACTTGCCGCCTTCCTGTCCCCAGGCCGGGCCGACCCACGCGCAGCGCGTGCCCGTCGCGGCGATGGCGCCGGTGAGCGTGCTCACCTGCTGCCACACCCAGTTCATCGGAAAGTCGGGCTGCTTGTAGGCCGCCATGGTGTCGCCTAGCACGACCAGTACCAGGTCGGGGTGCTCCGCCTTCACGAGCTGCGCCACCGCCGTGGTCCGGCCGGTGCTGCTGGTGGTGGGCGCGCGGTTGCCGATGCGCTCGGCGCTGCCGCAGGTGCCGGGCTTGGACACCGTCCAGTCGTAGGGCAGCACGCCGCACACGCCGATCGAATGCACCTGCGCGCCCTGGCGCTGCAGTTCGTCATGCAGCGACGACATCAGGTAGCTGGGTTGTGCGAGATGGCTGTCCCCGATGACGAGGATGGAAAGACCGGCCAAGGCCGCTGCGAGTGACACCGATATCCCTTTGGTTTCTGAGGCCGGGGAAATGTACCAGTACCCGCAAACGCCAGGCAGCCGGGCAGCCGCGTCGCCAGCGACAGGTGGCGCCCCCTTCAGCATCACCATGGATCCGAAGGGGCGCTTTGCCTATGTGGCGAACCTGGACAGCCGCAATGTGTCGGCCTACAGCCTGAACGCCTCGACCGGTGCGCTGACGCCAGCGGTGACGCCGACCATCCCCACAGGCAATCGTCCCGCCTCGGTCGCGATAGAGGCGAGCGGCAAATTCGCCTATGTGGCGGACAACACGGACAACAACGTGTCGATCTACACCATCGATGCGGTGTCTGGCGTGCTGAATCCACAAGCGGGGCTGACAGTCGCGGCCGGGCTGTCGCCGAACAGGATCGTCCTGTCGAGGTGAAGCGCACCGGCCGGCTTCACGTCCGGCCGCCTGCCTCTCTCACTCCAGCGTGAACCCGATCTTCAGCGACACCTGCCAGTGCGCCACCTTGCCTTCGACCACGTGCCCGCGCGTCTCGGTCACGGTGAACCACTGGATGTTGCGCACCGTTTCGTGTGCCTTGGCGATGGCCGTCTGCACGGCGTCTTCGATGCCGGTGGGAGACGAGCCGGTGAGTTCGAGGGTCTTGTAGACGTGGTTGGACATGAGAGGGGTCTCCTTCAAGGTTGATGGGCCCGGGGGCCCGGAAAACATCGTAGTCCTGTCGCTGCCGTTGCGCGCCTCAGTGCACGAACCCGCCCTTGACGAAGCGCACCGGCTCGGCGTCCATGCGGGCGATGAGTGCGCCGAGTCCGTCGGGTGGCAGGGGCAGGGGTTTTGAATCGACGCGCGCCGGTGAGTCGGTGCGGCACAGCAGGTCGTCGTCGCTCCATGCGTTCTTGCCGCGTGTTCCGGGCTGGCCGCGCGCGCGCAGCCAGCCGTCGCGGTCGACGATGAGCTGGGTGCCGGCGAGCCTGTCGGTGGCGGCGATGAGCGAGAAGGCCGACCACGCGGCCGGCGCGTCGGCCACGCAATCGCCGGTTTGCGCATCGCCGGCCTGCGCGTTCGGCTGCAGGACCACGGTGACCATGCGCGGGTCTTCCAGCGGCGGGTCGCCGCCGGCGGCCACGATGCGCAGGCGCTGACCGCGCCAGCTGCTCAGCATGCGCGGCGGCTTGCCCTTGCATTGCACGGCCACGTCGGGCGGCGCGATGGGCTGGGTCCAGAGGCCCGCGGCGCGCAGGCTTTCGCCGGCGCCTTGCGCCTTCATGAAATCGATCAGCGCCCAGGCGTCCGCGTCGCGCAAGGTGGCGCCGAAGCCGGGCATGGTGAGGGCGCCGTGCCGGTCGCGCACGCCGTTCAACACGTGCCACAGCACGTCGCCGTCGGCGCGCCGCCACAGCAGCGGGCCGGCCAGGTTGGGCGGCCACACCGGCTGCGCCGCAGCCAGCGGCCCCTGACCCTTGCCGTCGGTGCCGTGGCAGGCCGCGCACTGCGCGGCATACAGCGTGCGGCCCCTTTCGATGCTGGCGGCGGTGAAGCCCGTGGGCGATTGCTGAAAGCTCGTCGGGTACGCGGGCACCAGCACCACGTTGGCCTCGGGCCAGGGCGCCAGCACCACGAGCAGCGTGGTCAGCGCCACCAGCCACAGGCGACGGCGACGCCAGAACAGCGCCAGCAGCAGCACGAGTCCGGAGGCGGCGAGCACCACCACCGTCAAGCCCAGGCGCCTCGCCTGGCCCAGGTCGATCAGCAGGTTCTCGCCCGACAGCCGGTGCGCCCACGGCCAGGCCGGCTGGCCGTGGGCCTGCACGACCAGGCCCAGCGCATCGAGCACGCGCAGCAGTTGCAGTTGCGCCCCCTGCAGCAGGCCGATCAGCAGGTTGAGCCAATCGGCCTCGGGAACGCTGCTCATCTCACCAGGTGGCGTCGAGCCCGAGGTGCTTCAGCGCCTCGTGCCGAAGCGCAGCCAGCCGCGCGTCGCCGCGGTGGCGCGGGTAGGGCAGGTCGACCACGATCTCCGCCGCAATGCGCGCCGGCCGGTCGCTCAGCACGATCACGCGGTTGGCCAGGAACAGCGCCTCTTCCACGTCGTGCGTCACCAGCAGCGCCGAGAAGCCCGCGCGCTGCCACAGGTTGACCAGCTCGCTCTGCATGGCGATGCGCGTGAGCGAGTCGAGCTTGCCCAGCGGCTCGTCGAGCACCAGCAGTTGCGGGTCGTTCACCAGCGCACGCGCCAGCGCCACGCGCTGCGCCATGCCGCCCGACAGGTGGTGCGGGAAGGCCTTCGCAAAATCGGTCAGGCCCACGCGCTTGAGCGCCTCGTCGACACGGCCGCGCTGTTCGTTCAGCACACCGCGCGCCTGCAGGCCCAGCGCCACGTTGTCCCACACGCTGCGCCAGGGGTAGAGCGTCGGATCCTGAAACACGACGATGCGCGACGGGTCGGGGCGGGTGATGGTCTGGCCGTCCTGCGTGATGGTGCCGGTCGTGGCGGGCTCCAGCCCGGCCACCAGGCGCAGCAGCGTCGACTTGCCGCAGCCGCTGGGCCCCAGCAGCGCCACGAACTCGCCCGGCTGCACCTGCAGGTCGATGCCGTCGAGCACCTGCAGCACGCCGCCGGACACCTCGAACCAGTGGCTGACGCCGCGAATGTCGATGTGGGCGCCTTGGACGGCGGCTGCCGCGGCGGCAATCGGCGCCGACGCGGGGGAAAGCGCGGTGTTCACCATTTGACGGTTCCTTTCTGCCACGACAGCACGCGGTCGCGCACCTTGAACAGCAGCGTGATCAGGCCCGAGCACAGCGCGGCCATGACGAGCAGCGCCGCGTACATGTTGGCGTAGGCGGCCCAGCCCTGGGCCCATTGCAGGTACCAGCCCAGGCCCGCTTTCACGCCCATCATCTCGGCCGTGATGAGCACCGAGAACGAGGCGCCCAGGCCCATGAACAGGCCGACGAAGACCTGCGGCAGGGCGGCCGGAACGGCCACGCGCAGCACCAGGAAGCGCTCCGACGCGCCCAGCGTGCGCGCCACGTCGTAGTAGCTCTTGTTGACCGAGGCCACGCCCGACCAGGTGAGCACCGCCACCGGGAAAAAGGTGGCCAGCGCCACCAGGAACACGGCCGCCACGTAGCTCGACGGTGCGAAGAAAAAGGCCAGCGGCAGCAGCGCCGAGGCGGGCACCGGCCCCAGGAAGCGCAGCAGCGGATGCACCCAGTACCCCGCGATGCGCGACCAGCCAATCAGCACGCCCGTGACGAAGCCGACCAGCGCCCCCAGCACGAAGCCGTTGGCCAGCAGGCGCAGCGAATGCGCGGTCGACAGGCCCAGGCGTTGCCAGTCTTCGTTGACCACGTCGATCAGGCTCTGCGGCGGTGCGAAGAAGGGCGACGGCAGCACGCCGAGCTTGGCGGTGGCGGCCTCCCACACGGCGAACACCACGGCCAGCGCGACCAGCCATTGGCCGGCCGGGCGCAGCGTTTGCGTCACCTTGCCCGCGCGCGAACCGAGCAGGCCGATGACCAGCAGCAGGGCGGCCACCACCAGCGTGGCAATGCCGAATTCTTCGGTGAAGGCCCAGTCGCTGAAACCGACCGCCTTGTTCGGCCACAGCAGCGTGAGCAGGCCCAGCGCGAGCCATGCAGCGCAGGCGAGCAGGCCGGTGGCCCAGATGCCGGTGGGGGCGGCGGGGCGCAGCACGACGGTGTCTGCGGCCTGGGGCGAGGCAGCGGGTGCGCGTTGCGGGCGTGGCGCGGTCGGCGGCTCGGTGCGCCGGCCCAAGGGCGCATCGAGCACCTGTTCGGCTGTCGTCATGCGGGCACGTCCAGCGACACGCGGTTGCCAGCGGCCGGCGGCACGTTGCGGCGCGAGGACGGCAAGTGATCGAAGGGAACGTTCATCGGAGCTTCTCCACCGGGAATATCGGAAGCCCGCAGTGTTGGCGCGCCCCCTCGCGCCCACAACGAATGAATGCGGCTATCGATATGCGCGCAGCTACTTTCCGGCGGCGCCGAAGCTCTCGACCAGGAAGGCGACCACGGCCTGCACGCGCGCCGTGCGGCCCTTGCGGCTGGGCACCAGCAGCGTGACCGGGGCACTGTCGAACTGCCAGTCGGCCAGCACACGCACCAGCGTGCCGCGCGCCACCGCCTCGGCCGCGTCCCATTCGGAGCGCAGCACCAGGCCCATGCCTTGTTCGGCCCACTGGCGGGCCACGGCGCCGTCGTTGGTCACGTAGGCGGGCGCGATGCGCAGCGTCTCGCGGGCGGCCGCGCGTCTTGGCGTGGCTTGACCGGCGCCTTTGGCCGAACGGCCAGCCGCCTTGGCTTTCGCCGCACGCAGGTGCCACAGCGTCACGTCTTCGTCGTTCTCGCGAATGCAGATGCAGTCGTGCCCCATCACGTCGCGCGGGGCGCGGGGCGTGCCGTGCAAGCGCAGGTACTCGGGGCTGGCGCACAGCCAGCGCTCGTTGGCGCTCAGCGTGCGCGCCACCCATGACGAGTCGCGCACCGCGCCGATGTGGATCACCGCATCGGCGTCGTGCCGGTCGGGCCAGGGTGTTTCGCGCAGGTCCAGTTGCATGTGCAGGCCGGGGTGCAGGCGGGCGAAGCGCACCAGCATCGGCGCGATGTACTGCCGGCCGTAGCCGAAGGGTGCGGCGATGCGCAGCGTGCCGGTCAGGCGCTGGTCGTCGCGCTGCATCGATTCGCGCAGGCCTTCGATCTGGCCGAGCAGCGCGGCGGCTTCGCGCGCGAAGCGTTCGCCCTCGGGCGTGAGGGCCAGGCGCCGCGAGGTGCGGCTGGCCAGCGAGAGGCCCAGCGTGGCCTCCAGCTTGCGCAGCCGCATCGACAGCGCGGGCGGCGTGACGTCGAGCGCGCGGGCCGCGGCGCTGAGAGAGGGCTCGCGCAGCAGGGCCGCCGCGAGCTGCATGTCTTCGATCTGGATCATTAACTTGTGCTTAACGATTGATGAGCGCGCATTGAAGCACAACCGGGGTCTTGAAACGTACAGTCCGTGCTCATGCACACACCCACCGCCATGCAAGACCGCCCGCACAGCCACGCGTCATACCCCCGCGCCGTGCTGTTCGACCTGCTCACCGCGCTGCTCGATTCCTGGACCGTGTGGAACGCCGCCGCCGGCTCCGAAGCGAAAGGCCGCGCCTGGCGCGCCGAGTACCTGCGCCTGACCTACGGCTGCGGCGCCTACGTGCCCTACGAGCAGTTGGTGAAAGACGCCGCGCGCAACACCGGCATGGCCGATTCCGCCCCCGACGCGCTCGAAGCCCAGTGGCACACGCTGCCCGTGTGGGACGGCGCCCGCGCACTGCTGCTGGCGCTCAAGCCGCACTGCAAGCTGGCGGTGGTCACCAACTGCTCCAAGCGGCTCGGCCACCTGGCGGCGGCGCGGCTGGACATCGACTGGGACGTGGTCGTCACCTCGGAGGAGGCCGGCTTCTACAAGCCCGACCCGCGTCCCTACAAGATGGCGCTCGACCAGCTGGGCGTGAAAGCAGCGGACGCGGCCTTCGTCGCCGGTTCGGGCTACGACATGTTCGGCACCTCGGCGGTCGGCCTGCGCACCTACTGGCACAACCGCGTGGGCCTGTCGCTGCCGCAGGGCGCGCCGTCGCCCGAGCTGCAAGGCGACACGCTCGCACCGGCGCTGCCGTGGCTGCAGTCGTTCGGGAGCAAGGCGTGAAGCGGGCCACGCTTCTTCGCGGCCTGCTTGCGCTGACGGCCGCGCTCGCGTTGCACGCGCCTGTGCCGGCGCAGACGAACGCCTTCCCCCAGCGCCCCGTGACGTTGATCGTTCCCTTCCCGCCGGGCGGCCCGAGCGATGCGCTGGCGCGCGGCTTCGCGCTGCACATGGGCAAGCAAATGGGGCAGGCCGTCATCATCGAGAACGTGGCGGGCGCGGGCGGCACCATCGGCCTCACCAAGGTGGCGAAGGCCGCGCCCGACGGCTACACGCTGGGCTTCGGCACCATCGGCACGCACGTGGCCAACGTGGCGCTGTACAAGAAGCTGCCCTACAACCCCGAGACCGACTTCGTGCCCGTGGGCCTCGCGGGTTCGGCGCCCATGCTGCTGCTGGCGCGCGCCGACCTGCCGGCCAACAACCTGAAGGAGTTCGTCGCCTGGCTGGGCACGAACAAGGCGAAGGCCTCGTTCGGCAGCGCGGGCGTGGGGTCGATCTCGCACTACGGCTGCGTGCTGCTGCTGTCGTCGCTGAAGCAGAACGTGGCCCACATTCCCTACAAGGGCGTGGCCCCGGCCATGAACGACCTGATGGGCGGGCAGACCGACTTCATGTGCGACCAGACCACCACCGCGCTGCCGCAGGTGGCCGGCGGCAAGATCAAGGCGCTGGCCGTGCTGTCTTCCACGCGGCTGCCGCAGCTGCCGAACGTGGGCACGGCCGCCGAGGCGGGCTTTGCGCTCGACGTGCGCGCCTGGAACGCCGTCTTCGCGCCGCGCGGCACGCCCGAGCCCGCGCTGCAGAAGCTGCGCGCCGCACTGGCCGGCGCCGCCGCCGACCCCGAATTCCGCAAGCAGATGCAGGCCGTGGGCGTGGACCTCCCCAGCGCCGATGCGCTGCAGCCCGCGGCCGTGTCGTCGCTCATCGAGCGCGGCTTGCGCGACGATGTGCCCGCGCTCAAGGCCAAGGGCGAGTACCTGGACTGATGGACTACTTCATGAACACCCTAGAGACCCTCGACACCCCCGCCGCGCTCATCGAGCGCGCGCGCATGCAGCGCAACATCGAACGCATGCAGCAGCGCATGAACGCGCTGGGCGTGCGCTTTCGCCCGCATGTGAAGACCACCAAGTGCATCGATGTGGCCAACGCGCAGCGCGAGGCGGGCGCGCAGGGCATCACGGTGTCCACGCTGAAGGAGGCCGAGCAGTTCTTCGCCGGCGGCTTCACCGACATCCTCTACGCGGTCGGGATTGCGCCGCACCGTCTTCAGCACGCGATGGAGCTGCGCCGGCGCGGCTGCGCGCTGGTCATCATCACGGACGGCGTCGAGTCGGCCCGCGCCATCGCCGCGTTCGGCCGCGCGAACGGCGAGGTGTTCGAGGTGCTGATCGAGGTCGACACCGACGGCCACCGCTCCGGCATCCGGCCGGAAGAAGACGCGCTGCTCGACGTTGCGCGCACCCTGCACGACGGCGGCATGCGCCTGGGCGGCGTGATGACGCACGCCGGCTCCAGCTACGAGCTCGACACGCCCGAAGCCCTGCGCGCCATGGCCGAGCAGGAGCGCGCGGGCTGCGTGCTCGCCGCGCAACGGCTGCGCGATGCGGGCCTGCCATGCCCCGTGGTCAGCGTGGGCTCCACGCCCACCGCGCTGATGGCCGAGGTGCTCGAAGGCGTGACGGAGGTGCGCGCGGGCGTGTACGTGTTCTTCGACCTCGTGATGCGCAACGTGGGCGTGTGCACCGAAGAAGAGGTGGCCCTGAGCGTGCTCACCACCGTGATCGGCCACCAGGCCGAGAAGGGCTGGGCCATCGTCGATGCCGGCTGGATGGCCATGAGCCGCGACCGGGGCACGCAGAAGCAGAGGCGCGACTTCGGCTACGGGCAGGTGTGCACGCTCGACGGCGCGGTGCTGCCAGGCTATGTGCTCAGCGGCGCGAACCAGGAGCACGGCATCCTGTCGCATGAGGCTGCGGCGGACACGGACATTGCCGCGCGCTTTCCGATCGGCACGCGGCTGCGCATCTTGCCGAACCATGCGTGCGCGACGGGGGCGCAGTTTCCGGAGTACCACGCGCTCTCTGAGGACGGCGGGCTGCAGACCTGGGGGCGGTTCCACGGGTGGTGAAGCGGCCCGCCGCCGGCCATCGATTCAGTGCGCGGCCAAAGCCTGCTCCCGCCGCGCCATGCGGCCCATCGCCAGCGCCATGACCACGGCCAGTGCGGCAATGCCCGCCGCCGCGTAGCCCAGGCTGGCCAGCCCCAGGTGCCGGATCGCCAGGCCGCCGACGACCGCGCCCAGGCCGATGCCCGCGTTGGCGGCCGACACGTTCATGGTTCCCGCGAAGGCCTGCGCCTGGGGTGCGGCCTTCATCACGCGCACCTGGTTGACGGGAAACAGCGCGGTGTACGCAATGCCCCATGCCGCCAGGGCCACGACCAGCCAGACAAAGGTGCCGCCCGCCGCTGCGGCCGCACCCGCCATGCCCAGCCCCAGCAGCACGGTGAAGAAGACGGTCGCGCGCAAGGGCGAGCGGTCCATCATCTTTCCGGCCAGCGCATTGCCCACCAGGCCCACCGCGCCGAAAGCCATCAGCCACCAGCCCACTTGCGCCGGTGCGACGCCCGCGCGCTTCTCGAAGGTTTCGGCCAGGTAGGTGTAGGCGGTGAACATGGCCGTGAACACGGCCACCGACAGCGCCACATGCCACAGGAACGCAGGCTCCCGCAGGATGCGCATCTGCTGGCCGATGCGCATGCGCTCGGGCCGGGCCTGCGCCGGCATGCAGGCGGCCAGCAACACGGCCGTCAGCAGCGAGAGCAGCGCAAATGCCCAGAACGCGCCGCGCCAGCCGATGGTGCCCGCGGCCAGCGTGCCGAGGGGAATGCCGAAGAGCAACGCCGCCGTGATGCCCAGGTAGACCCGGGCGACGGCTGTGCCGGCCATGGCCGGCTTCACCAGCCGCGTGGCCGTTTCGCTCGCCGTGCCCCAGAACACCGGCAGCAGCAGCGCGGGAATGAAGCGCGCAATGCCGAGCACCCACAGGTTCGGCGCCATCGCCGCCAGGGCGTTGGCGAAGGCGAAGACCCCCATGATCGCGATGAACAGCCGCTTGCGGTCCAGGTGCGACAGCAGCAGGGTGAGCGGCGGGCCGAACAGCATCACGGTGAACGCGAACAGCGTGACCAGCTGGCCGGCCAACGGCACCGACACACCGAGGTCGGCCGCCATGGCCGGCAGCAGCCCGACGATCAGGAATTCGGTCGACACGATCACGAAGGCCGCGATGGCCAGGATCGCGATCGACAGCATGCCGCCCGCTGGCCGGGCGGACGCGCCGGTGCGCTGCGGCGGTAAACCGAGGGGAGGGGAGGAGGGCTGTATCGACATGCGGGTTCTGGTAAACCCTGAGCTTATTCGCGATCGCGGGGATCGTTGGCGATAAGATTTCCATGAATTACTTCCTTCTATTCTGGAATAAGGCCTCATGAACCCCACCGAACGCCTCAAGGGCATCGAAGCCTTCGTCTGCACCGCCGACGCGGGCAGTTTCGTAGGGGCAGCGCAGCGGCTGCATCTGACCGCCTCGGCCGTCAGCAAGGGCGTGGCGCGGCTGGAGCAGCGCCTGGGCGCGCGGTTGTTCGAGCGCACCACGCGCAGCCTCGCGCTCACCGAGGCCGGCAAGGTCTATTACCAGACCTGCGCGATGGTGCTCGGCGAACTCGAGGCGGCCGAGATCGTGCTGGCCACCGAGCGCCAGAGCGAGCCCGCGGGCAAGGTCCGGCTCGAGCTGCCGGTCTCGTTCGGGCGGCTGCGGGTGCTTCCCTTGCTGCGCCCGATGGTGGAGCGCTATGGCCAGCTGCGCCCGCACCTGTCGTTCTCCGACCGATTCGTGGACCTGGCGGAAGACAACGTCGACATTGCCGTGCGCATCGGCGGCCCGGTGCCCGCGGCGGCGACGCTGGGCTACAGGCAACTCGGCCTGGAGCGGCTGATCTTCTGTGCGGCGCCTTCGTACCTGGCCGCGCGCGGCACGCCCACGAGCCTGGACGATCTGGCCGGGCACGACCTGGTCGTGTACGGTCGGGGCGACGGCCGCATCAGCCCGTGGCTGTTCTCCACGCCGGGCCAGCCCGTCGAGCAGCGCGCGGTCGACGCACGGCTGGTGGTGGGGCACGGCGAGGCATTGGCGTCTGCAGTGACGGCGGGCTGGGGCATCGGGCAACTGGCCACGTGGCTCATCACGGACGAACTCGCCAGCGGCGCGTTGGTCGAGCTGCTGCCCGAGGCGTCGACCGACGGACTTCCGCTCAGCCTGGTGTGGCTGCGCAGCCGGCAGTCGCTGTCGAAGGTGAGTGTGCTGGTCGAGCGGTTGAGCGCGGTGCTGAAGATCCGCTGACCGGCGCGCGCAACATCTTCTGACCGATTCGTATCGAATACGATAAATTTCCAATAACTTATCGAATACGCAACTTGCTTGATTGTTGCAAATACGATAAGTTATGCATTCAAGAGCCGAATACGCAACGCCATGAGCACCTCCCTCGAACTCGCGCAACGCCTGGAAGCCGCCCGGCTCGCCAGCGGGTTGACGCGCCAGCAGCTCACCGAACAGGCCGGCGTCAGCCGCCAGGCCGTCTACCGGCTGTTCAAGGGCAACGACGTGCAGGTCTCGACCCTTCTGGCTGTGATGGAGGTGCTGCAGCTCGACCTGGCGACCGTGCCCAGGGCGCTCAAGCGCGGGCTCCCGGAACTCGGCCTTTCCGATGCGGCTTCGCCTCCAGGCAAGGCCGGCGCCGTGCCCGTGGCGCCCGCTGGCACTTCGTCGCATGTGCTGTCGGCGGTGCAGCGGCGGCTGGCCAGCCTGAAGGAGGGCGCTGCGGCTCCCGCCGCGCGAAAGGGCCGCCCATGAACGTGCCCGTTCTCGTGATCAAGCTGTACGGCCGGCGCATCGGCTGCCTGTTCAAGTACGCGCAGCCCGCCTCGCCGCCCGTCATGCGTTTCGTCGCCGACGAGAGCTACGCCCGGCTTGCGTGGGACGACGCCGATGTGCTCTCGGAGTCCATGCGCGCGGCCGACCCGGCGCAGCAGCAATCGTTCTGGCTCGACGTGACCCGGCCCGAATTCAACACGGTGCTGGGCGGCAAGGGCGACTACCAGCTGCCGCCGTTCTTCCAGAACCTGCTGCCCGAAGGCGTGTTCCGCCGCTTCGTGGCCGAGGAGGCCGACATCGATCCGCTGGACCACATGGGCATGATCGCGGCCTGCGGCAAGAACATGCCGGGCGCGGTCACCGCGGAGTGGGAAGACATCTCGCGCGCCACGCTGCAGCGCCTGGTCACGCAGAACCAGGACGCGCTCGAGGCCTCGGTGTGGGCCGAGCCGTTCCAGGACGCGCTGTCGATCTCCGGCGTGCAGCCCAAGATCGGTGTCAACAGGAACGCCGAGGGCCGCTTCGTGGGCCGCACGTCCCAGGGCGACGCCGCCATCATCGCCAAGCTGCCGTCGTCCGAGTACGCGCGCATGCCGCAGCTCGAGAACCTGGCCATGACGCTGGCGGGGCTGGCCGGTGTCGATGCGTGCAGCTTCGAGCTGGTGCCCATGTCGGCGCTGGCCGCACCGCACCGCTACGACCTGGGCGACGAGGTGGACGGCCAGTTCCTGGCCGTGACCCGCTTCGACCGCGACGTGGCCGACCGGCGCGCCAAGGTCCACTTCGAAGACTTCGCGCAGGTCTTCGGTGTGCAGCCGGAGCAGAAGTACACCGAGTCCTACCTTGCAATTGCGGCGGTGCTGCTGAGCCTGCCCGAATGCGGCGAGGCTGCCGTGCACGAACTGCTGCGCCGCATCGAGGTCAACGAGCTGCTGGGCAATGCCGACATGCACCTGAAGAACATCGGGCTGCTCTACCGCGACCGGCACCACGCCGAGCTCGCGCCGGCCTACGACATCACCGCGACCGTGCTCTACAACGGGGCGCGCGGCCATGCGCTGCGGCTCACGCCGAGCGCCGGGAAGCAGCATGAAGACCCCGTCCTGAGTCCCGCGCGGCTGCAGGCGTTCTGCAACGAACTGGGCCTGCAGGTCGCGGGCGCGGCCAAGGTGGTTCGCGACACGGCGGCGGAGGCGGCCCGGCAGTGGCTGGCGCCGATCGTGGCCAGCGGCCTCACGCCCCGGCAGAAGCTGCAACTGCTCACGCGCCTGGCGAACCACCCGCACCTGCGGCAGGCGGCGAAGCGGCTTCGTCGCCCCGAGCTGCTCGAGGCCTGGGACGAGGCCGTGCGGTCGATGGGGCCAGGCGGCGCCTGATCTGGCCAGGGCGAACCCGAGGCTCAGTGCTCCAAGGGCGCATGCAGCACCGCATTCGCCCCTGAACCCGCCGATCCGGCGGCCGACACCACTGCCACCTGTGGTGGCACATCCGCCAACGTGTGCACCGGCGCGCAGCGCCCATAGGTGTCGTCGAAGCGCACGATGTCGTCCTCGCCCAGGTAGCCGCCGGTCTGCACCTCGATGACTTCCAGCGTCGTCTTGCCCGGGTTCTCCAGCCGATGCACGGCGCCCGAGGGCAGGTAGATCGATTCGTTCTCGCGCACCAGCGTCACCACGCCGTCGCAGGTGGCCTTGGCCGTGCCCTGCACCACGATCCAGTGTTCGGCACGGTGGTGGTGCATCTGCAGCGACAGCTTGGCGCCGGGCTTGACGGTCAGGCGCTTGACCTGGAAGCGTTCGCCGTTGTCCACGCTGTCGTACGCGCCCCAGGGCCGCACCACGCGGCGGTGTTCGGTGGCCTCGGCGCAGCCGTCCAGCGAGAGCTTGCGCACCACGTCGGCCACCTGCTCGGCGCAGCCCGCGCCGGCCACCAGCACGGCGTCGGGCGTGTCCACGATGATCAGGCCGTCGGTGCCCAGCGCCACCACCTGGCGGTGCGGCGCATGGATGAAGGTGTTGCGCGAGTTCAGCGCGCGGGCCTTGCCGCTCAGGCGGTTGCCCGCCTCGTCGGCCGGGTGCAGCGTGGCCACCGCGTTCCAGCTGCCGACGTCGCTCCACATGCCTTCGAACTTCACCACGGCAATGTCCTTGTGCTTTTCGAGCACGGCGTAGTCGATGCTGTCGCTGCGGCAGGCCTGGAAGGCCGCGCTGTCCAGCCGCAGGAAGCTGCCGTCGGTGGACACCGCCGCCGTGGCGCGCTCGCAGGCCAGCAGGATGTCGGGCGAATGCCCGCGCAGCGCCGCGATCAGCGTGCGCGCCTGTACCAGGAAAATGCCCGCGTTCCAGCTGTAGCCGCCATGCAGCAGCAGGGTTTGCGCGACGTCGGCGGTGGGCTTTTCCACGAAGCGCACCACGGCCTGGCTGCGCCCGTCGCCCGACGGCTGGCCGGCCTCGATGTAGCCGTAGGCCGTGCTAGGAAAGCTCGGCACCACGCCGAAGGTGACGATCTTTCCGGCCAGCGCCGCATCGACGCCGGCGCGCACGGTGCGCGCGAACAGTGCCGCATCGGGGATGTGGTGGTCCGACGGCGCGAACAGCAGCAGGTCTTGCGGCGCGGCCAGCAGCGCGGCGCAGGCCATGGCCGCGGCCGTGTTGCGCGCCACCGGCTCCAGGATCTGCCGGCCCGTGGTCTGCGCGGCCTCGACCGTTTCCTTCACCATGAAGCGGTGATCTTCCGCCGCGATGCAGGTGATGTCGGTATTCAGCACGCTCAGGCGCTCCAGCGTCATGTGCAGCAGGCTCTTGCCGCCGATGAGCGGCGCGAACTGCTTGGGCAGCGCCTTGCGGGACAACGGCCACAGGCGCGTGCCGCTGCCGCCGCAAAGAACCACGGGGTGGATGGGTGTGTTGTTCATGGTCGCCTGCTGTGGAGGTACGGAGGTGTGGGTGTAGAGGGAGGGGATGTGCAGGGTGCGGGGCGTGCTCAGATCAGCCCGGAATACGCCGCATAGCTCACGGCCTGCGCGCGCGAATGCACGTGCAATTTCTTGTAGATGTTCTTGATGTGGGCGTTGACGGTCTGCCCCGAAATGCCCAGCTGGGTGCCGATTTCCTCGGTGACATGGCCGCGTGCCACGAAGCGCAGCACCTCGCACTCGCGCGCCGTGAGCGTGGCCTCGCGCTGCGGCGCCTCCGCCGAGGGCGGCGCGCCGCCGGGCCGGTGGCTCAGGCGTGCCAGCAGCCGGCGCGCCAGCCGCGGCGTGATGGCCGCGCCGCCGTTCACCACCTGCAGCACGGCCTGCGCAAAGCTCTGCAGCCACGCGTCCTTCAGCAGGTAGCCGGTGGCGCCGAGCTCGAAGGCCTGCAGCACGTGGGCTTCGTCCTCCAGCGCGGTGATGACGATGACCTCGGCGGTGCTGTTGAGCTTGCGGGCTTCGCGGATCAGGTCGAAGCCGGTGCCGTCGCCCAGCCGCAGGTCGACCATGAGCACATCGAACTCGTGGGTGGCGATCAGCCGGCGCCCGTCGCGCAGGGTGCCGGCCTGGCCTTCGAGCTGGATGCGCAGGTCCGACAGCAGTTCCTGCGCGATCACGCGGCGCATGAACTCGTCGTCGTCGACCAGCAACACGCGCACGGGCGAGTCCTGCTGTCCGGTCAGGAACCCGGGCCACAGGGGCGCCGCCGGCGGCAGGATGCCTGGCGGATACCCCGAACGGCCGTCGGTCTGCTCACCAAAGGATTGCGATGCGTTGTCAGACATTGGAGTGCCCCAGGTTGGATGTGTGGAAGCGCGGCATGTCCGCGGCGAAGACGGGGATGGCCCCGGCATCGGGAGCCCAGGCGGGCTGTATCTGCGGCGGCACCGGGTCGTCGAAGCCGTGCGGGTTGGTGGCCTGCCAGCGCCAGCTGTCGGCGCACATCTGGTCGAGGTCGCGCTGTGCGTGCCAGCCGAGCACCTCGCGCGCGCCCCGCGCGTCGGCCCAGTAGGCCGGTGCGTCTCCGGGGCGGCGCGGGCCCAGGCGCATGGCGATGCGCCGGCCGCTTGCGCGTTCGAACGCGGCGACCACCTCCAGCACGGAGGCGCCGCGGCCGGTGCCGAGGTTGCTCGTCAGCAGGCCCGGGCTGTGCGCGGCGTGGCGCAGCGCCGCCACATGGCCTTCGGCCACGTCCATCACGTGCACGTAGTCGCGCACACCGGTGCCGTCGACGGTGTCGTAGTCGGTGCCGTGCACCATCAGGTAGTCGCGCTCGCCCACGGCCACCTGCGAGATGTAGGGCATGAGGTTGGCGGGCGGGCCGTGCGGGCGCTCGCCGAGCAGGCCGCTTTCATGCGCGCCCACGGGGTTGAAGTAGCGCAGGCAGGCCACGCCCCAGCGCGGGTCGGCGTGGGCCAGGTCGGCCAGCACGCTTTCCACCATGGCCTTGGTGCGGCCGTAGGGGTTGACGGCAGCGCAAGGCGCGCTCTCTGGAATGGGGGAGTGCTGCGCGTCGCCGTAGACCGTGGCGGACGAAGAGAACACCAGCGTGCGCACGCCGGCGCGCGCCATGGCCTGCACCAGCGTCAGCGTGCCGGCCAGGTTGACGTCGTAGTAGCTCACCGGGTCGGCCACCGATTCGCCCACTGCCTTCAGGCCTGCGAGGTGCACCACCGCGCGGATCGCCGGGTCCGCGAGCACGCGGCCGAGCAGGGCCGTGTCGCGCACGTCGCCGCGCACCAGCAGCGGCGCCACGCCGGTGATGCAGGCCACCCGCTGCAGCGAACGCGCGTCGCTGTTGACGAGCGAGTCGAGTACCACCGGCTGGTAGCCCGCCTCGATCAGCGCCACGCAGGTGTGGCTGCCGATGAAGCCGGCGCCGCCGGTTACCAGGATCTTGTCGCGAAGGCGCATGGTCGGTGCTCCAGGAGTGGGGGTGGGTCAGCCGACGGCCACGCAGCGCTGCAGCTCGCGTTCGAGCCGCTGCAGGATGGCGTCCTGGTCGAGTGCGGACTCGGCGAAACGCCGGCCCGCCGCGCCCATTTCCTCGCGCGTCTGGCGCGACATGGCGAGCTGCTCGATGGCGTCGGCCAGCGCCGCCGCGTCGCCGGGCGGCACCACCATGCCGCGGCCCGACACCACGTTGCTCAGCTCGGTGCCGGCATGCGCGGTGACGATCACGGCGCGCCCGCTGGCCAGCATGCCGCCCAGCTTGGAGGGCATGACGAGGTCGGCGGCGTCGGCACGCTGCGGCAGCACGTGGATGTCGGCCATGCCCAGCAGCTCGTTGAGCCGCTCGGCCGGCTGCAGGTCGAGGAAGTGCACGTTGGCCAGGCGCACGCACGCGTCCTTCAGCGACTCGCGGCTCGGGCCGTTGCCGCAGAACACGAAGTGGATGTCGTGCGAGCACGCCAGCAACTGCGCCGCCTCCGCCAGCAGCTCGATGCCCTGCTTGCTGCCCAGGCTGCCCGAATACAGCACCACCACCGCGTCCTGCGGAATGCCCAGCGCGGCGCGGTAGCCGTCGGGCGAGGTGTTGGCCGGCGTGGGGTGGATGGACTTCACATCCACCCAGTTGGGAAACAGCACCACGCGGCTGTCGGACACGCCCTTGCCGCGGGCCTTGTCGACCATGGCGGTGGAAATGGTGGACACCCGGCTGAACTTGCCCAGCAGCCAGTGCTCGGCCGAGCGCGCGAAGCGCTGCACCCGCTCGCCGCTGAGCAAGCCCAGGCCGAAGGCGGCGTCCACCTCGTAGTCCTGGATGTGCAGCCACGACTTGATGCCCGCCATCTTGGAGAAGAACAGCACCGAGGGCGCGCAGAACAGCGGCGGCTCCACCACGAACACCACGTCGGGCTTCCAGCGCATCTGCGCGAACAGCAGCGGAATGCTCGACAGCATGAACGAGAACAGGTGCGCCATGCGCGCCAGCGTGCGCGGCTTCTTCGGCACCCAGGTGGGCGCGCGCCACACCGTGATGCCGTTCCACACCGTCTTGCGGTAGCGCCAGGCCGAGTAGCCGTCGAACACCGACCACTGCGGAAAGAAGGGCGGCGCGGCGATCACGCGCACGTCGTGCCCGCGCGCGTGCAGCCACTGCGCCATTTCTCCCGAGTACTTGCCGATGCCGGCCAGCTCGGGAGTGAAGTTCATCGAGTAGAGAAGAATTTTCACTTGAGTGACCTCGCGCGCAGCAGGCGCTGGATGGGAAAGAAGCCGAACACAAGGCGCATGCGCGTCTCGTACAGCACGAAGTCGGACACGCAGGCCAGCAGGAACACGTAGTGCGGCTTGCCGGGAAACAGCGCGATCACCACGGCGTACGAGAGAAAGCGCAGCGCCACCTCCAGCAGCGCCCAGCGGCCGAGCGAGCCCATCGAGGTCTTCAGCGACAGCACCATCTCGTGGTGGATGGTGTAGGTGCGCAGCAGGTAGTACGGCGCGATGCAGAGGAAGACGCTGCGGGCCTCGTCGCCCAGCTTGAGCAGCGGCGCGGCCACCGCCATGACGCACCCGAGCCCGACGAACAGGCCGCAGCCGAGCAGGAACGAATGGCGGGCCAGCGCCAACTGGGCGTCGCCGAAGTGCCTGGGGTCGGCCTCCAGCATGGCCCGGGTCTTGGTGAACAGGAAGGCCTGCACGAACTGCGAAGGCGCTTCGGCCAGCAGGAAGGCGATCTTGAAGGCGCCCACGTAGCCCAGCGGCATGAAGTACGCCACCACCAGCAGGTCCGACTTGCGCAGCAGGAACATGAGCAGCGAGTMCMCCGTGGCGCTGCCCTGCGACGCCAGGCCGATGGCAGCCCGCCCGGCCGGCGGCGCCGCGCCGTTGCCCGGCAGGCCGATGGCCGTGCACACGACCACCAGCGCGAACAGGTTGATGAGCAGCAGGTGCGCCACGCCCAGGTCGAACTTCAGCGCCGCGCACAGGCCCACGCCCGCCACCAGGATGGTCGAGCGGATGCCGGCCTCCAGGTTCAGCAGGCCCGCGTGGCCGAGGCCGCGGCTGAACGACAGCCGCAGGCTGTTGAACGAGAAGATCGCCAGCGTGGCGACCACCAGCGCGAAGGGCGCGTCGCCCACCGGCAGGCGCTGCACCGCCAGGATCACCGTGACCAGCACGGCGGCCAGCGGCAGGCCGATGGCCAGCGTGCGCACCACGTCGCCGCGCGTCACACCCGGCGTACCGTGCGCACCGGCCGGCCCACTGGCCGCGTGGCGCGAGAACAGCAGCGAGCTGCCCAGCGTGCCCAGCACCAGCGCCACCTCGATGACCGACTGGTACACCGAGTACTCGCCGAAGCGCGCGGGCGGAATGGTCGCGGCCATCAGGAACACGGCCACGAAGCCCGACAGGTACACATACAGCCGCGAAGCCAGCGCGCCCAGGCCCGAGAGCCAGGCCATGCGTGCGCCGGGCAGCGCGAGGGAGGGGCTGAAGGGTTTCATGGCGTCGCTGCGGCGGCTCACTTGCCGGTCGATGCGTGGACCACGCGGCGCGTGTCGAACAGCCGGCGCGCGAACGCAGCAGCCCTGAACGCGTAGTTCTTGCCGCGACGCGCCATCTGCAGCGCGTAGGTCACGGCCGCCACGGTGTGCATGTGGCCGCGCAGCGCATAGGGCATGGCCATCTTGGCGCTGCCCTGGAAGTGCAGCGCGACCACGCGCGTCATCTCGCCGGCTTCGGTGGTCAGCCAGGCCTTGCCGTCGCCGTAGGTGATGCGCTTGGCGCCGCCGCGAACCCTGAACTCCCGCGGCAGCAGGTTCTGCATGCCGTTGATGTTGTGGTCGATGACGGTGCCGCCCAGCACGCGGTTGATGGGCGCATCGTTGCCCGTGGTGCGCGCCCACAGGTAGAGCAGCGTCATGTCGGACACACCACCGCGCACGCCGCGCGCGGCGAAGCGCGCAGCAATCTCGCGCAGCTTGCGCCGACCCGACGGCGTGGCGTAGCTGTCGAGCACATAGGCCACGAAGCGGCGCAGGCCGTTGGCGGTCCAGTAGCTCACGTGCGGAGAGATCTGGCACGGGTTCCAGCCGTCGGCCGACTGCATGGAAGAGCCCGAGAAGTCGGCCTTGCCCACCAGGCTCGCAATGTGCGCGGCGGCGCCCGGGAAAAGCAGCACGTCGCTGTCGATCAGCACGAATTCGCGCACATCCGGGCTGGATTCCAGAAACTGCGCTAAGAGAAAGTAGCGCCTGAAGCAGATCTTTTCGAACTCGGCGGAGTTGCTCGACAGGTGTACGTACGACTTGCAGAAGCGTTCGTAGCTCGCGCCGGCGTCGGTCTGCGACAGCACGAGCAGCTGTTCCTCGGCCAGCACCGCCGATTCACGGCACAGCGCGAGCGTCTTGTTCTGGCGGTCTTCCACGACGATGAAGGGCAGGGCAGGTTTCATGGCGTTTGAGGGGTTGGTTTTTGAAATGGACGTGTGACAGGATTTCTTGGGTGTTCAGGGCTTGCGCGAGGCCACGCTCTTCAGCAGCGCGACGTGCGCGGGCATGAAGCGGCCGGTGGCGTCCACGGGCATGTCCAGCGTGAGGAGCCCGCGCGCGGCGGCGGCCTCGGAGATCCAGTTGCGCAACTGCCCCGCCGTGAAGCGCGCCGGCGCCTCGCGGCCCCAGGAGGCGGTGAGCGGCGTGAGCACGTGGAACATCAGCTCCGAGGGCGGCGCCTCGGGGTGGGCCGGCGGCTCCATGTATTCGCCGGCCATCAGGTTCTGGCAGGGCACCGACTTCAGGCTGAAGCGCTGCGCGCCTTCGCCGGCGTTGAAGGCCAGCAGGCGGTTGGCTGCGCCGCTGCGCGCGGCGCCGCACAGCTGTTCCCAGCCGGCCGTCGTCACGCCCGTGGTGTTGTAGGTGCCGTCGAACCACCAGCCGGCGGCCAGCGGACCATAGTGCTCCGACCAGTCGCGGATCACGCTGGACCAGGCGGCGATGAACTTGGCCGGCGGCGGCTGCTGCTCGTTCACGTCGCCCAGGCAGTCCATCAGGTAGCGGTCGGACTGCGGGGCGCGAAACGGCAGGTACAGGATCATCGCGATGCCGCGGCTGCGCAGGGCCTGGCCGATCTCCAGCGGCAGGTCGCGCGGCGAGCGGTTCTTCGCGCTGGCGGGGCACAGTACCTCGAGCGCGGAGTTGGGCGCGATGTACTGGCCATTGTTCTGCCCGAGCGTCAGGATGAGGTGCGACACCCGCATCTCCGCGAGTTGGTTCGCGAAGGACTCGACGTCGAAGCGCATCACCTCGCGGATGCTTTGCTTGTCGGGCAGGTAATGCACCATCACGCCGAGGCCGGGCACCGGCACGCCGGCCGGCTGGGCTTGCATGGGCTGCTGCTGCGCTGCAGCCGTTCCCTTCGGCGGGGTCTGGGCGGCCTCTGGCGTCTTCGGCTGCGCGATCACCGCCACCAGCGCCGCCCCGAAGAGCAGCGCCGCGACCACGCGAACCATCACGGCGGGAAAGGTCTTCATGGCAGAGCCCTGGTGAAAGACAGCGCGCCGCGCTTGAGCGTGAGGTAGCGCCCGGCCACCGCCGCCGGCGCGCAGGTGGCGGCATGCGACCAGGCCGGGCGGGTGCGTTCATGGCGCGCCAGGTACTTTGCGAGCTGGTAGGCGTCGCTGGACGCGCTGCCCACGAAGAAGCCGTAGCCCGCGAAGAGCTCGCGGTGCACGGGAATGTCCGACAGCAGCAGCGGCACGCCCAGCGTGGCCGCCTCGGCCGCCGAAAGGTTGAAGCCCTCGAAGGTCGACAACGAGATGAACGCCGTGGCGCCCAGGTACAGGCGCATCAGCTCTTCGCGCGACACCAGTCCGCGGTGCCGCACGGCGCCGCGCACCTCGGGCGCCAGCGCGGCCACCATGCGCTCGACGTCGGCCGCGCCGTTGCCGGTGATGTCCAGGTAGTCGACCAGGCCGGCGCGCTTCATGCGTTCGAACAGCGCCAGGATGCCGCCGAAGTTCTTGTGCGGGTAGTAGTGGTAAGCCGCGATCAGGTAGCGCTCGTGGGGCGCCGCAGCCGGTGACTCAGCCGGTGTGGCAGGAGGCACCGCAACGGCGCGCTGCACGTCCACCGGATTGAAGATCACCGCCGGATGCGCGCAGCGCCCGAAGTGCCGCTCGAAGTCCTGCTGGCTGCTCTTGCTGATGAACACCACGTCCGCTTCGCTGCGCGCCGCGCGCCACAGGTTCCAGTCCAGGAACAGGCGCTTGGCGCGCCCGAAGTACTGCGGATAGGCCTTGTACTGGAGGTCGTGCACGATGGTGACCGAGTCGCGATGGCGCCCCAGCAGCGTGAACGGCAGGAAGTAGTTCGGAAACACCGAGACCACGCGCTCGCCCGCGAACAGCGCGCGCAGCCGGTGAAAGTTGTAGAGCAGCGTGTCCAGCACGAAGCGGCTGAGCTTCAGGCGCTGCGCCGCTGCATAGATGCGCGGGTGGCGTGCGCTGACCGCCTCGACCCGGTCGTCGCGCGACAGCCGCATGTTGCGCAGCAGCACCTCGGACACGTTCAGCACACCGCCGGCCGCCTTGTTCAGGCGGATGGTGTCGTAGTACAGGTAGGTGGCCATGTGTGGGCCCTCAGACGTTCGGCAGATTGCGCCGCACTGCGCGCAGCTTGATGCGACCCTGCTGTCGGCCGCGCGAACTCAGCACCCCGGCGATCAGCGCCGCGATCAGGCCCGAGGCCGCGAAGGGCCCCCAGCCGAGGATGGGGCCGCGCATGAATGGCACATAGGCCGCCAGCAGCACCAGGGCCGCCAGGTAGGAGCCCGACAGCGGGCCGTTCGGATCGACGGCCCGGTCGGCCCAGCGAAAGCCCGCAGAAATCGCCAGGCCCAACAGCGCCGGCCCGGCCAGGCCGAAGTCGAAGTAGGCCGTGGTGAACGGCGGCAGCGACAGGTTGCTCTGCGAGAAGTTGCCCAGGATGGCCGACCAGCCGAGCGGGTCGAAGTCGGGAAACATCTTCAGGTCGCGCGGCAGGAAGAAGGACACGGCCGAGAGCAGGTAGCGGCCCCAGCCCAGGTCGGGAATGGGCGCGCGCTCCAGGATGCCGGCCACCACGTACTGGGCGTCGAAGTCCTGGCTGAACGGAAAGGTCGTGAGCTCCTCGCCCCACAGGCTGCCGCGCGAGATCAGGTTCAGCACCGGGCCCAGGCCCGCGATGGCGCCGAACACCACGCCGGCCAGCAGCCAGCGTCGTCCGCGCCCGAAGGCGTGGATGAGCAGCGGCAGCAGCCCGATCAGCAGCACCTGCCGCGCGGTGTTCACCGGGTTGGCCGCAATCAACGCCAGGCCGCCCGCCAGGCCCGCCGCGCACCAGGCCCACAGCGTGCGGCTGCGCACCGCGTGAATCGCCAGTGCCACGAAGCACACCAGCACGATCAGCTTGGGCAGCGTGGAATAGAAGATGAGGTCGACCGGCACGCTCTCTTCGTCGCCCACGACGCCGCGCGCCACGAAGTTCAGATCGGGCCGCACCAACAGCACCGCGAAGGCGGACAGCGAGCAGCTCACCAGCAGCAGCACCGGGTGCGCCGCGCCCGCAGGATGCGCGCCCATGTACCGGTGCACCCGCACCGGCACATCGGGCACGCCCAGCCGCGCGGCCTCCACGCCGGCCATGTACAGCAGCAGCAGCATCAGCGCCTGCGTGTGCGCCGCGGTGCCCAGCACGCCCGCCTCCCAGAACCCGACGTCGCTCGCGATCTGCATCGCCGGTGCGATCGAGAAGTACGTGAGGATCGCCGCGTAGTGGATCAGCAGGAACACGCTGGCCCCCGGGGCGCCCAGCATCGACAGCTGCACCAGCGACAGCGCGGCCACCGCCGCGTAGCCCCACACCGGGTCGACCAGGCCGCACAGCAGCGCGCAAACGATGCCGGACCAGAAGGAAAGGGTTCGCATGGTGGGCCTGTCGGGTAGTGGGGAAGGGACGGGTGCAGGCTGATCAGGCGTGCGCGGGGGCCTGCAGGTGCTCCGGCTCCTCGATTGGCCGGATGGCCTTCTGGTAGTCCGCATAGGTGCGGCGCAGCCCTTCGGCCAGCGTCACCTTCGCGCGCCAGCCGAGGGTGGCCGCGCGCGACACGTCCAGCAGTTTTCTCGGAGCGCCGTCGGGCTGCGCGAGGTCGTAGCGGATGCTGCCGGTATAGCCCACCACCTCGCGGATCAGCTCGGTGAGCTCGGCAATGGACACGTCGATGCCGGTGCCCAGGTTGATGTGGCCGCGCATGGCGTCGGTCTGCTGCTCGTACTCGGCGCGCGAGAGGTTCATCACCTCGAGGCAGCCCTCGACCATGTCGTCCACGTAGAGGAACTCGCGCCGCGCGCGGCCGCTGCCCCAGATCAGCACGCTGGGTGCATTGCTGATCTTCGCCAGGTGGAAGCGCTGCACCAGCGCCGGCACCACGTGGCTGTTTTCCAGGTGGTAGTTGTCGCCGGGGCCGTACAGGTTGGTCGGCATCACGCTGCGGTAGTCGATGCCGTGCGTGGCGCCGTACTGGCGGTTGTAGCTTTCGCACAGCTTGAGCCCGGCGATCTTGGCGATCGCATAGGGCTCGTTGGTGGGCTCCAGCCGGCCGTTGAGCAGGTACTCCTCGCGGATCGGCTGTTCGGCCAGGCGCGGGTAGATGCAGCTGGAGCCGAGGAACAGCAGCCGCTTCACGCCCGCCACGAAGGCCTGGTGCGTGACGTTGGTGGCAATGACCAGGTTCTCGTAGATGAACTGCGCGGGGTAGGTCATGTTGGCGTGGATGCCGCCCACCTTGGCCGCCGCCAGATAGACCTGGTCGATCTGCTCCGTGGCGAAGAAACGCGCCACGCCCGCCTGATCGAGAAGGTCGAGTTCGGTGTGCGTCCGCGTGACCACGTCGTGGCCCAATTCGCGCAGGCGCCGTGTGGCCGCCTGACCCACCATGCCGCGATGACCTGCAACAAAGATACGCATAGGAGCTTTCGGTGAAGAGGTTGAAGAAACGAGGGAGACGAAATCGAAGGAGGGCGGCCTAGCGCGACCCGCGCGCGCCGGTCACCACGCCGAAGGTCTTCAGCAGGATCGAGAGGTCGCGCCACAGCGACAGCCGCGCCACGTACTCCGCGTCCATGGCGGCGCGGCGGCGGTAGCTGATCTCGTTGCGTCCGCTGATCTGCCACAGGCCGGTGATGCCCGGGCGCACGGCGCAGTAGTGCACCCAGTAGTCGCCGTACAGGTCCTTCTGCGTGAACATGCAGGGGCGCGGGCCGACCATGCTCATGTCGCCCTTGAGCACGTTCCAGAACTGCGGGAACTCGTCGATGCTGTACTTGCGCAGGATGGCGCCGAAGCGGGTGATGCGCGGGTCGTTCTGCAGCTTCTGGTAGACCGCCCATTCGCGCCTGGCGGCCTCGTTCTCGCGCAGGTGGCGCGCCAGCACCGCGTCCGACTCCGCCACCATCGAGCGGAACTTGTAGAACTTGAAGACCTTGCCGTCCTTGCCGTAGCGCGGCTGCATGTAGATGGCCGGCCCGCCCGAGGTGAGCAGCACGCCGAGCCAGATGAGCGCATAGGCCCAGCCGAAGAACAGGAAGAACGAGCCAGCCATCACGATGTCGGCCGCGCGCTTGGCATGGCGCAGCCACGCCGGGCCGCCGAGCGGGCCGTACGCGGGTGTGTTGGCCGCGGCCGCGGCGCCCCCGGCCGCGCCGTCGGCGCCCTGCCGCGCGGAGGAGGTCGATCGAAGCGTGTTCATGACGTGGCGTGCTCCGGCTCGATGCGCTTGGGCATCACGGTGTCGGCCGTGTCGATGGCATACGACGGCTCGCGGCGCGTCGGCGCATAGCCGTAGTAGCCGTAGCTGTAGCTGCGGTGCTGGCGTTGCGAGGTGTCCACCGCGTTGAACACCACCCCGTGGAATGCGGCGCCCACATGGGCCAGCCGCTTGGCGCTTTCCACCAGCTCGCCCATTTCGCTGGCGTCGGCGCGCGCCACCAGCAGCAAGGTGCCCATGATGGGCGCCATCTCGGCGGTCTCGGTGGCCACCAGCGTGGGCGGCGCGTCGACGATCACCACGTCGTAGCGCGCCGACAGGGTCTGCAGCGTGTGCGTGAACACCTCGCTGGCCAGCAGGCCGGCCGGGTCCGCATGCGGCTTGCCGGAGGTCATCACGTCCAGGTGCGGCAGCACATGGTGGTGAATGGCCTGCTCCAGCGGCACGCCGCCGGCAATGACGTCTGACAGGCCGTCCTTTCGCAGCAGGCCGAACTCTTCGCTCAGGCTGCCGCGGTGCATGTCGGCGTCGATCAGCAGCACGCGCTTGCCGGAGGCGGCCAGCAGGGTGGCGAAGTTCGACGACACGAAGGTCTTGCCGGCGCCGGCCGTGGCGCTGGCGATCAGGATGCGGTTGTTCGGCGCGCTGTGCATCACGTACTTCAGCGCGGTGCGCAGCCGGCGCAGTCCGTCGAGCGCCGGGTCTTCCACGTGCAGCGCGGCCAGCACCTTCACGCCCGGCTTGCCGGCGCGGATGGCGCGGTCGAGCACGCGCTGCTGGCTGCTCAGCGCAATGGTGCTGTACACGCTCAGGCCCGTGACGGCCTCGATGTCCTCGGGGTTGGCGATGGAGCGGCGCAGGTTCTTGCGCGCCATGGCCGCGGCGCCGCCGAAGAACAGGCCCGCCGCCAGCGCCAGCGCGACGACGATCAGCGGCTTGGGGCGCACCGGCTTCTCCGCCACCAGCGCCTGGTCGAGCACGCGCACGTTGGCGACCTTGCCTTCCTTGGCCAGGCGCATCTGCAGCGAGCTGTTCAGCAGCGTGGCGTACAGGTCGGTGTTGACCTTGATGTCACGCTGCATGCGCAGCGAGTTCTGCTGCATCATGGGCATGCGGCGGATGCGGCCCTCCACGCCGCCGAGCTCCTTCTTCAGCGAGGCGATCTGCGTGTCCAGCGTCACCACGGCGGGGTGCTTGGCCGTGAAGTTGCCCATGAGGTCGAGCCGCTTCTGCCTGGCGTCGAGCAGCTTGGCCTGCAGGTCGACGCTCTGTGCCAGCGCATTGCGCGCCTCGTCGTCCAGGCTGATGGTGCCGTTCTGGTTGCGGTACTGGTTGTAGCTGTCTTCCGACTGCTCCAGCTGCGTCTTGAACTTCGGCAGTTCGGTGCCCAGGAAGGCCAGTGCGCGCTCGGCCTGCACGGTCTTCTGGTCGATGTTCTGGCGCACGTACAGGCGCGAGATCTCGTTGAGCACGTCGGCCAGCTTGTTGCGGTTCTCGGCCTGCAGGCTGATGTCCATCACGCCCGACTGCTTGCCTTTCTCGACCACGCGCAGGTCCTTCTGCAGGCCCAGCAGCGTGAGCTGCTTCGACTGGCGCACCAGCTCGAAGGCGGCACCGGGCCGGGCGTCGAAGGAGCCCACCAGCAGGTGCACCGTGCCGCCGGGCACGGCCGCATCCAGCGGCACGCCGACCGTGCCCTTCAGCGGCGCTTCAAGATCCGGGTGGGTCAGCGTGTAGGTGCCGCCGTCGCCCGCGACGAGGGTGAACTTCTTGCCTTCGAAGGCCGGCGGCACGTCCATCTGCGCGACGGCGATGCGCTCGGTGCCCGACACGAAATTGCCCATGCCCAGGATGCCGGGGCTGGAGAGCTGGCTCGAATGGCGCGCCAGGAACTCTCCCACCAGCGGGACGTAGCGGGGCCGCGCGCTGATGAAAAGCTGGGTGTCCTCCATGGCCTGGCCCAGCACCATGCGCGACTTCAGGATTTCGGTCTCGCCGGACACCGGCGTCTTGTTGCCGATGCCCGCGGCCGCGGTCGAGTCGCCGGGGAAGTTGCCGCCCGAGCGGTCGGGGTCTTCCACCTGGATCAGGATGTTGGCCTCGTACACCCGCGGGCCGAACAGGGCATAGCCGACGCCCAGCAGCAGCGCCAGCGCGGTGATGGAGGCGATCAGCCAGCGGCTGTCGATGAGGATGTCCAGGTACTCCTGGAAGCGGGATTCCCGGACCCAGCCGGCCTCGATCGCGGCCACGGGTGTGGGCACGGGAGCGGGACCGGGGAGCGAAGCTTGCCAGCGCGCGTTCATGAGGTTCACCTTTTCGTATGGGAGGGAGGAGCACTCACCGGCGTGCGGTGTCGCGGCTGAGGTTGGCAACCTGCGCGGCCGGCAGGATCAGGCTGATGACGCGGTTCCAGGTGACCAGCGGCACGTGGTCGACGTAGACCACGTCGCGCGGCATCAGCTCGAAGCGGTCGGCCAGCGCGAGCGCCACCGGGTTCTTCGCGTTGAGGTTGAAGATCTGCTGCACGTCCGGGTTGCCGGGCGCGTTGCGCACCACGTAGATCTGGCCGGGGTCGGACGACAGCAGGTCGGGCCCGCCGGCGTCGCCCAGCGCCTCGTTCAGGCTGAGGCGGCCGTTCATGCGCATCTGCAGCGCCGAGGGCGCCCTGATTTCGCCCATCACGTAGACCCGGCTGTCCTCGCGGGTGCCGACGTTCACGATGTCGCCGTTGCGCAGCGCGATGCCGTTGCCGTCGAAGCCCAGCGACTCGAGCAGCGGCAGGTCGACCACCGTGGTCACGCCGCCGCGGGTCAGCGAGACGCGCGAGCGGTCGCCCGCCGCGGTGAAGCTGCCCGAGCGGCTGATGGCCTCCGACAGCGTCATCGGGATGTCGGTGAAGATCTGCAGGCCGGGGGTGCGCACCTCGCCCTGCACGTAGGCGCGCTGGCTGCGGAACGACTGGATGCGCACCGTGACCTGCGGGTCCTTGATGAAGTCCTTGATGCGGCGCTCGATCAGCTCGGAGGCGCCGCTTTCGGTCAGCCCCTGCAGCTTGGTGCGGCCGATGTAGGGAAAGCTGATCTCGCCGTTGGCGCCGACGATGAAGCCGGGCGCCACGCTCACGCCGGTCGGGTCCGACTGCTGCGCGATCACCGCGCCGGCGTTGGGCAGCAGCTCCGGCCGGTTGTAGACGATGATGCCGAGCACATCGCCCGGCCCGATCGTGTAGATCGGCGACGTGGTGAACAGGCGCTTCACGGCGGCGGGCACGTCCTTGGGCTTCTGCGCCATCTGTGCGCGCACCAGGTCGGGCGTGATCGGGATGATCTTGCTGCTCTCCGCCGAGGCGGTGCTGTCGCCGGTGGTGGCGGTGAAGCCCAGCGCGGCCGGCGTGCCGAATCCCGGCGCGCAGCCGGACAGCGCGACCATGCCCAGGGACAGCAGCATGGCCAGCCCCAGCCATCGCAACTTGTTTTCTGCCCTGGCATGCGCCGGGGTTTGTGCGCTGGTGCAGAGGGGGCGCATGTCTCGTGACTGCGTCGTTCGATCGGGGGTTTCCATGGTGATCTCCTTGACGGCCGGTTGACGGTGGGGGGGCGGGTTGCTGAAAAAGGGCTGTGGCAGGCGTGGGGCGTGGTTCATGGCGCGGCCCAGGTGGTGGGCATGGCGCGTTCGCCGCCTGCCGTGGCGCGGCTCGGGGTGCGGCGCCCGGAGGCCTCGGCGGTGTCGGTGGCGTCGGTGGAGAGGCCGAAACAGCGCTCGGTCACCCAGTCGCCCACGCATTGCAGGAACAGCTGCTGTCCGCGCTCCGTGCACACGGTGTGGTCGACCTCGCGCATGAACTCGTACTGCAGCGCCTGGGTGTAGGGCTCGCGGGCGAAGTTGCCGAGCTGGTCGCGGTTGCGGTCGTTCACGTGCAGCGAGCCCGAATACAGCATCTGCACCGCCACCTTGCGTTCGACCAGGCGCTGCAGGGTCGTGCCGAACCAGGCGGCGTTGTCCGCGGCCGAGCGCTCCTGCGCAAAGTAGCCGGGCATCGGCTTGGTCGAATGGGCCTTGAGGAAGTGGCGCTGCAGCCAGCGCTTGGCCTTGCCCGGAAACGCCGGGTGCGCGGGTGCGGCCAGCGCGCGGCGCAGGGTGCGCTCCCAGCGCGAGCGCCGTTCCGGAAAGGCGAATCCGTCGAACAGCGAGACGCCGACCACGCGCGCATCGGCGGCGGCCACCGCCATGGCCTGCTCGACGCCCGAGCACATGGCCACGATGGTGAACTGCCGCGCGCCCAGCATGCGTTCGCCCAGGTCCATGGCGGCCTCCAGGCTGTGCACGGCGCGGGCCTGCACGTCGGGTGCGGTGTCCAGCGCGTCGCTGTCGCCGATGCCGCCCAGGTCGAAGCGCAGGCTGCTCACGCCGCGCGCGGCCAGCATGTGCGCCAGCTTCACGTTGATGCGGCGCGGGCCCACGCGGTGGTTGGCCCCCATGTTGAACATCAGGCAGGCCACGTCGGCAGGCGCCTGGTTCGTGGGGGCGGTGAGCATGCCCACCAGCGCATCGCCGGGACCGAAGCGCGCCGGCGTCTGTGTCATGTCATTCATGCAAGGCTCCCTGGAGGCGGTTGAGCGCTTCGGCCGGAACCATCGCGCTGTTGGGGTAGGGGTCGGACGTCCAGTCCAGCGGGTGGCTGAAGTACGCAAGGCGCACCGGCATGTGGCGCGACTGCTGGTCGGCGGCCCACTGCGCGGTGTGTGTGTCGTCGGGCTCGGCCAGCACCAGCGTGTCGTGCAGCGCCGTGAGCGGCAGCGATTCGGGCACCAGTGCCGCCAGCTGTGCGCGCAACGCGGGCGAAAGCGAGGTGCCCAGGGCTTCCTCCGGCAAGGCATCGGGTTCGTTCACCAGGCTGCGGCGCCAGGCCAGGTCGGGGATGCAGAAGGTGGTGTCGATGGCCGCCACGTGCTCTTCGCGCAGCAGGCGCCCATAGCGCTTGCCGTCGATCACCGGCTCCCACAGCACCAGGCGCACCGGGTCGCAGCGCCCGCTGCGCGCGGCCAGCACGGCCAGGGTGGCGCCCAGGCGCGCACCGATCCAGACGATGGAGGCATTCGGCGCGCGCCGGCGCAGCTCCTCGTGCGCGGCGCACAGGTCGCGCCGCCAGCCGTCGAGCTCGCCTTCGCTCTCGTCGCCCGGCGAATCGCCCGAGCCGTAGAAGTCGAAGCGCAGCACGGCGACGCCCGAGCGCGCGAAGCGCTCGGCCAGCACCTTGAAGAAGCGGTGCGTGCGCAGCCCTTCCTGGCCGAAGGGCGGGCAGAAGAGCACCGCGGTGTTCTCGGCGCGGCCGTCCTCCGGGGGATGGAACACGCCGAAGACCTGGCGCGAGGCCGGTCCGAACATCAGTGGCACGGCGGTGCTCATGCGTGGGCCTCCGCTACACGGCCTGCAGAACCTGCAGAACCCGTCGAACCCGCTGCGCCCGCGCGGGCTTCGGTCTGGCGCCACTCGGCGAGCGAGCCCACGCAGTCCAGCCGTTCGGGCGCGGGCCCGAGCACCAGCCACAGGATGCGCCCGGCCACAGACAGCTCCACGCTGCGGCAGTCGGGCGTCACGCCCACTTCGAAGCTCTGCGCCGACAGCAGCAGGCCCACGCCGATGGCTTTCAGGCACGCTTCCTTGCGCGTCCAGCAGATCAGGAACGCACGCTCGCGTTCATGCGCGGGCAGCGCGGCCAGCTCCTCCTGTTCGCGCTGCGTGAAGTGCTCGGCCGCGAGCGCTGCCATGTCCGGCACTGGGCGCAGCAACTCCACGTCGGCGCCCAACGGGCCTCGCCCGCCGATGGCAATCAGCGCCAGGCCGCGGCTGTGGCTCAGCGAGAACTGGGTGCGGGTGTGGCCCGACAGCGAGGGCTTGCCGAAGGAGCCCGTCGCCAGTTGCAGCGCCGCGTGGTGCAGGCCTGTGTACTCGGCCAGCGCCTGGCGCAGTGCGATGTGCGCGGCCACGAAGCGTTGCCGGTCGGCCGGGAAGCGAAAGCTCGCGGCGCGGGTGCACTCTTCCGCCGACAGCAGTTGCGCCGGCAGGAGATCGGTGAAGCCGTCCAGGTCCACGTACCGGCAGACCGGTGCGTCGATGGACAGGGCGTAGGCGGAGCTGTTCATGATGTCAGCCCTTGCGCAGCCAGCCGCCGAAGGTGCGGGCGAGCAGCCCGCCGCGCTGCGCGTTGGCGGCCGTGCCCGAGGCCAGCTCGGCGAGGTCGGACGGCACGCCTTCGGGCGCGCTGCGCGCCGACGAGGCGATCTGCCCGAGGTTCTCGAACAGGTAGCGCCGAGGCTCCACCCGGTAGCCCAGCGTCTGCGCACCCTGCTGCACCGCGCGCAGCACCAGCAGCGAGTCGCCGCCCAGGTCGAAGAAGTTGTCGCTGGCGCGGATGTCGTCCACGTCGATGCCGATCACGCCGGCCCAGATCTGCGCGAGCGGCGCGTGCTCGGGGCTCAGCAGGCTCAGGCCGGCCTTGCGCTGCGCGCCTTGGGCCGCGGGCGCCTGCGGGCTCTGGCCTGTACCGTCGGGCTCGACGGCGGCCATCTTGCGCAGGTAGGCCGCGCTGGTCGATCCCTCGGTGCTGGCAATGTCGGCCAGCGTGGCCTGCGGGTCTTCCACCACGCGGCGCAGCACCTCGAGGTAGCGCTCGCGCAGCTGCGCGCCGGTCTCGCGCAGGTACACGTCGGCGTTGTAGATCAGCGAGCCTTCCAGGCCGAAGGGCTTGTCCATCAGCCACACGCCGATGTCGTCGGTGGCGCCGTGCTGCAGCACGTGCACCTGGCGGGTCTGCAGGCTGCCGATGGAGCGGGCGCGCTCGCGGGCGTCCTGGAACGAGAACATCGCCTGGTAGGGGCCCGAGGTCTTGATCTGGTTGGCGTAGCCGGGTTCGGCCATCAGGCGCTCGAAGGGCACCTGCTGGTTGTTCATCATCGACAGCAGCTCCTGCTTCACGTAGCGCATGAACTCGGGCAGCGGGCGCGTCAGGTCGACGGCGAGCGACACCGGCAGCACGTTGTTGAAGAAGCCCATCACGTCTTCGGTCTCGGCCTGCTGGCGGCCGCGCACCGGGTTGGCGATGACAATGCTGTCGGTGCCGATGACCCGCGCCATGGTCAGCGCGTACACGCCGAAGGTCAGCATGCTGAGCGTCACGTCCATGCCGCGCGCAATGTCGCGCAGGCGCTGCGTGGTCTGCAGGTCGATGGTGATCCAGTGCGCGCCGCCCTGGCCGCTCTTGCCCGCGCGCCGCGGCATGTCGGTGCGCGGCATGCGCGCGGCCTTGGCACCGTCGAGCCGGCGGCGCCAGAACTCGACCTGCGCCTCGCAGGCGGGGCTGTCCATCCACGTCGCGAGCCATTCGGCGTAGTCGCCGTAGGTGGTGGCGAGCGCGGGCAGGTTGTGCGGACGGCCGCGCTCGGCCGCGTCGTACAGGGTCGACAGCTCGTTCTGCAGCAGGTCGAAAGACCAGCCGTCCCACACCAGGTGGTGCGGCACGAACATGAATACGTGCTCGTTGTCGTCCACCTGGAACAGGGTGGCGTGGGCCATCGGCGCCTGGTGGATGTCGATGGGGCGGTCGGCCAGCTCCTGCATGCGCTCGGCCAGCTCGGCCTCGCGCTGGTCGGCCGGCAGGCCGCGCAGGTCGACCAGCGGCAGGGCAAATTCCACGGACTGCGAAATCAGTTGCCGCGGCTTGCCGGTCTGCGCGTCGACACCCATGCGGGTGCGCAGCGAGGGCTGGCGCTGGATCATTTCGCGCAGCGCGGCCTCGAAGCGAGGCGCGTCGAGCGCGCCGACCAGGCGCTGCGCCGACGGTGCGTTGTAGACCGAGCGGCCCGGATGCAGCTCTTCCATGAACCGGATGCGCTCCTGCTGCAGCGTGATCGGTGCGCTGTCGCGCCCGGCGGCCAGGCCGATGGGTGCCTCCAGCCCGACGCCCGCGCCCTGCAGGGCCTGGATCGCCAGCGCCAGCTTCTGTGCCGTGGGGGCCTCGAACAGCGAGCGCAGCGGCAGCGTGACCTGGAACTCGCGGCTCAGCAGCGTGGTGAGGCGCGCGGCCAGCAGCGAGTGGCCGCCCATGGTGAAGAAGTCGTCGTGCATGTCCAGCCCGGGCAGGCTCAGCACCTTCTCCATGGCGGCGAGCACGCGGCGCTCGTGGTCGTTGCGTGGGGCCGCGCCACGGCGCACCTCGTCGCGCGACACGGCCTGCGGCGGCGGCAGCGCGACGCGGTCCACCTTGCCGTTGGCCAGGCAGGGCAGGGCGGGGAGCGTCACCACGTGCTGCGGCAGCATGAAGGCCGGCAGGTGCTTGCGCAGGTGCACCATGAGCGCGTCGAGGTCGAAGCTGGCGCCCGGCGTCAGCGCCAGGTAGGCCACCAGGCGCACGTCGCCGGGGTTGTCTTCGCGGGCCACGACCACGCTGCGCGAGACGCCCGGCACCTCGGTGCAGCGCACCTCGATCTCGCCGGGCTCGATGCGGTAGCCGCGCACCTTGACCTGGAAGTCGAGCCGCCCGAGGTGGTCGAGCAGCCCGTCGTTGCGCCAGCGGCCGCGGTCGCCGGAGCGGTAGATCTTCTTGGCGGTGCCGAGCACGCGCACCGTGACGAAGCGCTCCGCGGTGAGCTCGGGGCGGTCGAGGTAGCCCAGAGACACGCCTTCGCCGGCGATGCAGATTTCGCCGGGCACGCCCACCGGGCAGGGCTGCAGGTTGGCGTCGAGGATCCATATCTCGGTGTTGTCCACCGGCTGGCCGATCGACACGCCGCGCGATGCGATGTCTTCGGGGCGCACGCGCCAGGCCGTGGAGTACACGGTGGTCTCGGTCGGGCCGTAGCCGTTCCACAGGCCTTCCATGCGCTCGCACAGCGCCAGCGCCAGGCTGGGGCGCAGCGCCTCGCCGCCGGTCCAGCCGCGAAAGCCGGGGGCGCCGCGCCACTGCGCATCCATCAGCAGCTGCCACATGCCGGGGGTGGCTTGCAGCAGGGTGATCTTCTCGTCGTCGAGCATCTTCGACAGGCGGTTGCCGTCCATGGCGACCTCGCGCTGCACCACCACCAGCTCGGCGCCGGCGGCCAGTGGCAGCAGCAGGTCGGGAACGGCCATGTCGAAGGACAGGGTGGTCACCGCGGCAATGCGGTCGTCGGGGCCGATGCCCGATTGCCGCTGCATCCACTGCAGCAGGTGGGCCACGCCCCGGTGGTGGGCGATGACGCCCTTGGGCAGGCCGGTGGAGCCGGAGGTGTAGATGACGTAGGAGGCGTCTTCGGGGCCCGCGTCGTCGGCGCTCGGTGCCAGGGCCTCGGGGCTGGCCTGGCGCCAGGCGGTGTCGCGGTCGATCTCGAAGATGCGCTCGCCCGCATCGGCACGCCAGTCGCGCGGCGCGGCGGCAATGTCGGTGGAGGTGAGCAGCAGGGCGAGCTTGGCGTCGCCGGCGTAGTAGTCCAGCCGCGCCTGCGGAAAGGCGGGGTCCAGCGGCACATAGGAGGCCCCGGCTTTCAGGATGCCCATCATCGCGACGACCATCTCCAGGCTGCGCTCCAGGCACAGGCCCACGTGCTGGCCGCGGCGCACGCCGCGTGCGCGCAGGGCGTGCGCCAGGCGGTTGGACAGCACGTCGAGCTCGCGGTAGCTGCAGCTTCGCGCGCCGTCGCGCACCGCCGGGTGGTCGGGCTGCAGCAGCACGCGCGCCATGAAGCCGGCATGCGCCAGCGGCGCGCCTTCCAGCGGCACGCGCGCGGGCTGCAGCGCAACCAGCGCACGCGCGCCTTCGGCGGACAGCACCTCCAGCCGGCCGATGGTCTCGCCCGGGTTGTGCGCGGCGGACTGCAGCACGCACTCGAACATGTCCATCCAGCGCTGCACGCTGACGTCGTCGAACAGGTCGGTGYTGYRMTGCGCACGRTGYCCWGGCCGCCGTCCAGCGGGCGCAGGTTCAGGAAGATCTCGAAGTTCGCGTACTGGCGCGCAATGGTGTCCTGCGTGACGCTCAGGCCCGGGAAGGACTGCGCGCTGGCGGCCACGCCGGGGTAGAAGTTGCAGGCCACGCTCACCATCGGCA